>Ga0308157_10001639_pt1 | contig 43548 bp, 36 predicted proteins | sample PhyBR1_FD_201035 | JGI IMG/M metagenome (GOLD analysis project Ga0308157, IMG submission 201035) | Phyllosphere microbial communities from UC Gill Tract Community Farm, Albany, California, United States - DLSLB.R1 | ecosystem: Host-associated > Plants > Phyllosphere > Unclassified | place: USA... | reverse complement strand
TTGGATACTTCTTTATGGCCGCTAGTTTAGCCGTAGTTTCTTTCTCCTGTACAGGACCGATCATCGGAACCGTATTAGTAGATGCAGCCTTAAAAGGTGACCGCTTAGGGCCGGCTATCGCTATGCTTGGATTCTCCATTGCCCTGGCAATTCCTTTTGTGTTATTTGCCATGTTCCCCGCTCTATTAAAATCAATGCCTAAATCAGGGGGTTGGTTGAATAGTGTAAAGGTGGTTCTGGGATTCCTGGAATTGGCTTTCGCACTGAAATTCTTATCCAATGTAGACCTTGCCTACAACTGGCAGTTTCTCGATAGAGAAATTTTCCTTGCCCTTTGGATCGTCATCTTTGCACTGATGGGATTATACCTTATCGGTAAAATTAAATTTGCACATGATAGTGATCTGAAGTTTATGTCTGTTCCTCGAACAATCATATCCATTCTGGTATTTACATTTGTGGTTTACTTAATCCCCGGTATGTGGGGAGCTCCTTTAAAGGCTATTTCCGCATTCCTACCTCCTATCGGAACACAGGATTTCGACCTTTCCGCAGGAGTGGCGGCAGGGCATGTAACATCTGCCGATGCCGAGAACAGAAAACACTTCAAACATTTCCATGATAGGGCAACCATCAAAGGAATGGATCCATACTACGATTATGATGAGGCTTTAGTAGCAGCAAAAGAACAGAACAAACCCCTGTTGGTAGATTTTACAGGATGGAACTGTGTCAATTGTCGCGAAATGGAAGCAAAAGTATGGTCAGACCCGATAATCAAACAAATGATCAATCAGGAATTTATCCTGGTGGAACTCTATGTCGATGATCACGATTTAAAACTTTCACAGGAACAGCAATATGTTTCTCCGGCCACAGGAAAGAAAATAAATACAGTAGGTAAAAAGAATACGGATTTCCAGATTACCAAATTCAACAGTAACTCTCAACCCCTGTATGCTTTACTGGATCACAATGAAGAGCTATTGGTCCCAACAAGTGGTTCCAATACAAATATCGAAAGCTATAAAGCATACCTGCAATCTGCAATTGATGCTTATAAAGCAAAGTAGTCAGGATTCTAATATTTAACACAAAAAAAACAAGTATTTCGGTATATTTGGGATATGAGTAACATAAACAACATCGCAGTATTAACCTCTGGAGGAGACTCTCCTGGAATGAACGCAGGTATTCGCGCAGTAATTAGATCAGGTATTTATCATGGAAAGAAAATGTTCGGTATCCGCAGAGGATATGACGGAATGGTACAGGGCGATATCGTTCCTATGGATGCCAAATCCGTTGCAAACATTATCCAACGTGGTGGTACTATTCTAAAGACAGCAAGAAGCGATGAGTTCCGTACTGTTGAGGGCAGAAAACAAGCTTACGAAAATTTAAAGAAACATAATATTGATGCGCTGGTAGTGATAGGAGGAGATGGCACATTCACAGGTGCTTCCAAATTCATTGAAGAATTTGACATGCCAATCGTTGGATTGCCGGGTACTATTGACAATGATTTAAATGGTACCGATTTTACGATTGGGTATGACACGGCCATTAACACGGTTGTGGAGGCTGTGGATAAGATCAGAGATACGGCTGAATCACACGATCGTCTTTTCGTAGTAGAAGTAATGGGTAGGGACTCGGGTCTAATTGCTCTTCGGTCAGGAATCAGTACAGGTGCAGAAGCCGTTTTAATTCCTGAGTTAGAGGTTGACTACGACGCAATCATGAAGCGCCTCGATAAAACGAGAAAAAACAAATCATCACGGATTATTATTGTGGCAGAAGGGGATAAAGAGGGTGGAATGGTTGTAGCTGAGAAAATTCAGGCAAATTTTCCGGCGTATGATGTCCGCTTATCGATCTTAGGCCATATTCAACGTGGGGGTTCGCCGACCTGTATGGACCGGGTATTAGCAAGCCGCTTAGGCGTAGCCGCAGTAGAAGGTTTAATAGAAGGAAAGAAAGGTGAAATGGTAGGACTGATCTGTGGAAATATACAGTTTACTCCTTTCAATAAAGCGATTAAGCATATTGATAAAATAAATGAAAACTTAACGAGAATAGTAGAAATACTATCACTTTAAAATACATATAACAAAGAAGACGTCGATTTTATCGACCTCTTCTTTGTTATAATAAGTCGGAACTATTCAACAAGAATCTCTCTTCCTTCATCTTCATCTAGCTTAATCAACTCTTCATAATTCTTATCTAATTTCTTAACCAACCTAATATAAATCAATCGGTAATAAAGTTTAACGACAGCAATACACACCCAACCAACAATAAACATAACAATGATTAAGAAGGTCAGGAACATAATAATATGTCCCGTTGACCATATTTCGGTTTGCCTTTCAAAAAAGATCTTTACTGTGGCAAGAGCAACAGAAACTATTATAAGATAAATATTGAATCTGATATAATTATGAACCGTTTTCCTGGTAATAAGGATATCCGAAAGCAATTCTTTTGTACTTTTCGTGTTTTTTATTTTTTTATAAGAACTAAAGAAAGTGTAAATGAAGTATAATATAAAGAAGTAGGCAATTACGTCAATTGAATTTGAAAAAATCTGAAAAATAAAGTGATCAGTATGAGGTTCTTTATCAAAAAAATAAAACCAGCTATTCAATACTATCCCAATTAAGAGCTCAATCACACTGATCAAAAATATCCATTTCACGATAGATGAAGAGCTTTTATGGAGCATGCGACGAATCTCTTCCTTATTTACTTTTGGGAATTCTTGGTCATTTTGCCAATGTTGTTTCAAAAAATCTAATTCATCCATTAAACCACTCCTTTCTTTGCTAGCATTAGTTTTAATTTACTTTTAATCCTATTCATTTTTACCCTCGCATTAACCTCACTGATACCTAGGGTTTCTGCAATCTCCGTGTAATCCTTTTCCTCCAGATACATATATACCAACGCCTTATCAATATCATTGAGCTGACGAACGGCATCATACAAATGCTTTAGTTGATCCTCAGTTTCCGAACTATATTCTTCATAGCGTATATTGGATAATGAATAATCCCAATCTACGGTTTCAATTTTGGTCTTCTTCCCTCTGTAAAGAGAAATGGCCGTATTTAAGGAGACGCGATATGCCCAGGTAGAAAACTTAGCATCCCCCTTAAACTTCGGGTAGGATTTCCAAAGTTGAATGACCATCTCCTGAAACAAGTCTTGATGAGCGTCTAAATCTGAAGTATATAGCTTGCAGATCTTATGTAGGATATTCTGATTATCCTCCAAAAGCGTCACAAATTCTTGTTCTAGGTCAGTTGTCATTTACAGCTATTTGTCGACAATAGTAAGGTATTGTTACAACATGTAACGACATTTTTTTAAATTCGCTTAATGGCTAAATCAAAATCAGCATATTTCTGTCAATCTTGTGGTTATGAATCCCCAAAATGGCTCGGACAATGTCCTTCCTGTAAGCAATGGAATACCTTTGTGGAAGAGGTTGTCGAAAAGTCTTCCAGTCGGGTGCCCGAATGGAGAAGCACCAGCACGTCCGCAACACCAAAACGCACCAATAAGGCTGCTGTAATTCATGAGATTGTCTATTCAGAAGAACAACGCATCTTTTCGCCTGACAAAGAGTTTAACCGTGTATTGGGAGGAGGTATTGTACCGGGATCCTTAGTCTTAATAGGAGGGGAACCAGGAATTGGTAAGTCAACATTGATGTTGCAACTCGCCTTATCCATTCCCAAAATTAAAACCTTATATATTTCGGGAGAAGAGAGTGAACAGCAGATTAAGATGCGTGCTGAAAGATTATCACAGAGCTCAAATGCCAATTGCTTCATTCTCACAGAAACATCTATGCAGAATATATTTAAGCAAATCGATCAGGTAGAACCTAATGTAGTTGTCATAGACTCTATTCAGACCCTGCACTCTTCTCAAATCGAATCCGCTCCCGGCTCCGTATCGCAGGTAAGAGAATGTACTGCAGAATTACTCCGTTTCGCTAAGGAAACAAATACACCTGTATTTATCGTAGGCCATATCACTAAAGATGGTTCGATTGCGGGCCCAAAAGTGTTAGAGCATATGGTAGATACCGTTCTTCAGTTTGAAGGAGACCGGAACCATGTTTATCGGATATTAAGAGCAGTGAAAAACAGATTTGGATCTTCTTCTGAATTAGGAATCTATGAAATGCAAGGTTCGGGCCTAAGGGAAGTATCCAATCCATCAGAGATTATGCTATCTCAGCGTGAAGAACAGGTAAGTGGTATTGCTGTGGCAGCAATGCTGGAAGGTATGAGGCCTTTGATGATTGAGGTACAAGCCTTGGTGTCAAATTCAGCTTATGGTACTCCACAAAGAAGCACTACTGGTTTTGATACGAAGAGACTAAATATGTTATTGGCTGTATTGGAAAAAAGATTTGGTTTTAGACTGAGTGCACAAGATGTCTTCTTAAATATTGCCGGAGGCTTACGTGTAGAAGACCCCGCTATAGATTTAGCGGTAATTGCTGCCATAATATCCTCTCAAGAAGATATTGCATTACCTTCAAATATCACGTTCGCAGGAGAAGTAGGATTGTCAGGAGAAATTAGAGCTGTAAATCGTATTGAACAAAGAATACAGGAAGCGGAAAAATTAGGTTTCGAACAGATATTTATATCCAAATACAATACTAAAGGTTTGGATGTAAAGCGTTATCAGATTCTTGTCAGGCCGGTAGCAACTCTTGAAGATATTTTCAGAATATTATTCGGATAAACCTTTAGGGTTTTTTAGAAAAAAGGAAAGGGCTCTCGATTAATCAAGAGCCCTTTCCTTTATAAATTCTTTATTCTTTTATTGATCACTTCTGCTAACTTCTCTTCCAAAGCAGCTCCGCGTAAATTTGAAGCAATAATTTTCCCATCAGGATCGATAAGGAAATTCTGAGGAATACCTTCAATACCATAAAGACCTACCACTTCTGATTGCCAGAATTTAAGATCCGATACATGAGGCCATGCTGATAAGTTATCATCATGAATAGCTTTAATCCAATCTGCTTTACCACTTTCACGATCTAAAGAAACACCAAATACGGTGAAATTTTTGTCCTTAAATTTATCGAACGCAGCAACTACATTTGGATTTTCTTGACGACATGGACCACACCAACTTGCCCAGAAATCAATCAGCACATATTTTCCACGTAATGATGACAGTTTCACAACGTTTCCGCTTGTATCAGGTAATGCAATCTCAGGAGCTACAGCGCCAATTGCTACATTTTTTAGCTTTTCAATCTTACTAGCTAAAGCTTTACCCTTTGTTGTATTTTTTAACGGATCCGATAGTTTATCATAAATTGGAACAATAATGTCATTTACATTTTCTGCAGTAATCAATTCGCCTAATAAACCTAAAGTAACATAGCTATTGGGATTTGCTTTGGCATATTCTTCGCTTAATTTAGTCTGCTCCTCAAACAAGCTTTGAGCCTTATTTTGAAGATTACCCACAAAAGCTTCATCTTGTTGTTGCTCAGGAGTAGCCGATTGGAATTCTTTATTTAATGCTGCAAACTGGTCCGTTACACCCTTAACAGTCTTCTTATAGCTTGCAAAATTTTTATTGATTTCATTCCCGCTAATTTCCGCGGTAGCTAAGTTCTCTCCATTCACATTGATTACACCTTTTGAAAGATATAAATTAGTCATATCAGGATTGCTTAACTCGCGGATAGATTTACCTTCTGCTGATAAAATCAACTGTGCCTTGGTCGGCTCTTCTACAATACCATTATAGGTAAATTGACCTTTCTCTACATTTGCAGAATCAATATGGCGCTGACCGCCATCCACATACATCAAAAACACTTTTGCCGGAGCATCCACATTCTTCAATGAACCTTTTATAGAGAAATCCTCTTGTGCAAAGAGCAAACTCGGGACTGTTGCCAAAATGGCTAATATAGTTTTTTTCATATCTATTTTTTTTCTTCTAAAGTTTAACACACATATCGTTCCAATTACCAACGACCACTAGCGCCGCCACCACCAAAACCACCACCGCCAAAGCCTCCAAAGCCGCCACCACTACCGCCACCGAAGCCACCGCCTCCGCCGAAGCCTCCGCCACCATTACCACCACGACCTAATGAATTCAACAGCGTCCACCAGAATAAATCTGAAGATCCTCTGCCCCCCATCACACGGCCACCACCATTCTTGCCGCCACCTCCGGATTTAGAAATTACAGAAACAATAATAATAATGGCAATTACAATAAAAATTATCGGGATTCCCCCTCCACCTTCGGTAGAATAGCCTTCTTTTGGGTCCGCTTTATATTCCCCTTTTGTATACGAAATCAATGCATTCGTCCCGTCATCTATTCCCTTAAAATAATTTCCTTCACGGAAAGCCGGCTTAACCTCATTTTCTATAATGCGATAAGCAATAACATCCGGTACCGCACCTTCAATACCATATCCTGTTCGTATCGTCATTGCACGGTCCCCCAGAGCAACCAGAAACAAAATACCATTGTCGTATTTCTTATTTCCAATTCCCCAATGCTTTGCTAATCGATCCCCATAATCAGTGACATCATAATCTCCGGTTGTATTCATAACCACTACAGCAATCTGTATCGTGGTAGAATCTTCAAAAGCCAATAGCTTTTGCTCGAGTTCTTGTTTCTGACTGGAACTCAAAGTATTAGTATAATCCGTCACCAAAGTGTTTGGCACAGAAGGAAAATCCTGAGCTAATGCCTGAAATTGGATTATTAAACCTAAAAAAAAGGTTAAAAATATCTTGGTGGAAAATTTCACAAGCTGTGATGTTTTCTGCATAAAATTAGCGTTTTCCGAAGTAAATATCATTCGGTAGTTCATTCACATCGTCCTCTCTTCTTGGGAAATAATTTGCTAATTGGGTTCCCGCCTGCTCAATACCGGCAATCAATCCCTCCGCAAAATCCCCGTTTCTAAAATGATCTAACATTAGTTCCTTAGTTGATTCCCAAAAGTCCGCCGGAACTTTCTTATCAATTCCCTCATCTCCTATGATAGCAAATTGATGATCATCAACTGCCAAGTAAATAAGAACGCCATTGCGTAGAGTTGTATTGTGCATCTTCAACTTATCGAAATAAAACTTAGCCTGTTCTATAGCCTCCATCTCATGCACCCGACGCTCCACAACTAAGCGGATTTCTCCGGATGTTTGATTCTCCGCTAGATTAATCGCCTGGACAATTTTTTCTTGTTCTTCTTGATTGAATATTTCCATGAGGTTTTAAAATAGAAAAGATGAATGTAGAACAAAAAGCTCCATACATTCATCTTTACGGTATATCAACAACAATAAAAATTCATTAAAACTGTACTGTAGGAGCTTTATCAGAACCCTCAGTAGCTTTGAATGTACCTTTAGACTTAAAACCAAAAATACCTGCCATAATGTTATTCGGGAAGCTTCTTACGGTTGTATTGTACTCCTGAACAGCCTCATTGTAAGATCTTCGCTCCACAGAAATACGATTTTCAGTACCCTCCAATTGTGCCTGTAATTCTTGAAAATTAGAATTTGCCTTTAGATCAGGGTATGCTTCAACACTTACCAATAAACGCCCAAGAGACTGTGATAAACCATCTTGTGCTTGTTGAAAATTAGCAATAGCTTCATCACTTAAATTATCTACATCCACTTGAACAGAAGTAGCTTTTGCACGAGCTTCTGTAACAGCTGTTAATGTTCCTTGTTCATGTTGAGCAGCTCCTTTTACTGTATTTACTAAATTAGGAATTAAATCTGCTCTACGTTGATAGGCATTTTCAACCTGTGCCCATTTTCCTTTCACGTTCTCATCTTGTGACACCATGGTGTTATATCCACAAGAACTGAATGAAAGGGCCGTTAATAAGCCTACAAATACAATTAATAATCTTTTCATGTGTAATTTTTTTCTAGTAATATTTAAAAGTAATAATTTGTTTTCACATAAAAGCAATATCAAACGATATACCAAACACTGTAAACAAAGAAATAATGTCAGTTTTTGATATCTTTGCTGAGTTTTTGGGATAAAACCCCAACATGATTATGCAAAAAGAAATTGAAATTTCCATCTACCCTGAACATGTTCAGGATGAAAACCTTATCCTTTCTGAGGGTGCTAAAAAATTACGTATCCCAATAAAAAGAATCAATGGCTTTCATATCCGTAAAAGATCCATTGATGCCCGCGGTAAACAGGTATTATTCCGTATGCGTATTGTTTATTTCATCGATGAACCTGTGCAGTTACCAACTTATAAAACAAACCTCAAGCAAGTCAGGGATGCAGAACCTGTTATTATTATTGGTGCCGGACCTGCAGGTTTATTTGCCGCTTATCGTTGTTTAGGACTAGGATTAAAACCCATTGTCTTAGAAAGAGGAAAGAAAGTACAGGATCGAAGAAGAGATTTAGCAAAAATCAATAGAGAGGGCGATGTGAACCCGGAATCAAACTATTGTTTTGGGGAGGGTGGAGCCGGAACTTATTCTGATGGAAAATTATATACGCGATCTAATAAGCGTGGTGATGTACAGCAAGTGCTTTCAATTTTCGTAGAACATGGCGCAAACGAAGATATATTAGTAGATGCCAGACCACATATTGGGACAAATAAACTCCCTCATATTATTGAAAGCATTCGCGAACGTATTCTTGAGCAGGGCGGAGAAATTCATTTTGATTGCAAAGTCATCGATATTCTCGAACAATTCGGAAAAGTTGAAGGAGTAAAGACAAATAGTTCGGGAATAATAAAAGCTAAACATGTAATCGTTGCTACAGGGCATTCTGCCAGAGATATATTCGAATTGTTCCGAAGCAAAAACTGGACGCTAGAGGCGAAACCTTTTGCTTTAGGTGTGCGAATTGAACATCCACAATCTATAATAGACAGTGCTCAATATCATTGTACTATACGACCCGAAAGTCTGCCTCCAGCTTATTACAGCTTGGTGGAACAAGTAGATGGCCGCGGGGTATTTTCATTTTGTATGTGTCCCGGTGGAGTTATTGCCCCTTGTGCTACCGATCAGGATGAAATCGTTGTAAATGGTTGGTCACCCTCAAAGCGCAATAATCCTCATGCAAATTCAGGAACCGTCATCCAGATCAATCTGCAAGATATCTTAGGCGCAGACCAAAATCCTTTTGCCTTATTGGAGTTCCAGCAACAAATAGAACAAAAGGCTTTTCAAATAGGAGGCGGTAATTTGGTGGCTCCGGCGCAAAGAATGGTAGATTTTGTAGAAAACAGAATTTCCATTGACTTACCCGAAAACTCCTATAAACCAGGCACTAACTCTGTAGATTTGAAAGATGTACTTCCAGAATTCGTTCATAAAGCTTTGCAAGGTGCTTTACCGGTCTTTGGAAAAAAGATGAGAGGTTATTATACAAATGAAGCTATTTTGGTAGGAGTTGAATCAAGGACATCATCGCCAATTCGAATCCCTAGAGATAAAGAAACTTTACAGCACCCACAAGTATCCGGCTTGTACCCTTGTGCCGAAGGAGCAGGATATGCAGGGGGCATAGTCTCCGCAGCAATTGATGGAATGAACTGCGTGGATGCCATTAAGGACAGTTTATAATAAATAATTGTTGCAAAAAGAGCTATATGATATTGACAAAAATCAACTATTATTGTATTTTTGTACCAATTCAAGCGAAAGTAGCTCAGTTGGTAGAGCACAACCTTGCCAAGGTTGGGGTCGCGAGTTCGAATCTCGTCTTTCGCTCAAAAAGCTTCCAAAATTGGAAGCTTTTTATTTTTAAGTGAATATATTGTCCTTAAGAGTCCAACCTCTTTATCCCAATACGCATTAGGCTAGGCGTTAAAAAGGATGATATCCCTATTATAATTAACAAAACTCCAGCAATAATAAAGGCATTGGCCACACCAATATTGTCGGCAATGTTTCCCGCAAACAACAACCCTATTAAACTTGGAATAATTGCAAAACTAAAATACAAAGAAAACACCCTTCCCAACATCTCAGGCGCGATTTCTTCTTGGATGATCGTCATAAATGCAGCACTGAAAATTGACATTGCAGCTCCACCTAATCCAGTAAGAACTACAAAAACAATAAATAAGGATGGTGATAAAAGACCCGAAAACACAAAGGTCAACCCCAGAATAATATGCATACAATTTACCATAATAACCTTCCTTATCGATATTTTGAAAGCACTCAATACAGATCCGCCAATGAGCATACCAACTCCCCAAATTATCTCAATAACACTCATTTCAAATTTATCACCTCCAAAATGATCAATCGTTAACAGCGGAAACATGATGGCAACAGGCATAATGCCAATAGTAGCGAGAATGGAATACATAAACATCCTGTTCAAACCTTTATTTTTGTGAATAGCAAGAAATCCCAATTTCAAATCAGTCAGAACCTGCTGTAGGGAAGCCTTATTGTCAGACTTAAAATAAGGAATACTAATAAATAGCAAGCTACAAATTGCGAAGACTGCCCCTATAACATCCAAATACAAAACCTGATTAATAGGTAATGCTGCAATCGCTAAGGCGCCTAACGCAGGTCCGGCAATACTACTTACTGATTGTAAAATCTGATTAATACCCGAAACTCTTAATAGCTGCTCTTCAGGTACAATTAAGGGAGCAATTGCTTGCATAGCAGGTTGATGAAATGCCGAACCTATTGAACGAAAAGCCATCAATAAATACATTAAACTCAGGTGCACATGCCCGCCACTTAATGCAAAGGTCATCAGCAATGTACAGATCGCAATAAACGCATCTGCAAATATCATAACCTTCTTCCTATCCCATCGATCAATATATACACCTGCAAATGGACCTACAAGAGCCTGTGGTAATAATCCTGAAATTGCTGCAAAAGCTAGTATTTCAGCTGATTTAAACTCTAAACTTAACCAAATGATAATTGCAAAATTAACCGCAGAGCTACTTATTAAGGAGACAAATTGCCCCACCCATATATAAATATAAGTTTTAAACCAATGTTTCTTTTCCATGAAGTGAGTTTGAATGAATAGTTATACCTTTTGCTGCAAAAGCAGAAAAAAAAATTGAGTTTATTTCAGATTAAATTAACTCAGTAAAGCAAAGCGCTTTTGATTTTTAGGGTATAAAGGTAAGTGCTCATGCTCCAAATATAGGTCAAACTATCTGTTCAACAAAAAAATTAAATAAAAAAAACAATGAAGTCTTTTTTATCATGTAACCCGAAATAATCAAGGTTGCTGATGAGCTATAAAAAATATTATACTAAAAAAGCGTTCTAACTTTCGTCAAAACGCCTTTATACTAAAACTACACTACTATTATTTTCTTTCTAATCCTTTTGCGACTAAATCTTCAACATATAATCTTACCGTCTCATTGGAGAAACGAGAAGTTACATCGAATGCAAAAGCATGGACTAATAAAATTCTTGCGCTTTCTTCACCAATACCACGAGCACGAAGATAGAACAATGCGTCGTCATCAAATTGCCCCATGGTACATCCATGTGAACATTTCACATCATCCGCAAAAATCTCTAATTGTGGTTTGGTATAAACTGTCGACTTATCACCAATTAACATGTTGTTATTCTGCTGAAAAGCATTGGTTTTTTGAGCATCTTCACGAACGAAAATCTTACCGTTAAAAACTGCAGTCGATTCGTCCTGAGGAATATTCTTATACCACTCGTAAGATTCACAATGTGGTTTCATGTGGTCTACTACCGTATGGTTATCTACAAACTGTTCATCGGCCAATAAGTTTACTCCGTAAAGATGAGATTCCACATTCTCTGCATCAAGACGTACATTAATATCGTTTCGAACAAATGCTACTCCCGGAAAATTACAGTTGTAATTATTATATAAACTATGTTTAGTTTGATAAACCTCTGTATGACTGATATAATGGCTGTTTTCAGAAGCTAACTGCAGGTAATAATGTTGCAACTTAGCGTTCTCTTCAAGTACAATTTCTGTAACCTTATTATTGAAATTGAAAGCAGTTCCATTTAAAGTAATAAAAGACTCAATAATCTCTGCTTCCGCATGCTCTTCCAGAATATAAAGATTACGAGTTTGTGCAAAGAAGTCCTGATCACCTGTCGCCACATGCACAATCTGAATAGGCTTTGAAACAACTTTGTTTTTATTAACCTGTAGAAAAATTCCTGAAGTATGCAATGCTGTATTTAATGCAACAGTAGCACTTTCAGTTTTATCTGCATGTTTCGCAAAATGTTGCTGGAATTTAATTTCGTTCTGCGCTTCTTCAATCGGTTTTACAATCAAACCAATCTCATCCTCTAATGAGGAAAAAGCTAAAACATATTGACCATTAATCAGTACGATTCTGTGCGCATCAAATCCGGGGATATCTGCTGCACTAAGGTCCAAATCTGAAACATCAACGTCCTCATTCAATAAATAACTTCTATTGATTAATGCGTGTATGTTGGTATATTTCCAATCCTCATTCTTTACAGTGGGGAAACCAAGCTCATTAAAGCGTGCGAAAGCTTCCTCACGAAGGGCTTTTACCGCAGGCGTATCATTACTCGTTTCCAATTCCTGAAATGTTGATGTCAACTGTTGGAATAAGGAGTTTGCTACTAATGTACTCATGTTATTTGTTGTCAATCCGCTCATTACCTCGTTTCTTAATTCAACTGATTAGGCGTTTTGCGTATCTAATTCTTTTAACCAGTCGTAACCTTTTTCTTCTAACTCTAATGCTAATTCTTTAGTACCCGATTTCACAATACGACCATTGTGCAATACGTGTACAAAATCAGGCACGATATAATCCAACAAACGTTGGTAGTGTGTAATCACGATAAATGCATTGTCTTTTGAACGCAATTGGTTTACACCGTTTGCGACAATACGTAGAGCGTCAATATCCAATCCTGAGTCTGTCTCATCTAAGATGGAAAGCTTAGGCTGTAACATTGCCAATTGGAATATCTCGTTACGTTTTTTCTCACCACCAGAGAAACCCTCATTTAATGAACGATTCGCCAAATTAGCAGAAAACTCTACTAATTTTTGTTTCTCCTTTACCATCTGCAAGAACTCCTTAGCTTCCATTGGAGGAAGACCTTTGTACTCACGGATATCGTTTACAGCTGTTTTTAAGAAATTAATATTAGAAACACCCGGGATTTCTACAGGATACTGAAAAGCTAGAAACAAACCCTCACGAGCACGATCCTCAGGAGAAAGATCCAATAGATCTTTTCCATCTAAAAACGCCTCTCCCTCCGTTACCTCGTAAGAGTCACGCCCTGCCAATACATTTCCTAATGTACTCTTACCAGCTCCGTTAGGCCCCATGATGGCATGAACTTCCCCGGCTTTAACTTCTAAATTCAGTCCTTTTAATATTTGTTTATCGTCAATTGACGCATGCAAATTCTTAATGCTTAACATATTCACTTCTATATTTCTATCCTACCGATCCTTCTAATGAGATCGCTAATAATTTTTGTGCCTCAACGGCAAATTCCATCGGTAATTGATTCAAAACTTCCTTAGCATAACCGTTTACAATTAAGCCAACCGCTTTTTCCGAATCAATACCACGCTGATTTAAATAAAAAACTTGATCTTCACCAATTTTTGAGGTCGTCGCCTCATGCTCCAACTTCGCAGTTTTGTTCTTACTCTCAATGTAAGGGAAAGTGTGGGCACCACAACGATCTCCTATCAGTAAGCTATCACATTGTGTAAAATTCCGGGAGTTATCAGCATTAGGACCAATCTTCACCAAACCTCTATAACTGTTATGGCTGTTTCCGGCAGATATACCTTTGGAGATAATCTTCGAGCGGGTATTCTTTCCTAAATGTATCATTTTGGTCCCTGTATCCGCCAATTGCTTATTTCTAGTCATGGCAACAGAATAAAACTCACCTACTGAATGATCTCCTTTCAAGATTACACCCGGATACTTCCAGGTAATAGCAGAACCTGTTTCAACCTGAGTCCAGGATATCTTTGAGTGATCTCCTTTACAGATACCTCGTTTAGTTACGAAATTATAAATTCCTCCTTTACCGTCTTTGTCACCCGGGTACCAGTTTTGAACAGTAGAGTACTTAATCTCAGCATTCCGCATCGCTACTAATTCCACAACTGCGGCATGTAATTGATTTTCATCACGCATCGGAGCCGTACAACCTTCCAGATAAGAAACATACGAATCTTCATCGGCAACGATTAAGGTACGTTCAAACTGACCTGTATTTTGTGCATTAATACGGAAATAGGTAGATAATTCCATCGGACAACGTACGCCTTTTGGAATATATACAAATGAACCATCCGAAAACACAGCTGAGTTTAATGCAGCATAAATATTATCTGTTTGAGGTACAACAGTACCTAAGTATTGTTTCACTAATTCCGGATGTTCTTGAACCGCTTCCCCAAATGAACAGAAAATTACACCTTGTTCACTTAATTTTTCACGGAAGGTCGTCTTAACGGAAACAGAATCAAATACTGCGTCAACAGCTACTACACCTGCAAGAATCTTTTGCTCGTCTAGAGGTATCCCTAACTTCTCAAAGGTAGAAAGCAACTCAGGATCCACCTCATCCATACTGTCCAACTGCTTCTTAGGCTTTGGTGCCGCATAGTAGGAAATGTCCTGAAAATCTACCTCCGGACTCTTAAAGTTCTGCCATGTAGGCATACTCATCTTCAGGAAATGATTGAAGGCCTTTAAACGCCACTCCAACATCCATTCCGGTTCGTTTTTCTTCTTTGATATAAAACGGACGGTATCTTCACTTAGCCCTTTTTGAGCTATCTCCATCTCGATATCCGTTGTAAATCCGTACTTATATTCTTCGAGCTCTAACTCTTTTAATAAATCGTCGTCTTTGCTGCTCATTTCTCTTTCACTTAATTATTTGGGAATAATCCCAATGGTTTTGATTTGCAAAGTTACGACTTATAAAGCATAAATACGCCTGTTTTGTATTGTTCTTGCACTCCTTTTCGTAAAAAAAATGACAAAAGTCATTTCCCTTGCACTCCAAGCTATTTAGAATCGTTATATTATGACAATAGAATGATTCTTATAACTAAAATCAATTAAGTAGTCATAAGTAAATAGACTAAAACTATTTCTTCTACAGCAATCAAATCGCTAACACATTTTATATTAAACCAAATAATATTTTGTATATTTATCGTTCTTTAATTTTATTGAAAGCCTATGTCTTACCAACCAGATAAAACTGACTTAAAAATACTGAAGCTCTTACAAGAGAACGGACGTATCACTAATTTGCAATTGGCAACCAATATCGGATTGTCACCTGCTCCAACCTTGGAGAGAGTCAGAAAATTAGAAAACTCTGGTTTTATCAAAAGCTACCATGCTTTTGTAGATGAAGAAAAACTTGGATTGGGAATTAAGTCTTTTATTCAGATTTCCCTCGACTTTCACACACATAATGCAATCCCGGAATTTGTAGAAGCTGTACGTGCTATTCCAGAAGTTACGGAATGTCACCATGTAACAGGAAATTGTGACTTTATGTTAAAAGTTTATGTAAAAGACATCAAAGCCTATGAAGCAGTAATTATGGAAAAAATTTCTAAAATACCTTTTGTCAAGACTTTTCAGACCATGATGATCATGTCAACGAGCAAAAAAGAACCAATTGTACCTTTGGAATATTAATCTTTAAGAATGGCATTTCAAGATTCCGCAATTATATTGACCTGGCCGGATGCCACCATACGTGGTGATGAAAAATGGATGATGTTTTTCAAAAAAATCGGCATTGTCAAAAACCTTAATTTCAAAGTTGGACACACAGGCATTGTCATCATTAATCACCAAAATGGTGAAATGGTCTTCTATGACTTTGGACGTTATATAACCCCTCGAGGATATGGAAGAGCAAGGTCAAAAGATTCCGATCCCCGTTTGGAAATCAAAATGAGTGCGGTAATAATAAAAGGAAACATTCAGAACATTGAAGAAATAATCACTTACCTGGAAAACTTAAAACCGGCTATGTATGGTGAAGGAAGAGTCTTCTTCAGTGTTGCAAAAAATATTGATTTCGCTATTGCAAAATCATATGGTGACCAATGTGTAGAAGAGGGTACTTTCCCGTATGGCGCAGTCGCTAAAAGTAACAATAACTGCTCTCGCTTTATTACCCGAATGCTAATGAAAGCATCGAGGAAATATCATTTCTGGCATGGCATCAATCTTCCCGAAACCCTAAAAGCAAGCCCAATCAGTAATATCGTAAATGTTGACAATAACAGAATAGTAAATAGTTACAGTCCTGAAGATGGCTTTAAAAGGTTCAAAATGAACCGCTGGCAATCTTTTTTGTTCTTAGTTAGACAACTAGGTGACAACGTATTTCACAAAAGAGCCAGTCTTCTTCCTAACGATTTAATTATTGGGGCTGTTCATTTTGGATCAAAACCTATCTCTGTTCCAAAACACGCCAAATATCTTGGAGGTGTAGGAGATGGAGCCTGGTATTTTTTAAATGAACGTTCTGATTCACGAATAGAAATTAGCCGTTATACGACAAAAGGAAATCTTGAATATGTTGTTTTAGGAGAAGCCTCGTCTCCTATCGACTTTCAAGGAGAATGGGATATGGCCTATGATAGCCATATGATGTTCACTCATATATCACAAAACAATCAGAAAATTAAAATCAACCATATCGAAGTTCTTCCGGCAGAAGACTATATGTATAAAAACCTGCTCGAACGGTACGCATAATTATACTACACCTGCCAATCAATTGGCTTCTTCCCAAATCGACGAAGATACTCATTGGCTTGTGAAAAATGAGCACAACCAAAGAAACCTCTGTATACGGACAGTGGAGATGGGTGAACTGCTGTCAGGATTAGGTGCTTGCCAGAGTCTATCAACACGGATTTCTTAATAGCATAACTCCCCCACAGCATAAATACAACATGCTCTGATTGGGCTGAAATTGCAGAAATCACTTCATCAGTAAAATATTCCCAACCTCTTTTCTGATGTGAGCCTGCTTCATGAGCGCGTACGGTAAGCGTTGCATTCAGTAAAAGCACCCCTTGTTCTGCCCACTTTGTTAAATCCCCATGATCCGGATATTTAAATCCCGGAATATCTGTTACAAGCTCTGTATATATATTTCTAAGACTTGGCGGAATAGCCATTCCTTTAGGAACTGAAAAGGAAAGACCATGTGCCTGTCCATCGTTATGATAGGGATCCTGCCCTAGTATAACAACTTTTAAATTATTCAAACCGGTTAGCTTAAAAGCATTGAATACAAGCGACTGTGCAGGAAAAACTTTGCTTACAGTTCGTTCCTGTTGCACAAATTCAGATAGATTTTTTAATACAGGGGTATTAAATAATGGTTTTAAGATTGAATCCCACGAAGCATCAAAACGGTCTGACATAATTTAAACTTTAAAATTTTACATTAATTTACTTTAAACAAGTTGTATACTACAGCAATTTAACGGATATTTGCAAACTTACAGTATCAGTATAATTATGTCAAATATAGTTCGCATTATAATATGTAGTTTAATGATCATCGGAACCGTTGTATTGTTCTGGTTTGGTCATTGGGGATGGGGTATCTTAGCGATTCTGCTAACAATCTTAGCTTGGGTTACAGTTTTCTTCAACGAAAAGATGCTTATAGCACAATGGTTTCTACGTAAAGAACGTATGGACAAAGCCGAAGTATGGTTAAAGAAAATCAAAAACTACGAAAAGGAACTTATATCAGCTCAACATGGCTATTACCACATGTTATTGGGTTTAATCGAATCCCAAAGAGCACCATTACAATCTGAGAAATTTTTCAAAAAAGCACTATCTATGGGCTTGCACATGGATCATAACGTTGCACTTGCAAAATTAAGCCTTGCCGGTATCGCAATGGCTAAACGTAATAAACGCGAAGCTGAGAAACTTCTTGCAGAAGCAAAAAAAGCCGACAAAAACAAATTACTGGATGAGCAAATCAAAATGATGAAAGCTCAAATGGGAATGATGGATAAACAACAATTCCGCTATTCCAGATAAAAACAATATGCAATAATAAAAAACGCCAACATAAAGTTGGCGTTTTTTATTATTGCTCATTTTCTTTCAAAATGCGCAGAAAATTCAACCCCATAATTTTTGCCACATCTTCTTTATTATATCCCCTCTCCAATAAAGCTTTCGTAAGATTAGGGAATTTTGATACATCTTCTAATCCCTGAGGAGGTGATTCTATCCCATCAAAATCGGAACCAATCGCCACATGATCAATCCCCACTTTAGCGACTAAATGATCGATATGTTTTAATACACGCTCAATAGGCGCATTTGCCAAATGCTTTTGCTTTGCGGAGAGCTTACTATACATTTTACCCACTGAAAGCTCTTTAGAAGTGCTATCTTTCTTATGGTTTTTATAATATAATTCCTTTACCCTTTTCGGATATGCTGAATCCAAAAATTCGGAATAAAAATTAACACCAACCACTCCGCCGTTTTTCTTTAAAGCCTCCAGTTGTTTATCATTGAGATTTCTGTAATGTGGAGTCAAGGCCGCTGCATTACTATGGGAAACTAATATAGGTTTTGTACTGATCTTTAACACATCATAGAAAGTTTGTTCGCCGCCATGAGAAAGATCAACCATCATTCCTAATTCATTCATCTTTCGGATAATATCTTTCCCGTGCTCGCTAAGCCCTTTTCCTTCTTTACTTTTCGTCTTAACTTCTTCTGCTGCCGCTGTAACCCAGGGAAGATTATAGTTCCATGTTAAAGTTAAGTATCTGGCTCCCCTATTATAAAGTGCCTCCAAATAATCCAACCTTCCCTCAATCATATTGCCTCCCTCTATTCCAATGAGCGCTGCTATTTTACCTGATTGAGTAATGCGTTCTATATCAGCAGAATTTTTGGCAAGTTCAATTTGTTCAGGATTATCCGCAATTAATTTATCTAATGCATCGAGCTGGTCATTCGCGTGTTTATAAGCATTCTTGGCCCATTTTTTATCATCAGACCACACCGCAAAAACCTGAACATCTACACCGCCCTCCTTTAATCGCGGAAGATCAGTGTGACCTGTTTTAATCCTTTTGCCTATATCTTTCCCTGGAAGTATGCTCTCTATAATAACATCATTATGCCCATCGATAACCAATAGATCCTGATGAATCTTCTTATAATCTTGGGCCATACTGCTCAAAGCTAAACTTCCTAAGAAAATAGATAATACGAATTGCTTTTTCATTATTTCGCGTTATGAATGGTTTCATAAATAACATCCTGAATACGGCTTCTCACATTTAAATCATAAATCTTTGTGGAAACCTGAGGATGAACCCTATTGGATAAAAAGATATAGATCAATTGATTGCTTGGATCTATCCATATACAAGTTCCTGTATATCCGGTATGTCCATACACAGATGGATTTGATGTTTTTGATGGATAATTAGCTCCTGGCTTGGGATCATACCGATCAAAACCTAATCCTCTTCTGCTAGTTGCGGACTGACGGGAGGTAAATAAATCAATCGTTTCAGGCTTATAATACTGAACCCCTCCATATTCACCTCGATTCAGCAATAATTGTCCGTAAATACCCAAATCATTTGCGGATGCAAATAAACCGGCGTGTCCGGCAACACCTCCGGCCATAGCCGCTCCTTCATCATGTACATATCCTTGTAATAAGACTTTACGAAATGCAGTATCTTGTTGAGTAGGAACAATCTGATCTTTAGCAAAGCGATCGCGTGGTAGATAACCTGCAGTTTTCATTCCGATTGGCTTATATAAGAAGTCTTGAACGTAATCTTGCAGGGGTGTTGATGTTTCATGCTCTGAAACCTCTTTCATCACGTACATGCTAATATCTGAATAAACATAATTCCCAATAGGTTTTACCGCAGAATTCAACATCTCAGGCCACATCACATCTCTATAATAGTTATTTATTAAATATGCACTATCAGCAACTTTCACCTGATGACTTTCAGATTTGGTTCTTTGTAAATCCCCCGGTTTTAAATTTCTATAAAAAGGGATAAATGGCGTGAAGCCCGCTTCGTGAAGTAATACTGTTCTTAAAGTAATATTCGCTTTATTACTGTTTTTTGCCTGCCATAAATAATGCCCCATTGTACTATCAAGATTGATGATTCCCTTCTCCTGCAAATGCATAACAACAGGAGTAGTTCCTGCAATTTTACTGACAGAGGCAAGGTCATAAATATCATGAATACTATTGGCATGTTTCTTTGCATAGGTATGATAGCCGTAAGCTTTTTCAAATATAACCTGACCATCTTTGATGGCCATCACCATCATTCCCGGAGCCGCATGCTGTTCAATGGCATCTTTCGCGATTGCATCGATTTGATTACTCATTTTGGCGATATCTAAGCCAGATTGTTTACCATGGGTATACTGTAAACGAGTTTGAGTCGTTGTATTTGGTCCGGAGGTAATACCTAAACCCCCGAAAATTGACATAGCAGCATTGACCTGCGCATCTTCTTCCAAATCTGGGGCTGTCAATATACTCGCAAAGCGACTTAAATTAGCAGCAGATAATCCAATATTTTGATAACTTACTTCGGAGCCAAATTTACAAAGGATAACATCTTTTCTGTTCACTGCGGACTGCAAAACCATTGCTAAATGATCTGATCTCAAATCGCCTTGACTCCCCGCTACGATGATCGTATTATAATACTTTGTATCTTCATCGTACTGCTCAAAACCAAAGCTTTCAACCTCCGCATACCTACCCAGCTGATCGATAAATGCTGAATATTTGGTAGGATCATTCGTTATGACGGCAATTTTACGCTCGTCAAGTCTGGTAAAAGGAATACTATTTTTATTGTTACTTAATAGGACTGTTTGATTATTAATAACCTGCTTGTATTGAGCTTGAAGACAAGAGATTCCGCAAATCAGTAAAACTAAAATTAGATTTAAAATACGAATCATAATTATTCTGGGTTTCTATATGTAAATGTAATAATAAAACGCACAAACCTGCATTTGAACCGTGTAATAATTCTGTATATTTGGTTTATGCCTGAGTTACTGGACAACAAAACAGTTTTCACCTTACTTGAGGTATCGCGTAGTATTCAAAAGACGATAGCTGAGCGGTATAAGAGCCTATATTGGATAAAGGCGGAAATGAATAAGCTAAACCATTATTCTCACTCTGGTCATTGCTACCCCGAACTTTTAGAAAAAAAAGACGGTAAAGTGGTCGCTGAAATGCGTTCCATTTTATGGAAGATGGACTATCAGCGCATAAACAGGCAATTTATTGAAATTCTTGGCGAACCTCTTCGAGAAGGAATCACCATGTTATTTCAGGCTGGCATATCTTATGACCCGCTCTATGGTTTCAGTCTAAAGATTGTCGATATCGACCCGACATTTGTGCTCGGTGAGTTAGAAAAAGAAAAACGGGAAAGCATCAAGAAACTCCAGGAAGAAGGTGTATTTGATGCCAATAAAAGATTAGAATTCCCATTAATACCTAAAAGACTAGCCATTATTTCTGTTGAAACAAGCAAAGGACTATCAGATTTTTTTAAAATTATCAATGGAAATCCCTGGGGATATAAAATAGAATACACCTTATTTCCTGCCTTACTTCAGGGTGATAAGTCCATCAGTTCTATTATTAAACAATTAGAAGTAATTGCTAATAAGCTAGAAAATTTTGATGCTATTGCCATAATTCGTGGTGGTGGTGGAGACGTTGGTCTGAGTTCGTACAATAATTATTTTCTTTCAAAAGCAATTGCAATATTCCCCATTCCTGTTTTAACAGGTATTGGCCACTCAACCAATGAAACCGTTAGTGAGATGGTAGCTTATAAAAATGCAATCACCCCTAGTGAATTAGCAGATTTCCTATTGCAAAAATTCCACAATTTTGCAATCCCCCTGGATCAGGCAGAAGAACGTATTGTAAGAGCGGTCCGAAGCACTTTCGACCGTGAAAACCAAAAACTAAAAAACATGCTGACTGCCATCTCTTGGAATAGCAAGACCCTCATTCTAAAAGATAAGTCTGACTTAAACAGTTTACAAAACCACATCATCCGTCATAGTCGTCAGAAACTAAAAGACCAACAAATACAATTACAAAATTTAGAACGTCTTTTGGGGATGGTCAACCCTATTCATTTGATAAAAAGAGGCTTTAGTATCGTTCGGATGAATGGTAAATCCATACACAAACTAGAACAGGTAGAAGTTGGAAACTTATTGGAAATACAGTTAGAAGATGGAACGATAATCACGCAAGTAACTAATAAAGAACCTAATCATGGAGAATAAATATACATATAAAGAAGCATTTGAAGAGTTACAGGAGATTGTATCTGATATTGAATCCGGTGAGATTGCCGTGGATGAATTAACTGAGAAAATCAATCGTGCTTCAGTGCTTCTCAGTATCTGTAAAGCAAAATTAACGGCTTCTGAAGCAGAAGTAGAAAAGCTTTTACAAAAGTTAGAAAATGACACTTCCGCCACCCAAAACAATGACGAGGAAATCTAATATTAGATTAAAATATAGCAATGTTTCTTCTTAATTTCTTGGTTCTTTTATAAAAAAGAATTGTAAAAGATCATTTTAATTCTTAATTCTTAAGTTTTTTTTGCGTTATTTTGCGCTGTTTAGAATTAGTCTTAATCATCCTTTGTTAAGAAACATCTACATATTAGCTATTTCAATATTTCTTCCGCTTTGTTCTCTTGCACAGCTGTTCACTATTTCAGGAACTATAAAGGATGGAAAGGGGCAACCTATGCCCAATGTTAATATTCAGATCCGAGAAAACAGTAGCATTACGGCTTTAACGGATGAACAGGGTTCCTTTGTTATAGATAATCTTCCAAAAGGGACTTACCAACTACGCTTTTCTCACATTGGCTACCAACCCATATTAAGAACTTTTCGATTAGATCAAAATCGTGAAACCAATATCATTTTTTCTCAACAAGAACTTAATATCGATGAGGTATATGTGACCGCTCGAGAATCCAATAACATCAGTACCAGTTCTATCATCACCCGTGATGCTATGCAGCATCTGCAACCTTCAAGCTTTACAGATATCTTAGAACTACTCCCCGGAGGAAGAACTGCATCTCCTCGATTAAATCAAGTAAATGGTATTAATTTACGATCAGTTGACGGAAGTATGTCTGGATATAACACAAGTTCTTTGGGAACGATGTTCAGCATTGATGGTATGCAGTTGAATTCACAATCCATGATAGACCCTACTGCAGGATTTGGGTTGGGACAAGGAACGATGAATAACGGAAGGATCACCTCAAATATTGGTGTTGACATGCGAACCATTGCAACTGATAACATCGAAAAGGTCGAGGTCATACGTGGTATCCCATCTGTAGAACACGGAAATTTAACAAGTGGAGTTGTCCTAATTGAACGAATAAAGGGCTATGAACCTTGGTCGGCAAGAATTAAAACGGATGGTTTCAGCAAATTGTTTAGCATTGGAAAAGGTCTTGATCTTAAAGATTATAAACTAAATTTTGATGCCGGTTACCTAATCTCCAATCAGAATGTCACCGACATCTTCAATAACTTCAAACGACTCAATAGTTCAATCCGTGGTGAAAAAACCTGGAAACTCCCTAATTATAGATTCACCTGGAATCATAACATTGACTTTAATACAACAATAGACAATGAACGACTTGATCCGGATAATGATTATAAGCAAACGGATAGCTATAACAATTCCATAAGAAGACTTGGATTAGGTAATACCTTTAAATTATTTTCTTCAAACCCAAAACAGGTTTTTAGAAATGCCAGCTTTTCATTAAATGTTAACTATTCGTCTAACCAGATCGATATTGAACGATTGGTCCAACCCAACTCTATTAGTATCTTAATGAATTCGTTAGAAGCTGGCAGTCGCGAAACAGGATTTCTCCAATCATCATATATTGGCAAGATGAAAACCGATAGCAGACCATTGGATATTCAATTAAAAATGCTTAGTAATTGGAGCTTCAACGCCTTAATCAAGCATCAGGTAAAAGCCGGTATTGAGTATTCCTATGCAAAAAACTTAGGAAATGGCCAACAATACGATTTAGATTTCCCTATTGCTACCTCTATAAGCGCAAGACCAAGAGCGTTTAATGATATTCCGGCAATTAGCTCATTATCCGCATTTGCAGAGGATAGATTTTTTATCAACTTAGGAGAAGTTTTATTTGAAAATAATTTAGGGGTCAGAGCATTCGCTCAAACCAATTTAGATAGCCGATACAGTATAGCTGGTAAAGTATATGCTGAGCCGAGATACAACGGAAAATTGCATTTACCAAGAACGATTTTATTTGGAAAGACCCTTAAATCCAACATTTTCGGAGGAATAGGTCTGCAGACTTTAATTCCTAATCAAAACCTACTTTATCCGCAACTCTATTATAACGACATTCCAGAATTAATTTATTATCACAACAACCCCGAATATAGGATTGCCTGGGCGAATACCTTTATCACGGACCAGACTAATTTTGATCTTCGTCCGGCAAAAAATAAAAAATGGGAAATCGGTGCTCAGTTCGACTTAGGAGGAAATACCTTCTCCATTAATTATTTTAATGAAGCAATGAGTAATGGATTTAGAAGCGTGACACAATATAACGCCATCCCCTTGAGAAAATATGATGTTAATTCCATTGATCCGACAGCCATTACTTCAAAACCGGATATTACCGATTTTTCCTATGAGGATCAGGCCGAATATCATAGCTATACTAAAAACGAAAATGGAAGCTCAACAGAAAAATCGGGAATTGAATATCAGTTTAGCTCTAAACGTATCCCTGGATTGAACACTAGATTTACCATAAACGGAGCTTGGTTCAAAACTTCAAATAGAAATATTCAACCCGTATTTGAGGCCATTTCCCAGAATGTAGTGACAGATGGCAAAGTCAGACAATACATCGCTTTATATAAAAACGGAAATACAGGTGGCACGTACGAATCATTAAATACAAATGTAACCGCAGATTCCTATCTGCCAACATTGGGAATAAACCTTTCTCTCTCCGTTCAAAATGTTTGGTACAAATCTTCACAACGTTTATTCAGAGACGACTTACCGATAGGATATTATGATATAGAACAAAATTATCATGCCTATACCGAAGCTGATCGCAACGATCCGAACTTAAGATACTTCGATTTAAAAAATGACCCTTTTCTCTACAATAAATTTACAGCACCGATTGATTTGCTTGTCAATTTTAAGGCGACTAAAGTTATTAAAGATAAAATCAGAATTGCCATGTTTGTAAATCGCTTATTCATTTACAAACCTAACTATACACAGTATGGCGTCTACAATATCAGAAGAAACGACCCTTCTGATAACCCATACTTCGGAATGGAAATAAATATTAAAATTTAAACACGCAATTAACTATTAAAAAGATGAAAAATAAAACAATTCTTAATTGGCTTTTCTTTGGCCTAATTGTTTTCTCCTTTAGCTCTTGTATGAAGGATGAATTCTTGGAATCAAGATCAGAAGTTACCATTGAAATTGATAACTCTAAACTTGAAGGTGAATACACTTTATCCAACGTTAAGATACAATTACAGGAAATTAATAGTCAGACGACTACCTCTGCCACACTAGCAGAAGGGGCAGATGCTGCTACAGCCAACTTGACTTATGGAACTTACACCGCAACCTTAGAAGGGGATATTACTATGTCTGTCAATGGTACAGAAAAAGCGATGAAGGTAAAATCACATAAATCAAATATTGTTGTAAATTCTGAAGCCTTGACTATCAGTCTGGAGACGTTCCTTTCTGATCCTTCAGCAAATTTCGTATTTAAAGAAATCTTTTTTACAGGTACGTTGAGCGAGGAAGGAAAACAGTATAACGGTGATAAATACTTTATCATTCATAACAATTCTTCTGACACTTTGTATGCAGACGGGCTTTTCATTGCACAATCTGATTTCTTAACAATCACTAAAAGAGATTACACCCCTGATGTTATGAAAGATGCGGTTTCATCTGATCAGATATTCAGAATACCTGGAAATGGAACGGAATACCCTGTTTTACCAGGTGAAGATTTTATAATAGCAAATAATGCAATCAACCATACCACGGGAAATCCTAACTCTATTGACCTAAGTAATGCTGATTTTGAGATCGAATTAATCGGTTCTATCAATGTTGATAATCCTGCTGTACCTAACACAGTAAATATTTCAGGAAATTTATTGATGCACAATCAGGGATATACCGCTTATGTGATGGGCAGACTTCCGGAAGGGATGGATGACGATAAATTCAGAGAAGAAAATGCATACACCTATAGCTATATAGCTGTAAACGGAAGAGAACTGTCTTTTGACTCTTACAAAATCCCTAATTCTTATATTATCGATGCCGTGAATCTATCGGTGAAAACAGGTTTCGAATGGTTAGTTACTGCACCGACTTTAGACATGGGATGGTCCTACGCTGGTCTTGTTACCGGGGACAAAGAGCGATACAATAAATCAGTAGTTCGCAAGCAACTAGGAACTCTTGATAATGGCAAAGCGCTTTTACAGGATACAAATAATTCTACAGTAGACTTTGACCCTGCAGTTAAAGCTACTTTGTTAAAGTAAAATGAAAAAAGAACTGTTCATAGCGGTTATAGCTTGCTCTTTATGGCAAGTGGTCAATGCGCAAGATTCCTTGAAGATGCATCTACAGGGAATCCGGGAGAGGACTGACCAGGCTCAAGTAATCAGAAATGATTTCTATAAAAGTCCGGCATTAAGACCATTCCAATATCGGCAATCTATAACTCCTGTGAACATTTCTTATTTTGCCGATAATAGGGATTTATACAATTATCAGACTGGATCTGGAGATAAAGGCTTTAGCATTTCCACCGACTCTTATCAGAAACATATCTTCCCGAATATTACTCTTTGGGGAAATGCAAAATATGAGAATTTTAAAGTTCAAAATTTAAAATTCAACGAAACCTCTGATTACGAGTTATTATTCCCTTATTTAACGGCTGATTCTGTTGGAGGAAACCTCAGTACAGAAATTTATGAGTTCTCCGGAGGGATAGCAAAAGAAGTTGGTAAATGGATATTTGCTGGTGAGGCGGGTTATCGTGCAAACCTTTCCCATCGAAAGATCGACCCGAGACCCATAAATAATTCATCGGATATAAAAGCCGCCTTAGGAGCTTCTTATGCTATTACTTCACATTACTATCTGTCTGCCAATGTTGATCTAAGATTCTACAAACAAAGGAATGAGCTTAGTTTTGTATCTGTATTGGGAAGACCTGCCATATATCATTTTAACGGACTGGGAGCCTATAACAATCTAATTTCTGGTTCCGCAGGAGTACAAGGAGATATTCTTTATCAATTAAATGCTGTAGAGGCTAAACTTATCTTGGCTCCAAAAAATGATAAAGGAATATTCATACAACTTGGAGCTGATCAGAAATCGGGATTCAGAACACTTCCCTTATCTACAGCACATGCCAATGATTGGAAAGATCAGGTTGTTTCAGGAAAAATAGGATATCTCCACAACAATACCGATTGGCGATACGGCGCAATTGCTTCCTTGGATTTACAAACTAAGAAAGGATCTGAAGGACTGTTTAATAATGAAGGTGCTTCAACAGGTTATGTCAAAATTTCAGAACTTTCTTCCTATCGTTATTATAATTTCCACTATAATCTGGAAGCCTATATTGGTCAAAAGGATTGGAGTGTGAAACCTTACGCTAGTTATTCGCAAATCAAGGAGCAGTATGTAAACCCCTTCCGTGAACAATTCACTAATAATGTGAATTTTGGAGTACAAGGTCAGTATTTGTTGGAATTGAATCGCGGCTTATTCGGAATTAGCTTAAATTTGCAGCAACAAAAGGTCCTGGATAAGGGTTCAGTATTCAACGGAATGGTACAAGGAACAGGAATAGCTGATTTGCTACAGCAAAACTATAATTACCTGACAGCAGAACCTTTCAGCATAGGAGGACAAGCCCGATATGATTTTGTACTTTCCGGAAAAATTAAACCTTTTGTTAGTGTGCAAGCATTATCAGCAAGCAAAATAAATCAGAAGTATTATACACTTACCCTTGGGACAGTGTTTTAAAGAGCAAAAATGAAGAGGATATTAGTCATTGGTATCGTATTAGGATTAACCATATTAAGTAGTGCCTTTTTAAGTGAAAAGGAAATACAGGACTTGCGGGCTTTATATAGCAAACCAGTTAGCGAGTGGCCTAAACCTACTATTGATTCGGGTGTTGTTTATGAGGAATTCAAATCCTTACCTAAATTGGACAGCAGCTATTTCTCTTTAATGGAGCAACCTAAAGTCGTGCTGGGTAAATTCCTTTTTTTTGATCCTATTCTTTCAGGATCCAATCAAATTTCCTGCAGCTCCTGTCACAATCCACAGACTTCATGGGCCGATCATTCCAGCGTACCTGTTGGAAATGACCATCTTGTTGGAAACCGTAATACAATTTCTTTATTGAATGTACATGCTAGAAAAAGTATGTTCTGGGACGGTAGAGCCCATTCTTTGGAAGAACAAGCCTTAAGTCCTATTGAGGCTCATAATGAAATGGCAATGGACTTAACCAAGTTAGTCCCTAAACTTAAAGCCATCCCCGAATATAGAAGATTATTTAAAGAAGCTTTTGCTGATGAGGATTTCTCAATGCCGGAAATTATGAGTGCATTAGCTGCCTTCCAACGTACATTAACCAGTAAACGCAGTAAATTTGATGAATTTATTGATGGAAAATATGATGTCCTGAATGATGATGAAATCGCCGGATTGCATCTCTTCCGCACGAAAGCTCGATGTATGAATTGCCACAATGGGCAATATTTCACAGATGAGGACTTCCATAATATCGGCCTAACTTATTATAAAAGAAAATATCAGGATTTAGGGCGCTATGAAGTGACTAAAGACCCAAAAGATGTTGGTAAATTCAGAACAGCCTCATTACGCGATGTAATGGATACCAATCCATGGATGCATAATGGTCTGTTTGACAACATCATCGGTGTCATCAATATGTACAACTCCGGAATGGCTATTAATAACCCAAAAACTCCTGAACAAGAAGCTGATCCTATGCATCCCCGTATAGATCCACTAATGAAAAAACTCGATCTTACCCGGGATGAAATCAGACAAGTAGCCGCTTTTCTGGAAGCCATTACCGCCGGCAAATACAAAATGCCAAGACCCGAAAAATTACCTCGGTAAATTTGTAACTATCTTGTAAACTAATAATTTTTCTCTGGTTACGGGAACGTGTTCTCGGTTTTTTCCATAACTTTGAAGGTTATGCAAAACAATGCTACTCATTCTCCGAAAACCCACATCCAGATTAAAGGTGCTCGTGTAAACAATCTTAAAAACATCGATGTTGATATCCCTAAGAATCAACTTGTTGTCATCACTGGCATGTCGGGATCCGGAAAATCATCCTTAGCCTTTGACACGCTTTATGCCGAAGGTCAACGCAGATATGTGGAAAGCTTATCATCCTATGCAAGACAATTCATGGGACGTATGAACAAACCGGATGTTGACTACATAAAAGGCATAGCTCCCGCAATTGCTATTGAACAAAAAGTTATTTCCAGTAATCCCAGATCGACCGTCGGTACGTCTACTGAAATCTATGATTACTTAAAACTACTCTTCGCCCGAATTGGTAGAACCATATCGCCAATTTCTGGTAATGAAGTAAGTAAAGATACCGTCTCTTCAATCGTTGATAAGCTGTTGAGCTATGAGGATGACGCGACCATTACCATATACAGCCCTTTAATTCCTTCTAATAACAGAAAATTAAAAGAAGAGCTTTCCTTACTACTTCAAAAAGGATTTGTCAGAATCAAATACAATGATTCTATTCAAAAAATAGAATCAGTCATTGAAAATAAAGAAATCACAAACTCATCATTCAAAGAGGGTGATATTGCCATTGTTATTGATCGTGTCAAATTAGAACATAATGATGATACCATTAATCGTTTGGCTGACTCTATACAAACGGCTTATTTTGAAGGTAAAGGTGAATGTATGGTTGAGGTCGATGATGAAGTGTTTAAATTCACTGATAAATTCGAATTAGATGGGATCACCTTTGAAGAACCTACTCCAAACTTTTTTAGTTTCAATAATCCTTACGGAGCTTGTAAGCGATGTGAAGGTTATGGAAAAATAATAGGAATTGATCCGGATTTAGTAATTCCGGATAAGAGCAGATCAGTTTACGATGGTGCTATAGCGCCATGGAGGGGAGAGAAAATGGGGGCCTGGCTAGATAAATTGGTCCGAACGGCTATCAAGTTCAATTTTCCAATCCATCGTGCCTATAGTGATTTAACAAAAGCTCAACAAGAGCTCCTATGGACAGGTAATAAATATTTCCGCGGGCTAAATGATTTCTTTTCAGAACTCGAAGAACAAACTTATAAAATCCAATATAGAGTAATGCTTTCCCGTTACCGTGGAAAAACAGACTGTCCTGAGTGTAAAGGAACCAGGCTACGTAAGGATGCAACCTACGTGAAAATTAATGGCCATTCCATAACGGATGTTGTACTGTTACCTTTGGATCAAGCTTTAGAATTATTTTCGAATCTGGATTTAACAGCCAATGAAACTATTATTGCTAAACGTTTATTAGCAGAGATTGTTAATAGACTTCAATTTTTATGTGATGTAGGATTAAGTTATTTGACGTTAAACCGCCTGAGTAATAGTTTATCCGGCGGAGAGTCACAGCGTATTAATCTGGCCACCTCTTTAGGCAGTTCTTTAGTTGGGTCTATTTATGTTTTAGATGAACCCAGTATCGGTTTACACCCACGGGATACCCAAAGATTAATTGCGGTATTAAAATCCTTAAGAGACGCCGGAAATACAGTCATTGTTGTGGAACACGAACAGGAGATGATGGAAGCTGCCGATTACTTAATTGATATCGGCCCCGAAGCTGGGATAAATGGTGGTGAATTAGTCTTCGGCGGTACCTATAAAGAAATTTTAACAGATAAACATAGCCTCACTGGTAAATATTTAAATCAAAAATTATCTATTGCAGTTCCCGAAAAACGAAGAAAATGGAATGAAAGCATCCGGATCAACGGAGCTCGTGAGAATAATCTACAAGGTATAAATGTAGACTTCCCCTTAAATATTTTCACCGTAGTATCGGGTGTATCTGGTTCCGGGAAAACATCTTTGGTTAAAAGAATTTTATACCCGGCCTTACAAAAAGGAATCGGCTCATATTCCGGTGAACAAACCGGTCTGTATGATGGCATTGAAGGCGCAATGGACCAGATAGAACAAGTGGAGATGGTGGATCAAAATCCAATCGGAAGATCAACACGCTCAAATCCTGTCACCTATGTAAAAGCATGGGACGAAATCAGATCACTATACGCTTCTTTACCAGCTGCTAAAGCTAACGGATTAAAACCTTCTGCTTTCTCTTTCAATGTAGAGGGAGGACGATGTGAAGTTTGTCAAGGAGAGGGTGTTGTAAAGATTGAGATGCAATTTATGGCGGATATTGTTCTTCCATGTGAAGCCTGTGATGGAAAACGCTTTAAACAACATGTCTTAGATGTTCAGTATAAGGAAAAATCCGTATCGGACGTATTAGGGCTTAGTGTGGACGAAGCGATTGAGTTCTTTGCCGATCAACCCAAAATCCTTAATAAGTTAACCCCTCTACAAGAAGTAGGGTTAGGATATGTAAAACTAGGTCAATCTTCCAGCACACTTTCTGGTGGGGAAGCACAACGGATCAAACTAGCTTCATTCTTAATTAAAGGTAATAATCAAAAGAAAACAATGTTCATCTTTGATGAACCTACGACAGGTCTGCACTTCCATGACATCAGCAAATTACTCAAAGCTTTTAACGCTCTTATTGCTTTAGGAAACACAGTATTGGTCATTGAACATAATCTGGATATGATCAAGTCTGCCGATTGGGTAATTGATATTGGTCCTGAAGGTGGAGCAAAAGGAGGAAATGTTGTCTTCGCCGGCACTCCTGAAGACTTAGTAAAATGTAAAGACTCTTATACCGGTGACTTTTTAAAACGTCACCTCGATCTTAAACCCTAAATTTTAAAATAATGTATAGAAAGTTAAGTATTTCCATGTTGTTCTTATGCTTCTGTATTGTGCTATCTGCACAGGTGGAGCGACCAAAATTGGTAGTAGGTTTAATGGTAGACCAAATGCGCTGGGATTATCTTTACAGGTTCGCTGATCGCTATGGTGATGATGGTTTCAAGCGACTTTTAAACGAAGGTTTCTCTTGTGAAAACACCGTTATTAATTACGTCCCTACATTTACCGCTATTGGCCATAGCTCTGTTTATACCGGAAGCGTTCCTTCGATTCACGGAATAGCAGGAAATGATTGGATCGAACAACAAACCGGAACTTCTATGTATTGTACACAGGACGATGCTGTAGAAGGTGTCGGAACGACTGAAAAAGAAGGCAAACAATCTCCAAGAAATCTATTAGCATCTACGGTTACGGATCAGCTGAAGCTGGCGACTAATTTCCACTCTAAAGTAATTGGTATAGCGATCAAAGATCGTGGCGGAATTCTCCCTGCAGGTCATTTTGCAGATGCAGCCTATTGGTTTGAAGCAAAATCAGGTGACTGGATTAGCAGTACCTACTATATGAAAGATTTACCTTCTTGGGTGAATAATTTCAATAAACTAAAATTAGCCGACAAATACCTGAAACAAGACTGGAATACTCTGTATCCTATCGACACGTACAAAACCAACAGCATCGATGACGATAACATTTATGAAGGAAAATGGGCTGGAGAAGAAACTGCGGCTTTCCCTCGTAAAACCTCACTCCTTATGAAGGATGCTGGTTATGAATTAATTAAATCTACACCATACGGAAATACGATAACCTTAGATTTTGCCAAAGAAGCTATAAAAAATGAAAATCTAGGAAATAACCCGGAACAAGCGACAGATTTTCTTGCCGTAAGCTTATCTGCAACAGATTATGTTGGTCACCGTTATTCCCTCTCTTCTGTTGAAATCGAAGACATTTATCTTCGTTTAGATCAGGAACTGGCAAAATTCTTTAAATACCTGGATGAAACAGTGGGTAAAGGTAATTATACTTTTTTCCTGACTGCTGATCATGCCGCTTCTTACAACTCGCGTTATTTTATGGACATGCGTGGAAACGGTGGTTATTTCTTCTCACGTCAATTATTGCGTAATTTAAATGACTCTTTGAAAACTGAATTTGGTGCTGATAATTTGATCTTAAGTTTAATGAACTATCAGGTTCACTTGAACTATGCAACAATTGAAAATGCTAAATTGGATGAGGAAAAAATCAAGAAATCGATCATTAAGCAGTTAAGACATGAAGACGGTGTATCTTATGTGGTCGATATGGAAGGTGGCGAAAACATGATGGTACCGGCTCCGATCCGTGAAAAAATTATCAATGGCTACAACCGCAAACGCAGCGGAGCTATTCAGATTATAACAGAACCACAATGGTATGATGGAACACCAAGATCAACAGGTACTACGCATGGAACCTGGACTCCTTATGATTCGCATATCCCATTGGTATTTATGGGCTGGGGAATAAAACATGGTACTTCGAATGAAACTGTAGACATAACGGATATCGCCCCAACAATCTCCGCATTACTGCATGTAATGGAACCAAATGGTTCAATCGGGAAGCCTATTGTGGAGGTCTTGCAGAAATAAGTTTTATTTTTCATACTTTTGAGAATTAGGACCTGAAAGGTTTAATATGCTATCGAAAAAAACGAAATATGCAATAAAAGCCCTTATGGTATTGGGCAGAAAATACGGACAAGAGCCTATGCAAATAGGTAAAATTGCCGAGGAGGAACGTATCCCAAAGAAGTTCTTAGAACAAATATTATTGGAGATGCGTAATGCCGGAATTTTATATTCCAAAAAAGGTGCCGGGGGTGGCTACAGCCTAAACAAAGCTCCTGAAGATATCTATCTTTCTCAAGTCATGCGATTGATCGACGGACCTATTGCATTACTCCCTTGTGTAAGTTTAAATTTTTACCGTTCGTGTGAAGAATGTGTGGAAGAACATGCTTGTGGTATTCGCGATACATTCGTAGAAGTACGTAATGCTATGCTTCAAATATTGAATGATACCAGTATCTCAAATTTGATTAATAAGGAAAAGGAACTGAACCTCGATGTAGGTAAAGACTAAATCTCATAAAGTTCTAATGGAAGCCCATCGGGATCGGTGAAAAAAGTAAATTTCTTATTGCTTGTTTCATCAATACGGATGGGCTCTGTTTTTATACCCATCTCTTTTAACAAATCAACCTGGGCCTGGATATCTTCAACTTTAAACGCTAAATGCCGCAAACCTCTTGCCTCAGGATAACTCGGACGGTCCGCCGATTCCGGAAAAGAAAATAATTCTATAACATATGTTCCATTCAATGCCAGGTCTAATTTATAAGATTCTCGCTCCGCTCTGTATACTTCCTGCAAAACCTCAAAACCCAAAACCTCCGTATAAAAAGCTTTTGACAGCTTGTAGTTACTGCAGATAATAGCAATATGATGAATACCCTTTAACGCTAGCATTTACAATACCTCCATTAATTTTTCAAAGGCCATACCTCTGGATGCTTTCAATAAAATCAGGTAATCTTCAATCGGGTTCTCCTGAAGGTAGTTTTTCAGATCTTCCGTTGTTTCATAATAATTCCCTTCCTCTTCCCTCAAGGCATAAAATGCTTTACCTACAAAGATCAGTTGATCTAACTTTAAACTTTTCGCTTTCTCAATAACCTTTTGATGTTCTATCTCGCTCTGATCACCCATCTCAAACATATCCCCTAAAATTGCCAGTTTACGATCTCCTTGAATAACATCTAAATTTCCAAGTGCGGCAGCCATGCTGCTTGCATTTGCATTATAATAATCAGCAATTATTGTATTCTTTTCCGTGCTGGTGATTTGCGAACGGTTGTTCTGGGGCACATAATCAGCAAGGCCATTGTTTATCTCTTCCGTATTCAATCCAAACGTTAAACCCAAGGCAACCGCAGCTAACATATTTTCAATGTTATAGGCGCCAGTTAAATGCGTTTTAACCTGCTGCCTTTCCTCGGAGTCTTTCGTTTTCCAAAAGATTGTTAAATATGGATCTGCAACAATCAATCCCCCCTGAATCTCATTTTTCTCCGAAAAGCCATAATAGATCACTTGTTGAAGTGCTCTATCCTTCGCCATCTGCATCAAATATTCATTATCTCCCTGAACATAAACCTGCCCGTTATGGTTTTTTAGAAAATCATAAAGTTCACCTTTAGCTTTCATCACCCCCTCAAAAGAACCAAATCCTTCAAGGTGTGCTTTACCTACATTCGTTATAAAACCATGAGTAGGTCGCGAAATCTCACTAAGGAAAGCAATTTCCTCTTGATGATTCGCTCCCATTTCAACAATAGCAATCTCAACATCTTCCCTCAAGGAAAGCAAGGTCAGTGGTACTCCGATGTGATTATTTAAGTTACCTTTTGTGGCATAGGCATTGAATTTCTGCGAAAGTACTGAATGAAGTAACTCCTTGCTGGTCGTTTTTCCATTTGTCCCGGTGATACCAATAACAGGTATTGTTAATTGTTCCCTGTGAAACCTTGCCAAATCCTGCAGTGTACTTAACACATCATCCACAAGAATATACGATGGGTTCTCTTTATAATTATTCTCATCATCCAAAATCACATACTTTGCCCCGGCTTCCAGTGCCTTATCCGCAAAACTGTTTCCGTTGAAATGTTCACCCTTCAGCGCAAAAAACAAACAGTCCTTACTTATTTGTCTTGTATCGGTACATACGATTGGAAATTCTTTGTAGATCTGGTAAAGTTGAGCTATTTGCATCACATATAATTTTAAAACAAAGGTAAGGATGAAGCTTAAATATAAAATAGTGATTTGCAAAAATTCAAAAAACAAGAATTCACAATGGCACAATAAGTCCAGGATGACGTCGCCTAAAATGAGGGAAATAAAGATTCTTCACTTCGTTCTCTCCCAAAGCGAGCCCGTCATCCTTTGCGAAGCAAAGAGGAACCTGACACTTGTGTTTTCTAGATGCAGGTATTTGAGATTTTAAACTTTGATTTAACGAAAGACTATAATGTATGCTTGAATATCACGAAGCATCATCCACGCCAATAAAAGTCTAAAACTAAGTACTTAATACTAAATACTTTTCCCCTCCTCGTCACGGTGAGTCTGTCACAGTGAGCGTGTCACAGTGAGCGGAGTCGAACTGCGAACCGCGAACCGCAACCATTAGAGTCTAGTGCCTTTTGTCTAGTATCTATTATCTACTAAATACTAATCCAAATCAATATAAGCATCCAAAAACTGGCCTTCTTCTTCCAGCGAGCTGAAGACTAATTTCACGAGTTTAGAATTCTTTACTTCTTCTGTAAGAGGAGACAATTTAAGTCTGATTTCAACCGGTTTATCCTGATGGAGCAGGTAGTTTAGGTAATTTTCTCGATCTGATAACTGAACGATTACCCTTCCCATCTGTATGGAAGTAACCATGTGTGATTGTTCTTCTGCATCAATAATAGCGGATGCGAAGACATTCAACCTAAACTCTCTAGGATTTTTGTCGTAAGAAATAGCAAATATATCTACGATCAAGGTGTCGCCGGAAGCAGTAACAGATTTAAGGTCAAATTGAATATCATCAACCACATTCAGTGAGGAATCTTCTTGTGCATTGCTATATTTAGGTAAAATACAAGAACAAGCAAAGACAAGGAAAATCATTAATTGTTTCATCGAATACTGAATTAGCGAAGCCTGTCGGCAGATTTAATTAATTTTTCATCGTTTTTAATTCCACGTATTGCGAAGGACAAACATAGAATGGATACTGGAAGTAAAAAGAAACCTATTCCGATATTGTTGGCACCGATACTTTGATTGATAAGATCAAGTATATTATTTGCTGTAATAAACATCCAGATAGCAAATAGACAGATCAGAATCACCTGCACCAAGATTAGATTAAGTTGAGTCTTTCGGTTTTTAAATTTAAATATGATGAATATAGGAATTAGCGCTAGCACGACTGTTGCAATCGTCATCAGCAGAAAGCCGGACTCTTTTGTTGCCACATTATTAACGGAAGAATAAACCCCGGTGACGTAGATGTTTTTACCAAGTCCTACGAGATCAATATAGCCCACGAATGGGAATAGAAATAAACCAAACAAAACTAGGCTTGAAACGAATAACCAGACGGTTTGAATACGTTGAATCATATTTTTAGTTATTTATAGCACAAATATAATACAAACAACTTAAATAGGTTTTGGTTTCTTAAACAAACAGCTCGATGTCAACACTGGTTCCTTTACCCTCTTCTGAACGGATATCAAGTTTACCATGTAAGTAGTTTACTCTTATTTTTACATTTTCCAACCCCACCCCTCCTTTTGATTCCTCGTCCAGAAGGTTTAATGCAAAACCAATTCCATCATCCTCAACAGTTATAAAGAGCACATTTTCTTCCATACTACACTGAACAAAGATGTGCGTTGCTTCCGAATGTTTAAGGGAATTATAGATCAACTCTTGGATAATGCGATAAATATGGGTTTGATGTTCCATACTTAATATTGCAAAAGACCCATATAATTGAAGTTCAACTTTAGTTTTTGCATTTTGCATGCTCTTACACAGATCAGATAGCGATGCCTCTAATCCGAAACGACGTAAACCTTCTGGCATAAGGTTATGCGAAATCCTCCGCATCTCCGAAATTGCAAAATCCATATCCTCTAATACAGAATTGACTTTATCGCTTGGATTATTTAATTGAAGATCTAATATTTTAAACTTAATCGAAGCTAACACACTCCCTAAGCCATCATGCAGGTCGCGAGACACACGATTTCTTTCCTTTTCCTCTCCCTGTAACATGGCATCCAGGGACATTAACTTCTGCTTTTGCTTCTCTTCTTGCAGTTTTTGCAGGTTGTTGATTTCCTGATGATGCAATAAGCGTCGATTTTTCTGTTGATTTTTAAATAAAAAATATCCGACAAGAATAAAGATTAAGATGACCAGGGCAATAATTATTCTGGTATTACTCATGTCACCTAAGTTTTTTTCATGTTCAATCTTTAAGGCCTGAATTTCACTTTCCTTTTCTAAGGTACGGTACTTCACTTCATTGATCATGATAGACTCTCTGATTCTTCGCTGATACATAGTATCTTGTATTACATCCTTTTTAGCGTTCCAATGCATCGCGTTCTTATAATCTCCAAGATTCTCATAGATCTTCATATAGGCATATGCTAGATTCAAACTATCCTGAAGAAATGAATGCGGCATAAACACGCGAGTCTCCACATTTTCCTTAAGATCTTTTAATGCACTTACATAATCATCCCTAACTATATAAATAAGGGCTCTCTGATAATATAAACCGCCAATAACTTCTTGATTAGTGACTCCTTCTTTTTCTGAATACAGTAACGATGTATTCAGGGATTCAAGAGCTTTATCATATTGCTTATCAAATCGATAATATACGGCATAGATAAAATGATAATCACTTTTTGGTATTTCTCCTTTATGCTTCTTAGAGAATTCCTCAAAGTCGTTGAGCAACCCATTGGCCATTTTATCCTGCTTTGTCGCGCATAAAGAAACCATCAATAAGCGATAACATTCATTCATGATAAAAGGATCATATTTCCCCTTTTTGAGATAAGAAATAGCATCGCTCAGGTATCTGTTTGCTTCTCCGTATTGAATATTATTCCAGAAACCTAAACCTATTTTATAATGAATATTACCAGTTGTAATGTCGTCGTCTGCTTCAATTGCAATTGGTAATGCTCGATCTATTAAAACTTCAATCATTTTCACCTGCATATCTTGCCATTGATATGCGGTAGCAATATTATTCAATGTTCGGGCTCGAAGTGCTTTAGATTGACGGGTATTAAATTTAGAGAGTTCCTGATCAGCCCTTTCTAAGAGATCAAGCGCCTTAGGAATATCATAATCCATATAAAACAGGGCCTCATACATTTTTCCCATTGCATTGACGATTGGGATTTTATTTTTATATAGGTAGCCTTCTTTTAAAAAATGATGTCCCTTGCTAGAGTCTGAAAAGGAATAGTAAAATGACAATTCAAAATTAGCAACTGCCCGCTCTTCTGCTCTCATATTTTTATTTAGCGAAATGTAGATACTATCAATTTCTTTTTGATAGGGGATATTATTTTGTTGAGGAACAGCAAAGCATATCCCAATCCACATGGAGAGCAATACCTGTAGAGAAATACACTTGGCAATCATTTAGTTGATAAAATGGTTTTATTAATAAAAATAGGCGATGAAAATCATCGCCTACGCATGATTGGTATAAAGATAAACTATTTTCCGATTTTGAGGGCTATCCCATCGTCTTCAATTGCCTGAACAGTATCATCCGTAATCAATGGAGAACTATCCTTTAATGCTTCTAACAATTCCTCTGAATCACCGTTAAATAAAACTGTTAAGGTCGAACCAGAAGCATTATACTTCATCTTTACCTCACCCACCTTCTTCTGAGATTCAAGTTTTGTCGATATCGTTTTTAAATCTGCCAATTTAACTCCCTCTATCAATACGGTATAAGATGCTCCTTTAGCTCCTTTTTTGCCTACCAATTTTCCTATAGAGCCACCTATGCGATCTGCTTTGTCTGAAGCATTATTCACCTTATTAGAGGTGTTTTCAACTTTGTTTAAGGCTTTGTCAATTTTGTCTAAAAGGCCTTGTGCATTTGCTGCAAATGTACAACCTAAAAATACTGTTAATATAAATACTACCTTTTTCATAATCATATAAATTAATGTTATACTAAGTTATAAGCATCAGGAAAAAAAGTATATACCCGAATAAAAGGCAATATTTGTACTATAAAACAGGTATATATATTTAATAATTATCAGGTACAATAGAAAAAAACCACTATTTATTAACTTTTAAATGCGGTTTTATATGTACAAATTAATTTTTACCTGATACTTACTAAATGCCAATTGAAGCTTATTCTTTATTATTTACCTTTGCATAGTGGAAGATCAAATACCAAGGTACTTTTTGGAAATTGCATATAATGGCACTGCTTATCATGGTTGGCAAGCGCAGGAGAATGCAATATCTGTACAGCAAAAACTGAATGAAGCATTAGCTATTTTAATTCGTGATGATTTAGAAACTGTTGGAGCAGGTAGAACAGACACCGGAGTACATGCAAAACAATTGTATGTGCATTTTTCCAGTACAGCTAAATTATTGGAACAGCCAGAAAAGTTTATTCATTCTTTAAATGCACTACTACCTTTTGATATTGCTGCCAAGAGATTGATTGCAGTCTCTCCTGATGCTCATGCTCGTTTTGATGCTATTCAAAGAAGTTACGAATATCATGTTCATTTTCAAAAAGATCCGTTTTTACATTTGTTCTCCTGGCAGCTTAGGGATAAGCCTGACGTAGAAAAAATGAACATTGCTGCCCGAGATTTGTTAGGTAAGCAAGATTTTTCATGTTTCAGTAAATCGAACACCCAAGTTTTCACCAATATTTGCGATATTCAACGTGCAGAATGGAAATGGGAAGGTGAGAAATTAGTTTTCCATATTACAGCAGACCGTTTTTTACGAAATATGGTTCGTGCGATCGTAGGAACATTGATAGAGATAGGCCTAGGCAAAAAAAATATAGAACACATAAAAGAGGTAATTAAAAGTATGGATCGTTCCAAAGCAGGCACATCAGTCCCTGCATGTGGATTGTATCTTACGGAAGTCATTTACCCTTATATTGATTAATAATAAAGCTTTTGGAAAAAGAGAAAATTGCAGGAAACGCTTATGACAGTAAATTGTTGGGTAGATTAGCAAAGTATATCCGCCCTTACAAGACTATTTTCTGGGTGTCGGTCATACTTACCATATTATTGGCCGCAGTAGCTCCTGCACTACCATTATTGGTTGAATATACGCTTGACCATTATATACTTTCAGGAAAAGGGGAAGGTTTACATACCATGCTCTTTCTAATGTTTGCCCTTTTGATTGCCCAAACAGTCATAAGATATTTCCATACTTTAATGACGAATACCTTAGGACAATCCGTAATCCGGGATATTCGTATTCAAGTCTTCAACCATATCACCAACCTCAGACTTAAATACTTTGATAACACTCCCATAGGAAGACTAATTACACGAACAATCTCCGATCTGGAGACGATCGCAAATATCTTCTCAGAAGGATTAATTCAAATTATCGGTGACTTATTACAGCTTGTGGTGATCCTTGGTGTCATGTTTTATACAGATTGGAAACTAACCTTAGTTGTTCTAATTCCTATGCCGCTGATGATCGCTGCCACTTATGTTTTCAAAGAAGCAATGAAATCCGCGTTCCAAAGTGTCCGCCTCTGGGTTTCAAACTTAAATACTTTCTTGCAGGAGCATATCACCGGGATGAATGTGATCCAATATTTTGCCCGGGAAGAACAAGAGATGCGGAAATTCAAAGAGATCAATGCAGAACACAGAAACGCACATATCCGTGCCAACTGGTACTTCTCTATTTTCTTTCCTGTGTTGGAAATCATTGTAGCAATTGCTACAGGTCTTTTAGTGTGGTATGGCTCAAAACAGATTTTATCAGATGTCATCTCTCCGGGGGTAGTCGTAGCTTTTATCATGTATATCAATATGATTTTTAGACCTATCAGAGAACTAATTGATAAGTTTAACACCTTACAAATGGGTATGGTTTCAGCAGAACGCATTTTTGATGTATTAGACACAGATGAGTTTACCCCTGATAATGGAAATTATAAACCTGAACATGTAAAAGGAGAGATCACCTTTAAAAACGTCTGGTTTGCTTATAATGATGAAAAATGGGTTTTAAAAGATGTTAGCTTCCATGTTAAACAAGGTGAAACCCTAGCGCTGGTAGGCGCTACAGGAGCAGGAAAATCTTCCATTATCAATATATTAAGCAGGTTTTATGAGATTCAAAAGGGGGAAATACTTTTAGATGGTGTAGATATCCGAGAGTATGATTTGACCTTTCTTAGACAGACGATTTCTACAGTACTGCAAGATGTTTTCTTGTTTTCAGATACCGTATTGAACAATATCAACCTTCATAATCCAAATATCAGCATTGAAACTATTAAGGATGCAGCCAAGCGTGTGGGAGCTTACGACTTCATTATGCGGTTACCGGGCAACTTTAATTACGAAGTACAGGAACGTGGATCAACCCTTTCCGCGGGACAGGCTCAATTAATATCCTTTATCAGAGCATTAGTACACAATCCAAAAATATTAATCCTAGATGAAGCAACATCTTCCATTGACACGGAAACAGAAGAGTTAATTCAGCATGCCATAGAAAACCTGATGGATGGACGTACTTCTATCGTCATTGCTCATCGCCTATCCACTATTCAAAAAGCGGATAAAATTATCGTACTTGACAAAGGAGAAATCAAAGAAATGGGAACCCACCATGAACTCCTTGACATAGATGGACACTACCGACGCCTGTATGAACTGCAGTTTAATTCAGCGGGAATTTAAAAGTATTTAGTATCGTTAGTTTACGTGAACGCTAACCAGGTTGCTACGATATTTTATGACCAATAGGGCAATGGTCCTCTAAATATCCATCACGTTTTCGTATCGTTCATTATTGGGGAGATGAAATGAAGTGCAACCAACCAAAAGCAGGATTTTTTGCAAGACTATTTAAAAAGAAAATTACCCACAGAATTAACACTACACACCTAAAAATTATTTTTAACGAGTTGCAAATTACGAAAGAGACAAGCTCTTTGTTTTACCTATGTGGTCCACAAAGACTGATGGACATGGCAACCAAAACGATAATAGAAACAGGATTTTCTAGAGAGATAATTCTTACAGAAAGTTTCTAGACCGTCACAAAAGGAAAGCCTGCATCAGAAGACATCAGATAAAAATACTTTTTAAAGGAAAAGAACACGAAGTAAACGTATCCTCAGGTAAATCTATTTTATTTGCCGGGCTTGAATCGGGAATTGATTTGCCCTATTCCTGTCAAAGTGAAAATTGTATAAGCTGTGCAAGGAAGTGCATATTAGGAATATGTAGAAATACTAACAACCGAAGGGCTTACAGTGAAACAAATAAAAGACGGATATGTC
>Ga0308157_10001638_pt1 | contig 43560 bp, 28 predicted proteins | sample PhyBR1_FD_201035 | JGI IMG/M metagenome (GOLD analysis project Ga0308157, IMG submission 201035) | Phyllosphere microbial communities from UC Gill Tract Community Farm, Albany, California, United States - DLSLB.R1 | ecosystem: Host-associated > Plants > Phyllosphere > Unclassified | place: USA... | reverse complement strand
CTGACCTACCTCACGCAGATGGCCGCGCTCGAGATCCATGTGCCCCAGTGGACGGTGAGGGCCGGGGCGAAGGATCCAGGCACGATCGATTCCGAGAGCAGATACCCCGACCGGATGGTCTTCGACCTCGACCCGGGCCCGGGACGCGAATTGGCCGACTGCATCGAGGTGGCTCAGCTCGTCCGCGAACTGCTCGAGGGCATGGGCCTCGACGCATACCCGGTGACCAGCGGTTCCAAAGGCGTCCACCTCTATGCACCGCTGGACGGGTCGGTGAGCTCGCAGCGGGTCTCCGACGTCGCCCATGAGCTCGCCCGCAGCCTGGAGGCCGACCACAAGAAGCTCATCGTCTCGGCGATGAAGAAGACGCTGCGGGAGAAAAAGGTGCTCATCGATTGGTCACAGAACTCAGCGGCCAAGACCACGGTCGCCCCGTATACGCTGCGCGGACGCTTCACCCCCATGGTCGCCGCTCCCCGCAGCTGGGACGAGTTCGATGACCCGGCCGCGGTCGAGCAGGTGCGCTTCGAGGAGGTCCTCGACCGCGTGGACGACCTCGGGGATCTTCTCGAGCCCCTCGCCGAGGCGGCCGGAGGAACCGCCTCGCCGCCGGAGCCCGGAGCCGGTTCGGAGTCCCAATCCGACCCGAGGTCGGACGAGGCCCCGGAAGCCGAGCGCGACCGACTGGAGGTCTACCGGTCCAAACGGGATCCGAAACGCACGAGCGAACCCGTGCCGGCGAAACAGGGAACGAGCGGGGACGAACTGACCTTCGTCATCCAGGAACACCATGCGCGGAGCCTCCACTGGGACTTCCGACTCGAGCATGACGGTGTGCTGGTCTCCTGGGCGCTGCCGAAGGGGCCGCCGACGGACTCGGGGAAGAACCACCTGGCGGTTCAGACCGAGGACCATCCCCTCGAATACGGCAGCTTCGAAGGCACGATCCCGAAAGGGGAGTACGGAGCCGGCGACGTCGAGATCTGGGACGCAGGCACCATCGAGGTCGAGAAGTGGCAAGAAGACAAGGAGATCATCGCGGTCCTCCACGGGCGCGAGGACGGCGGTCTCGGGGGAGTGCGGCGGTTCGCCCTGTTCAACACCGGGGACCACGGACCGAACAAGGAGCCCGAGAAGAACTGGATGATCCACCTCATGGAGGACGAGCCGAAGAAGCAGTCGGCGGCTGCGGACGACTCATCGAAGAAGGGCACGCCGTCCGGGCGTACCTCCAAGCAGCGAGCCGCGAAGAAGGAGGCTCTGCCGGCGGATTTGGCTCCGATGCTCGCGAGCATCGGCGACATCTGCTCCCTCCGGCGGGAGGCCGAGGATTGGGCCTTCGAGATGAAATGGGACGGCATCCGTGCGCTGGCGAGGGTGCAGCCCGGTGAGGGGGAGCGCACCGGCAGCATCGAGCTGACCAGTCGCAACGGCCATGACATGACGAATACGTACCCGGAGCTTCACGAACTGGTCGAGTGTATCGATGTCGACTGCATCCTCGACGGTGAGATCGTCGCCCTCGGGCAGGGCAGCCGACCGGACTTCGGACGCCTCCAGCGCAGAATGGGGCTGAGCCGGGACAGCGATATCGAACGGGAACAGCGACGCACCCCTGTCTACCTCATGCTCTTCGACGTCCTCCACGCGGACGGATCGTCGTTGCTGCGCACCCCCTATACGGAACGGCGCGCACGTCTGTTCGAACTCGTGACCGAGAGCGAGCACATCCATGTGCCCGAGGCCTTCGAAGGAAGCGTCGACGCCGCCTTCGAATCCAGCCGGAAGCTTCGACTCGAAGGAGTGCTGGCGAAGCGGACCGACAGCGTCTATCTGCCCGGAAAGCGCACCCGCACCTGGGCCAAGCTCAAGCACGCCTCGACCCGCGACGTCATCATCGTCGGCTGGCGGACCGGAGAAGGAGAACGCTCATCCAGCTTCGCCTCGCTATTGGTCGCCGCCCATGACGACGAAGGGCTCCACTACCTCGGTCGCGTGGGCACCGGGTTCGACGAGGCGGCCCTGCGGAGTCTGCGCTCCAGCCTCGATCGCCGGTCGCGGAAGACGCCGGCGCTCACCGTGCCGGCCGACGAGTCGCGAGATGCCCACTGGGTGCGACCCGACCTCGTCGGGGAGGTCCGGTTCTCTGGCCTGACCGAAGCCGGACGCCTGCGGCACCCGGTCTGGCGCGGCCTGCGCTCCGACATCGACGCAGAGGACGTCCGAGTCTGAACCAGTCGACGCTGATTCTGCTCCGATCCTCAATGACCTTCCGTCACCCCCGTGCCGAGGAGCAGAGCCGCGAGGAAGGCCACGGCCACCCGGTCGATGGCATTTCGATGCGGGTTACGCGATTCGGGCATGCCATCGACTCCGAATGAGCTCTGCCGTTGTCGTCATATGCTCAACAGTAGAGGTGTGTCTGACCATCTGCTCCGTCATCGCTGACAGCAGATCGGCATGCGGTCGGCTTACGGGCGGATCGCCCGTTCCTCGGCGCTGTGTCCGGGGGTGAGGTCTCCCAGTTGCGAAGGGCGCAGCGATGCGAAGCCGCCCGTCGTCTCGGTCGCGAGCACACGTGCAGTGAGGCAGACATGATCGCTCCCGTCGTCGAGCATCGCGATGCGTTCGACGATGAGACGGTTGGGCAGGTCCGCGAGCAGCGGCACCCCGTCCTCGGTGACGGTGAAGTCAAGACCGGCGAATTTGTCCGTCTCCATTCCGGAAAGTGATCCGAAGTGCCGTGCCGACTCGCGGTCGACGTCGGTGAGGAAGTGCACCGCGAAGCTCTCGGAACGCAGCGCCACCCGGTAGGTGTGGTTGGCCTTCGACAGCCAGAAGCAGTAGTGCTCCGGATCGATGCTCGCCTGGGAATGGAATCCGACTAAGCATCCGGCACGTTCGCCCTCCGCCGAGGTGGTGACGACGATGAGCGGGGAATCGACCGAACCCATGAGGTCGTCGAGCCCGGAGGTGCTCATGATCGTCCCTCCGCCGCCGGCTTCGCTTCGTATCGGAGGAAGAGAGTGTCATCGGCGACCATCGTCGACTTCAGCGAGAACTGCGCGATGCCGGCTCCCGGCGGCGCGACGCTGACGGGCAGCGCATCGCCGCCCATCATCGGTGAGATCGACAGGCACAGCTCGTCGAGGCGGTCTGCGGCGACGAGCTCCCCGAGCCACCGGGGTCCGCCTTCGCACAGGACGACCTGGTAGCCGAGACCGGCAAGGGCCTGCAGAGCGGCGGCCGGTTCGACCCGCTCCTCGCCGGCGATGATGACCGTGGCCGCCTGTTCGGCGGCCGCCAGCCGCTCCGGATCGGCCTTTGCGCACGTGATGACGATGGTGCGCGCGTGCTCGGGTGCTGCGGTGAAAACCTGTGACGACCAGTCGAGATCGAGGCTGCGACTGACGACCGCCACTGGTGGCATCTCGGACTGTCCCCGTGTTTGACGCTGCACTCGGGCGGACTCGCTCAGCCGCATCGGCGCGTAGCCTTCGCTGCGCACTGTCTGCGCGCCGACCATGACGACATCGGCGATCTGTCGCATCCGTCGGAACAGGTCCTGATCGGGTTCTGTCGACAGAGCACCGACGCGTCCGTGAATGGCAGCGGTTCCGTCGAGACCGGCGACCATATGACCGGTCACCCAGCATTCGTGCCGCGGCTGGGTGCGGTCGACCTCGAGATAGGGTGTCAGCGGGTCCGGGATCGGGGCACCGCGTTCAAGTGGCTCCATCTGTGCAGTCTACTGAACCTCGCCGGCACTCGCGGCGACGATTTTCCGACCATCACCCGGACCCCGCTGACTGTTCACCGACGCGAGTAAGTCAGTTCGTCCAAGGGTTGTCGGTGAAATAGCCGTCGATGAAGCCGGGCAGACGGTGACCGTCTTTCGCGGTCGCCAGTGTGTACGGGGCGACGTGGAAGCCGGCCTTGTCGAGTTCGCGCATCTTGTTCGTCGGCAGGTTCTTGCTCGGTCCCACCCATTCGATGCCGGCGTCCTTGATCTCTGCCGGTGGCTCCTTCGGCATGGTCGAGCCCATGAGGTAGAGCGACGTGTATCCGCGGTCGGCGATCGTCTTCGCCGCTTCGAAGTCGAAAGACTGGACGACGAGGGAATCCTTCAACCCGCGTTCGTCGAATTCGTCGAGAACCCGGTCGACCTCCTCGGGGGTGGCCCCGGGTTTGATCTCGGGCACCATGACGACCTCGCCGCCCATCTCGTCGAGGAGTTCGTCGAGGGTGACGGTGGCGGCTTCTTCTCCGCCGGCCGGGTGCTTGATCGTGGCCGAGTCCCATTCCTCACGGCTGAGGTCGCGGATGGGTCCGCTCACTCCGTTGAGGGTGCGGTCGGCGGTGTCGTCGTGGATGAGGACGGGGGTGCCGTCTTCGAGGAACTGGATGTCCATCTCGGGGAGGAATCCGTCCTTCGCCGAGGCGGTGAATCCTTCCATGGATTCTTCCGGGTAGACGTTGGAGCCGCCTCGGTGGGAGATCGTGGTCGGGAATTCGATGTCGGCGACCTTGTCCGGGGCGGTGAAGCCGCTGGGGGAGCCGAGTCCTGGTGCTTCGCCTGCTGAGCCGAGCCCGGTGGCAGCTGCGGGGGCGAGGCCGGCGCCGAAGGTGGCTGAGGCCGCGAGAACTGCAGTGGCGAGAATCGTGTACGGACGGGTGCGTGTGGATGTCTCTCTCTGTGTATTCACGTCCGCGACGCTACGAAGCGCAGGTGAGCTTGTGGCGAAGCCGCCGTGAACGTCATCGGCCGAGTGGACGAACGGGTGGGAAATGAATGACCTCGCCGAGGCGGCCCCCACTGCCGTCCGCCTGCTTCGCGGGCATCGAGCTGAGGAACGTGTATCCCTGGTTTCGGCGCCGACCGGACTCTATTCTTTGCGCTATGGTCACCGACCCCGCCCTCGGCAGAGCTCCGACCGATCCCGATATCACACGAGGTCGCCAGGACGAAGCGGTTCTGCACAAGTACGATCGCCCGGTTGCGTTCTATATGTGGGCGACCGTGCTGCCATGGGTGTTCTGGTTCGCGGCTGCCTATCTCAGTCATCTGCCTGAGCAGAATCAGGCTGTGCTCGTCGCGACCTTGGTGCTGTCATTGGCGGGGCTGTTCGCCCCTCTTGCCGTGGTCGTCGCTTTCGTTCGGCACCGCCCGGAGCTGCGAGCCGACATCGTCAACAGATTGAAGTGGCCGAGTTCTGCGCGGTGGCCGTTCCTTGTCGCCGCGGTGTTCCTCGTTCCCGTCACTCTCATGGCTGCGCAGGGGCTGTCACTGTTCTTCGGCTACGACCCCGGCCAGTTCAAGCTTCGGGGCGGGTTCACGTTCTCAACGGGGCTGATGCCGGTGTGGGTGACTCTGATCGGGGCCGCTGTCATCGAAGAGCTTGCTTGGCACAGCTACGGCACCGACACCTTGGTGAGGAAGATGCGGGTGTTCTCGGCGTCGATGCTCTTCACTCTCATCTGGGCGCTGTGGCATGTGCCGTTGTCATTCATCGACGGCTACTACCAGAACGAGGTCGTCGAATCGGGTGTGCTGCAGACGTTGAATTTCCCCGTCTCGATGGTCGCGTTCGTGCTCGTGATGAACTGGCTGTACTACCGGTGCGGGCGCAGCATCCTGGTCCCGGTGATCTTTCATGCTTCGGCGAACATGTCGGCGGAGATCTTCATGACCCATCCGGACTCGAAGATCATCCAGACCGGCCTGATGCTCGTCCTCTCGGCGATCATCCTCGTCAAGGAACGCCGACTGTTCTTCGACCGGCCGGCTGCGGTGTGAGCTGCGGGTCGCCGGACGCGCAGCCGAGGAGTGCGCGTTACGGAATGGGCTGTTCGCCTTTGGGCAGTGGCAAGTCGAGCAGCAGATTGTTGATCGCCAGCACCTGGGAATAGATGGTCTTAGGGGCCACATCGGGGTGCTTCATGATCTGAGGGTTGTCGGAATTGAAGATCGTCAGTCGGCTCCTGAGCGGCTCGATGATCTTCGAGGTGTAGTCGTATTGAGGAGACCTCGACGAGGTCACGATCACTGATTCTACAGTTTCAGACAGCGGACTGGTCACCGACTGCTCAACGAGTTTCGCGAACACCTGCTGCTTTGGTTGAGGGAAGACGCCGCCTGTGGTGAAGTGATAGTCATTTTCGTTCTCGATGTACCAAGCGTCGGAGAGGATCGGGTCGACCGCGACGAACTTCAGGTTTCCGGTCAGCCCATGGAACAAGGCCCCGGTCCCGCCCTTCGACGCACCGAACAGGACGACATTCCGCGAATCGATTCCATGGCGGTCGATCGTCGACCTGATCAGGTTCTGGATCCTCGTGCTGTTATCGGGGAGGAAACTCGTATTCAGATAGAACGCGCCTTTGACTCCGCCGACGTCTGCAATCCGCAGGATTGCTGTATTCCGTGGAACGTACTTCATCAAGGTGGCGAAAGACGGGCGGAAATACCGGATCAGACGGGGCTTCGAATTGATCGGCGACATGATGACGACGAGGCGCTCGATTTCTCCTGAGGAGGGAGCCTCGAACTGGTGGACGATTCCCTCCTCCGATGCTTCGAAGGTGCCGTCTTTCACTGCGGGCCAATGATGGACAATGCGATCGTGCCTGACGAAGCGGCTCTCATCAGTCGTGTTGTAGTAAAGGGAATAGCCGAGATTCGTCAGGGTCAGCAATAGGTTCTTGGCGGTTGTGCTCTTGAGCGACAACTTCATCATGTCGATATCCGGCTGCTCGGCCGACGAGGTGTCGACTCGAAAGTAGCGTGGCAATCCGTCGTTGTCCGCGACCATTGAATCGATGTCATTGGGCTGAGTCTTGAGCGTCAGCCATAGGATGTTGTTCTTCACAACGGTCCTCTCAGATCGTTCGAGGTATCACCGGCGTGCATGCTCGGCCAGCTTCTTCCAAAAGTGCGATGCTCCAGGGAACATCACCAGTTCATCGAACTGTGAATCCCCGAACACCCGACGGTATTCGCGCTCATACATGTCGGACAGGAGGTTATCCGCAGGTTCGACTGGATCCTTTGGCCGTCGAAACACCGATTTCAAACGCTGCCACGGCGTTGCGGTCGCCTGAACATCTGGCGCGCCTTTCGACGTGTCATCCGGATTCCGAGCATCTCGCTCCGCCGTTGTCATAGCCATCTCATAGTCGTTCCGTGCAACGACCGACACCGTGAGGCCCAAATCTCTGATCTGTTCCATAGCGGCCTTATTGGACTTCGCCGAATGAGCGACGAACAGTGTCACTTCCTTGTCGCCGGCTTCTGCCGCAAGCCGCACCGACTCGAGGAAGTCCCTGGTCTTCTTTCCTTTGTCGAGACGCCCGCCCCAAAAGATGATGCTCGGACGCTGGCGAGTTTCAACAAGCCTGATATCAGCGCTGTCTCCCTGAAAGAACCATCTGATCGTTCGATCGGAGGCATGCCCATCGTCATAAGGGCCGAATTTCGCCTGCGCCCGTCGGTATTTCTCATCGGGAGTGTAGAACCGAGCTGTCAGGTCGCTGACTGTTGCAATCAGCTCGTCACTTGTTGTGACGATCGGTCCGGGGAGCTCACTCTTGTCGAGTAGGAGTCCGCGCTCTTCCGCGTATGCGTCGTAGTCATACAGGTAGTGAACGATAGGTTTGTTCGTGGCCAAGAAGTCGAAGAAGATGCTTGAGTAATCGGAGATGAGCAGGTCCGTGACAGCAAGTAACTCGTTGGTGACAATGCTGGGCGGCGGCACGATGATATTGCCATAGTCGACGCCCTTGATGTGCCGGAGCATGATGTGGTGGGCCTGGAAGACCACGTTCGCGTCGAGCTTGGTCAGGCTGTCGATGTCCTTTTCGAGCTGGTCCGCATCGAAACGAGCTGTGCCCTTGTTTCCACGCCAAGTCGGTGCGTACAGGACTGTCTTCCTGTCGGGGTCGAGTCCCAGCTCCTCCTTGATGCGGCTTGCCCGACCCTGGTGCATATTCAGCATCAGGTCTTGTCTCGGATATCCGACTTCAGCCAGAGATCCTGAGAAGACCCCGCGCAGAGAGAACCGCGACAGCTCGGTCTCGGTCATGAACGGGCAGGGAGTGAGAACATGAGTGGCCTGAAGCAGGTTGTAGACACTTCCCGCAGCACCTAGAGGCGAATCCTCGGTTCGGCCCAAGGCCTTATATGCAATCCCATGCCACGTGTTGAGGTACTTCTGATCGGTTTTCCTCACAAAATGATCTGGCAGCAGGGAATTGCCGATGATGTGTCCGGCCAACGCGAGGAAATACATGTGAGCGTCAGTATTTCGTGTGACGAAGGTGACTCGTGGCTCATCTTTGAGTTCGTCCGGCACCAGGTCTTGAGATCGGACAGACCACACGTGGTGATGGTCGCGAAACGCGGGGTCGACGAAGATGCGAGCAAAGAGAGCGTACGGTGAGTCCATCATTCGGGCGCCCGACATACTCTCGTAGAAGATCACTTTTGGGTTCGTCGGGACGGACTCGTTGTATTCGGCTTGTCGAGTCTTCAACTCTTCTGCGTCACGCAGCTTCTTCTTCCAGAACTCGTCGCCGGTTGTTCGACGATGGCGTAGGAGGCCCTTCGGCGCTTCTCGGGTGTTGCGGCCTGGCACGTCTGGACTCTCCGATCGATTGTTGTTGAGCTGACGGGTGCTTTGCGAAAAACCCTGATCTGGGGGTTCACTGCAGCGGTTGCGCAGGTAGGTCATGTTTTCATGTCGTTGCCGATGCCAGTCCCGTCCGCCGTTAGAATACCCAATGACGAAGAATTCACTACATATTTGATCGCTGTCGGCCCGGCGTTCATTTTCTGGTCATTGAAACTGATTTGGAGCACTGTGCACTTAGGACCTCAGGCAAAGCAAGTTCTGTTGAAGACACTGCCGTCGGCACTGTCGGCCTATCTTCGCCGGGAGCGCGTCCAGTGGGCGAAGCAGCTTCGACAGAACAGACAATCGCTTTCGTCCGCGGTGAAGTCACGGGCGTTCGTCAAGACTCTGTCGGCACCGGTGCGCAAGAAGACGATTGTGTGGGAGTCGTTCTCGGGAAACGGCGCACTCTGCAACCCCGAAGCACTCTTCCGACAGATGATCGAAGATCCCCAATACCGACAGTTCCGTCATACCTGGGTCCTGTCTGCCAAAGCCTGGGAATCGCCATTTCGCGTAGAGTTCGCCGATCACCCGCGAGTGGACTTCGTCAAGTACAGATCCACGAGTTATTTCGAGAAGCTGGAAAGCAGTCAGTACCTATTCAACAACGCCACTTTTCCTGCTGAATTCATCAAGCGGCCAGACCAGACCTATGTCAACCTGTGGCACGGCACTCCGCTCAAGAAGATGGGTTATGACATCGAGAACGGGGCCGACGGCGCCAGAAACGTCCTGCGCAATTTCATGTCGGCTGATTATCTGGTCTCCCAGAATTCCTTCATGACGAATGAGATGTATCTGGGTGCGTACAAGTTGGCGAATGTCTTCGACGGCGCGATCATCGAAGAGGGCTATCCGCGAACCGACTCGATGTTCGCGTCCAATGCCGGCAGTCTGGCCAGGAAAGCACTTCGCGGACGCGGCATCGAGACGGACGGAAAGAAGGTCCTCCTCTATGCGCCGACCTGGCGCGGTGAGTCGTTCTACAAGCCGAATGCGGACGCCAATCGACTGAAAGCCACGGTTCGGGCACTTCGTGAGCGTCCTGAACTCAAGGACTGGGTAGTTCTCCTCAAAGCTCACCAAGTCATCTTCGATCAGCTGATCGACGATCCGGAATTTTCGGACTTCCTGATCCCCAATGATGTGCCCGCAAATGAAGCGCTGGCCATGTCTGACATTCTGCTGACGGACTATTCGAGCATCTTCATCGACTATCTGGCGACAGGTCGGCCGATCGCGTTCCACATTCCGGATTCCGACAGCTATTCGAGTGATCGCGGAATGTATCTCGACTCGACAGAGCTCCCCGGCCCCACGTCTCGGACAGACCAGCAGCTGGTGGAGAACATCGTCGCTATCGCCGAAGCTGGGCAACTCGCATCGGCGTTTCCGCTGGAGTGCGATCGCTATTCCAAACTGGCTTCGCAACTCACAGACAAGGACGACGGCAAGGCCGGATCTCGCATCCTCGATGTCATATTCGGAGAGAACGAGTCCAAATACAATGTCAGACGTGGATTCAGCGACGGCCGTAAGAAGCTGGTCATCTACCTGGGAGGAATGATCACCAATGGGATCACCTCCTCCGCCCTGAACCTGCTTCACAGCATCGACAGCGATGAATACGACGTCACGGCATTCTTCTATCGTTCCGGGCAACGCGACCGGAAAGAGAACGCTGCAATGATCCCTGGGCACGTACGACAAGTGATCAGGGATGGAAGCATTCTTCAGCTGCCGCTGTTGGGCAGCATGAACGACTTGGAAAATTCGAGTTTCGAAGAGCTTCCCGATACCGACAAGGCCGAAACTATCTGGGATTGGGAATGGCGACGGATCTTCGGGCATGCTCAGTTTGACGCAGCCGTCGATTTCAGCGGTTACTCCTCTTACTGGACTCGAATAGTCGCTCATGCGACCGCGCAGCGGAAGGTGATTTGGCTTCACAACGATCTGGTCGCCGATGCCGAGCGCGAGGTCGACGGCGTTCGGCCTCACTTTCGGAACTTGACTGGAGTGTTCAAGCTCTATCGAGACTTCGACGCGCTGGTCTCTGTCTCGCCTGACTTGGACAAGATCAACCAGAGGAGTCTCGGCAGGTACGTCCGCGGTCAGAAGTTCACCAGCGCACGCAACACCATCAACGTTGACCGAATTCGTTCCGGCACCGGTGGATCTATGGCGAGCAACGACGCCGGAGGAGACACTTCACTTCAGAATCTGGGCGACGCAGTCAAAGCGCTCGGGCAGTTCTATTCATATGACGAGATCATCACTGAGGCGTCCAGACAGCGCAGTCTCTCGAGTTTCGTGGGCGACAACGGCGGATCTACCTTCGTCACCGTGGGCAGACTATCGCCAGAGAAGAATCACGCAAGACTGATCAGAGCATTTGCGCAGATCGCCGTGGACGAGCCCGACGCGAAGCTGGTGATCATCGGCGAGGGCCCGTTGCAGAACGAGTTGAAGCAGCTGTCCGTATCCTTGGGTATCGCCGGTCAGGTGCAGTTCACTGGTCGACTGCGAAACCCGTATTCAGTGATGTCTGCCTGCGACTGCTTTGTGATGTCGAGTGACTATGAAGGTCAGCCGATTGTCATCCTTGAAGCCAGAGTGCTGGGGCTGCCGATTGTGACGACCCGATTCGGCTCCGTCGAGAGTGCCATGGAGGACAGCGGAGGACTCATCGTCGACACGGACGAGGACGCACTCGCCGAGGGTCTGAGGAGGTTCCTCGATGGGCAGATCCGCGCCCGTGCGTTCGACGGGGACGACTACAACCGAACCGTCATGAAAGAGTTCGTTGACGTGGTCTTCGGAACTGCCGAAAATACGATTGCAGAAGCGACGTCGGCGGCCAGGCCGCTCACATCCACTTCTTGACTCGGAACACGACATAGAGGACGACGCCCAATCCGAACATGAGTCCCAGGGCCATCGGATATCCGAATGCCCAATGGAGTTCTGGCATATCGTCGAAGTTCATTCCGTAGATTGCGCCGACGAGGGTTGGGGCGAAGAGGATCGCCGCCCATCCGGAGATCTTCTTCATATCCTCGTTCTGACGCTGAGCAACGAGAGTGGAATTGACATTGAGGATCTGGGACAGAGATTCGCGCAGTTCTCCAGCCTCGGCAAGAACTCTGGTGAGATGGTCTGAGACGTCGTCGAGGTAGGCACGAAGCTCATCGGGAATCGCGTATTTGGCTGCCCCGTTGCCCAGCGCCTGAGTCAACCGATTGAGGTGAGTGGAGTTGTGAAGGACATCGATGACCTCCTGACTGAGGAGATAGATGCGCTCGGCCGCGGCAGTGTCTCCGCTGAAGACCTGTCTCTCGATCCCGTCTTTGTCGTCTTGCAATCCGTCGAGAACAGGGAAGTACCCATCGACCGCGGTGTCGAGCAGGCGGTAGATGAGTGCTTCTGGTCCGAGCGCGAGCAGTTCGCGGTCTTTCGTCCAGCTGCGCTTCTCGTTCGTGAAGTACTCCTCGACACCGCTGGTCTCAGCAGGAATCGGGGTGCCGTCGATGAAGCGGTCCCCTTGGCAGATGATGACGAGCGCATCGCCCTTCATAAGAAGATGGAATTCGTTGAACTCCACCTCTTCTTTGGCATCGATGTAGACCGCAGACTTGAGTACGACGAAGAGCACATCACCGTATCGCTCGACTTTGGCCCGCTGGTCAGCGTGAAAGAGGTCGTCGACGAGGACCGGATGCAGGTCCCAGGCTGAAGCGATTTCTGCGAGGAGTTCGGGAGTCGACCAAGGAATGATCACTTGAGTGGTCGACTCTGTCACGATCGATTCAGAGCTGTCGGCAGCAGACGCGGTCAGGACATCGTGAAATGTATGTGCGGTGTGCAGGTCTCGAGGTTCGCTGTTGACGATCCTGCGGCTGAATAGTGCCGTAGCCCGAGGTATGGACTCTTTGGAACCGGGAGTCGCTCGTTTTCGCAATGACGGCCGCTCGAACCGGTGACGGCTTTCAGGTGGCATGTGCTCCCTTTCGCAGAATCTCACCCAAAACTAGCCGATTGGTGCTGGATGAGTCGATTGAAGTTCGCACAATGGTTCACCAGGAACGGAGGCTGAGTTCAGGTCGGACACAGATAGGCATGCACAATAGTCTCCATGACCTTCCTACCGGCAGAACTGCCGCATACCGCAGTCCGTGGTGCCTCTTTTGCGCAGTCAGTGGCCAAACTCGCGGCGCAGCGACTGCGTGAACGCGTCCGTGAATCACGGCTATCCGACGATTTCAACCCCCAGGACGACGACGAATTCGTCGTGGCCGCGTACTTCGCCGGGGATCTCAGTTCGGTCTATCAGCTTGAGCAGTGGCTGTGGCCCTTCGAACAGCTCGAATCCCGTTTGCAGGAGCTCGGCTACAGTGATCGTCCGTTCGGCATCATCGTCCGAAATTCGCTCGTCGCCAAACACCTGAAAAGTGTCACCTCTTTTCCCGTCCGCTTCTCGCGTCTGACAAAGGGACTGGACGAGTTCATGCAGTCGTCGAGTCTGCGTGCGGTGTTCTATGTCAATCAGGGAACGAGCAACTTTCAGGCCCTGCGCTACCCCGAGCCGGCTCACGTACACCTCAGCCACGGCGAGAGCGAGAAGATCTCGATGATCTCCAACCAGCTCAAAGGATACGATTACGTCTTCACCGCCGGCCAAGCCGCCAGAGAACGGATCGAACAGACGCTCTACGGCATGGGTGATGAGCGGATGTTCGACGTCGGGCGGCCCCAATTGGATCGACCGCGATCAGTCCCTCCCGAGTGGAAAGAGTTCGTGTCGAAGAATCCAGATGGCAAAGCCGTGTTCTACGCGCCGACGTGGGAAGGGGACTCTCCGTCGATGGCGTATGGAACCATCGCCTATAACGGAGTGGAGATCGTCAATTCGCTTCTGGAAGCCGGTTACCGAGTGATCTTCCGACCGCATCCTCGCACCGGAGTGATGCGCCATGAGTTCGAAAAAGCTGTAGAAGATGTGGCGGAGATCGTCGAGTCCGATCCTCGAGGCTTCCTCGATGAGAGCCCAGATGTGTCGTGGCAGTTGGATGAAGCCGACGTGGCCGTTGTCGAGATGACTTCGGTGGCTTTCGACTGGCTCGCGTCCGGAAAGCCCTTGGTGATGGTCAAGCCCCATGAGCCAGACGCGGAAGTGCTCGAGGGCGGTCTGCTCGATCGGTGCCCAGCAGTCGATCCGAAAACCAGTGACGACGTCGTCGACCTCATAGATGCCGCCGTAGCCAATAGCGGCCTGGCTGCTGAATTGGCCCAATTGTATTTGGGCGACACTGCGGCAGGCGAGCAGACTGAACGGTTCATCCGGTCGAGCGAGCGAGTGATCAGAAACCGGTCGGAAGAACGTCGCCTGAAGCACGCTGAGTGAGCCGTGTGACATTTTCTTAACTTGAAGTAACAGAATGATAAACTAACGCGGAACTAATTCTGCGGCTCACGAGGTGAGCTTTGACCTCTGGACGGAATCAGCAATGAAACGAGTCATCACGTACGGAACTTTCGACCTGCTCCATTATGGGCACATTCGACTGCTCCAGCGATGCAAAGAGCAGGGCGACTACCTGGTCGTTGCGTTGTCGAGCGACGAGTTTAACGCTGGCAAGGGCAAGAAGTCGTACTTCTCCTATGAAGAACGCAAGCATATGCTCGAAGCCATTCGCTATGTCGATCTCGTCATTCCTGAAGACAATTGGGAGCAGAAGTCGACCGACGTGGAGAAGTACCACATCGACACCTTTGTCATGGGTGACGATTGGGAAGGCAAGTTCGACTTCCTCAAGGACAAGTGCGAAGTCGTCTATCTGGAACGCACTCCCGAGATCTCGACCACGCGGATCAAGAGCGAGCTGGGCAAGTCCTGACTGTAACGGCGCGAACTTCGCGCTATCGTTGCTGGACATCATCGATGGATCTGAGAGGAACGGACGTGCCCGAAAAGTCTTCGGCGAAACATCCGACACTGTCGGAGCTTCGGGCGAAAGCACAGCCGATAGAGGTCCGCAGTCGCAAGAACGCGGAGCACTGGTCGGCGCAGCTCTACCTCCGCCATATCTCGATCTACTTCACGATGCTGCTCGTGCGCACGAGGATCAGCGCAAATGGCGTCACCGGCCTGATGATCTTGGCCGGTTGGTGCATCGCTTTCAGCCTTCTGATCCCGGGTATCTGGGGAGCTGTCCTTGCCGTCTTCTTCTCTCAAGTTCAGATGTACATTGACTGCTGTGACGGTGAGGTCGCCCGATGGCGCGGAACCAGCGGCGCCAAAGGTGTGTTTCTGGACAAGGTCGGCCACTATACGACCGAGGGCCTGGTTGCGGTTGCGCTCGGAATCCGAGCTGTGGGGGAGTGGAACAATCTGATCGACGACCCCGCCGGTTCCTACCCGCTCCTGCTTGCCGGAACGGTTCTGGCGGGATTGGTGCTTCTCAACAAAGCTCTCAACGACATGGTTCACGTCTCCCGTGCATTCAACGGACTCGATAAGCTCGCGGATTCGAAAGAAGCCACAGCGCTGAACCCCGGAGCTGTTGCCACTCTCAAACGAATCGCTCGGTTCGTGCCTTTCCACCGCATCTTCCACTCGGTAGAGATGTCATTGATGGCACTGGCGGCGAGTATCGTCACCGCGATAGCAGTATCGGCAGGAGCTGAGCCTCTATTCGGCGAACGGTGGCTCGTCCTCATCATGGCTCCGCTGTGCCTGCTTTCCGTTATCGGGCATTTCATGTCGATCATGGCGTCGAGGAGGCTGTCATGAGCGAGTCGTCGCGGATTCTCTCCCAGCGCTTCGAAGACAATAGGCGCTACACGTTCGGCGTTGTCGTTCTCAGCCAGGGCAAGCGACTGGACGATCTCAACCGGGGATTCGAGTCGTTGCTGGCGCAGAAGGGCGTCGATCTCGATATCGTCTGCGTCGGAAACGGCTGGGAGCCGGAAGGCATCCCGGACCAAGTCAAGAAGTTGGGCCTCCCGGAGAACCTTGGCATCCCTGCAGGTCGCAATGCCGGAGTCCCCCACGTCGACGGCGAGTTCCTATTCTTTCTCGACGATGACGCATGGCTGCCGGACGACACGTCGCTGATGCGTATGGCCCAACTGATGCGGACAAAACCGCAGATCGGGCTGATCCAGCCGAGGGTCGAGGAACCCGGTGGGCCAGATGCACCGAAACGCTGGATTCCCAGACTGAAGAAAGGAAGCGCCGACCATTCATCGAATGTGTTCTCGGTGTGGGAAGGCGCAGTCTGTATGCAGCGTCGAGCCTTCGACGAATGCGGAGGATGGCCGGCACCATTCTGGTACGCACACGAGGGAATCGAACTCGCGTGGCGAGTCTGGGACGCCGGCTACATCGTCTGGTACATGGGTGACCTCGCCGTCGCCCACCCGGTGATCGACCCGAGGCGCCACGACGAATACTTCTACATGAATGCGAGAAACCGAGTTTGGCTGGCGCGGCGTAATCTGCCGTGGCCGTTCAGCTGGGCCTATGTGGGTTCATGGACATTGATGCAGTTCATCAAGTGGGCCAACAAGCCACACCAACTCAAAGCGTGGATGGAAGGATGGCGTGCCGGATGGCGTCTCGACCCGTGGGGTCAGGACGAAGACCGGCAGAAGCTGTCAGGAAGAGGTGTTCTTCGAATGTCCCGGCACGGCCGGCCGCCCATCGTGTGACCTCACGCCGCTATGGCGGAACGGTGCGCGTCGATACAGCAGCAATCAAACTGGAGGAGTCTCCGGGAAGCATGCTGTCTGCCGCGTACGAAAGAAGCGAGTAATGACAGGGACCGCAGTCGGGTCCGAACCAACCGGCTGAGAAACTGAGTGGAGCCGATTGATGCAGTCGACAGCCCCCGTCGCTGAAAACTCCCCACAGAGATCGAGCGTGCCCAAATCCTCGGGATTCCGTTCCGATATCCAGGGGCTGCGAGCCCTGGCCGTGGGAATCGTTCTGCTCTATCACCTGTGGCCCGACCGGTTTGTCGGCGGGTTCGTCGGTGTCGACGTTTTCTTCGTCATCTCCGGCTTCCTGATCACCAGCCACCTCATCAAGTCCCCGCCACAGAGCTGGGGGGACGTGGCAAAGTTCTGGGCACGACGGGTTCGGCGATTGCTGCCGGCATCCCTGCTCGTCCTGTTCCTCGTCGGCATCGCAACCTTCCTCGTTGCTCCACAATCGATTTGGGCCGATACCGGGCGCCAGATTCTTTCCGCAGGGCTCTACGTCGTCAATTGGGATTTCGCCATTTCCAGCGTTGATTACCTGGCTGCGGATAACGCCCCGTCGCCCGTTCAGCATTTCTGGTCGCTGTCGGTCGAGGAGCAGTTCTACTTCCTCTGGCCGATGATCATCGGCTTGGCGTTCCTTTTGGGGACGAAGCTCGGCCGGTCCAAAAAGTTCGTCGGATTCACCGTCCTCGGGATCTTCCTTGCCTCGTTCGTCTTCTCTGTCTGGTACACCGCCAACGAACCTGCAATGGCCTACTTCATCACTCCGACCCGGATGTGGGAACTGGCCACCGGCGGCCTCGTCGCCGTCTTTGTGCTCTATGTTCGACCCGAGCGGATTCCATTCAGTTCAGTGCTCGGGTGGATCGGTCTCGCCGGAATTGTGGCGGCCACCTTCCTCGTCCGCGCGGACATGCCGTTCCCCGGCTACATCGCGTTGGTCCCGGTGGTATCGACTGCACTCGTCATCCTTGCCGACTCCCGGGGCCGGGCGTCTGTGCTTCCACTGTTGTCACTGCGTCCGGTGCGCTTCCTCGGTGACATCTCGTATTCCGTCTATCTCTGGCATTGGCCCCTCATCGTCCTCGTGCCTTACCTCTCGGCCAAGCTCGGACGCTCGGAAAGCCTCGGCATCCTGGACAATATCGCCATCATCTTGGTCTCGATCATCGCCGCCTGGGCTTCGACGACCTGGGTCGAGAACCGATTCCGCAAGTCGTCGTTCTTCAGCAGTTCGAAGAAGACCTTCGCGTTCGCAGCCTTTGCGATGGCGCTCGTCGCCGCACTTGGACTCAGCCAGATGGTCATCGCCAACACCATCGTCGAGGAGAACGAAGACAAACTGCAGGCCCAGTTGGACGATCCCGACTCCTGCCTCGGCGCCGGGATTCTCCTTCCCAGCGCCAAGGACAACCCCAACTGCGAAGACAAGGACTCGCTGCAGATGGAGCCCGCCGCGGCGAAGAAAGACAAGTCAAAAGCCTATGCCGATGGCTGCTGGGCCAGTGCACCATATGCGAGCAAACCGGAGTGCACCTATGGAGACGGGTCGAAACATGTCGCGCTGGTCGGAAATTCGCATGCCGGTCATTGGCTGCCGACACTCGAGCGCCTGGCGGATGAGCATGATCTGACGATCACCACTTTCCTCGCCTCGAACTGCAGCATTTCTACCCTGCCTCAGGACCTTTCGACGCCGGACGAAACCAAGGGGTGTCAGGAATACGCCGATTGGGTCTCGCAGAGAACGATCGAAGGAGGCTTCGACGCGGTCATCACCTCCGAGCGGCAGTCCACGCCGCTGGAGGGTATGGACTGGGAGGAAACAGAGAAGAAGGCGCCTGAAGGACATCGTGAGATTCTGCAGCGCTGGGTCGATGCTGATTTGGATGTTGTGGTCATTCGGGATACCCCATACCCAGGCGGGGCAGGTGTCACCGTGCCGGATTGCGTTGCCAAGCACGAAGACGACCTCGAAGAGTGCTCTGGAACTCCGGAATCATGGCACTGGATGGACCCGCTCGCCGCCTCTGCGAAGACCATAGACTCGAAGAAAATGTCGGTCATCTACCCCCAAGACTGGTTCTGCCCCGAGGGGCGCTGCGAGCCTGTCATCGGCGGCGTCATCACCTATTTCGACACCGCGCACATTACTGCGACCTATGCTCAGACTCTTGCCCCGCAATTCGACGCAAGCCTCCGCAAGACGGGCCTCGGCACCTTCAACTGAGACCGCTGCGGTTCAACGAACTGACAGTCAAGTCGTATACCGTGTGCCTGATTGCTATTGACCACCGACTGCTACGAACGACCGATCACCGAAACCTCTGCAAAGGAACGAACGAGTGACCACTGGACGAAACGCCGCCGACCGATACTTCAGCAAAGGACGCGAACTGGTGAAGCCAGTCGTCCACGGAATCGCCCGTAGAGCCCTGCCCGTGGTGGAGCGCGCCTCGGGAACGAAATACGTGCGTGAACGTGCCGCCGGGGGAGCTGGAGCGGGGAAGTCTGGCGGTTCTGCGAAGAAGATTGCGACGGACACCGCTCGCGCGTATCGGACGCTGGCCTCAGGGCTCAAAGGCAAGACGGCGGAAGACACGAACGGTTGGACCGTTGCGCCCTCAGCTCGAGAGGTCGACGCAAAATCGCGCCAATTGGCTCGCGTCAAGGCTCACGCGACGCTCTCGGAAGCACTGGCACAGGGTGAAGCTCTCGGGGAATCAGTTGTTGACGCGGGGAGAGTGATCGTCGGAGAGGGATACCTGGCGGAGGCTGTGTCCATTGGACTGAACCTGCGCAGTCATGTGTCGACCGAGGAAGCAGGCAGAGTGATCCTCGGAATGGCGTATCAGCGATCATCAGACCCGGAAGTGGCGTGGGCCGAGTTTGAGAAGATCGACGATCGCGACATCATCGTCTCCGCAGCCGAAGAATACTTTCCTACTGCGATCGACACACTCGGGCAGGAGGCTCTGCCGCTTCTCGACCACTCGAATCAAGCCGGCGAAACCGACCGTTGGAGCGACAAAGCAGTGCTGCGCACCGCTGAATCGGCATTCTGCATCGGAGCCTTCGACCATGTGCGCACCCTCGTCGAGGCACGTCTCGATAGGCCGTCGGATCAGATGGACTCGGCGGTACGCTACGAGCTCAACCGAATGCTCGATTGGCTTCCGGGCGGAAAGCACCTCGAGCCTCTCCCGACCACAGTCGGCAAGCGCAACTTCGGTGTGCTCAGCTATGACCAGCCGGGGATCCGTTCACGCAACATCGGCGACTACATCCAAACGATTGCGTCGATCGGTCATCTTCTGCGGTACGAAAACCTCAGCTTCTCGGGTGACCAGGGGCTGACCGAGCTTTTCAAGAAGTTCCGCAAATCAGTCAAAGAGGAACGAAAGTACGCTGGACCTGAAGCTGAACTCAACCTCGTCGAGGTCTACAGGGACGGCAACGTCTATCAGGACATTCCGGAAGACACCTGGTACATCGCCTTCGGCTGGTACATGCACGACATCTTCGGAAAGTCATTCAACATCCCGTTCCACCCGAACCTGCGGCCGATTCTGCTCTCAGTCTTCGTCCGGTACCCGGAGATGCTCACCCCCGACGCCATCGACTACCTGAAGAAGTACGGCCCGGTGGGATGCCGTGACTGGCAGTCGGTCGCGGTGCTCAGAGCGGTCGGTGTACCGGCATTCTTCTCCGGTTGCCTCACCACCACGGTCGATACCCTGTTTCCTGCTCCGCCGACTGACCGCCGGTCCGGCACGCTGCGAATCGATTGGACCAAGGGTGGAAAAGGTCCGAAGAAGAAGCAGACAGTCACTGCGATCCGTGACAAGAGCTTCCCCGAGAACCTGGAACTTGCTCGCAACTGGGTCGCCGACTACGCCTACAAATACAAGCGAGTTCTCACCTCGCGGCTCCATGCGAACCTGCCCGCGCGGTCGGTGGGTGCTGAGGTCGATTTCGAACCGAAGAACAAATCGGATTCACGTTTCGGTGGGCTGATAGGCATCGACGAGAACGAGTTCGACGCCATCCGGGACGGGATCCTGGACAAACTGTCCGTAATGATCCCGCTCATCGCGACTGGAGCTTCGGAAGACGAGGTCTACTCGAAGTGGTCAGAGATCACTGCGGACGACATGGCCGCCGCCGATGAATATCTGGCAACAGCTGAGCTTCCCATCGGAGACAGCACTGCGATCGATGCGGCAGTGAGCAAGGTGAACAAGGCAACTCCCGAAGCACAGGTCGCAGACGTCTTCATGACCGTCGAGAAAGGCGAAGAATCTCTGGTCTCAACGGCCATCAAGTCCATCGACGCCCATGCCTCCGGACGGTACCGCATCTGGCTGCCGTCAGGAGCAGCGAGTGCAGAAATCGTCGCCGAGATCCAGGCACAGCTCTCGCTGGGAACCGTCGAGAGCTTGGGCGCTTTGTCCTATGCAGACATCACGAACGAGAACGACCTGGCACAGGCTCTGCTTCCGGTGCTGTTCCCGGACCATGAACGCCTCGTAGTTGTTCCCGCAGCCGGCGAGTTCTCCGCAGACATCGTGGAGCTCTCGAAGGCTGACCTCGGGACAGCACTGATCGCCGCGAAACATGATGTGAGGAAGAACCGCTCCAGCGGTCTCACTCTGATGAGGAGGATCGCAAGCTCATTCGGCGACGATCATGTCGGAGCACTCAACTTCGTCTTCGCAAGTCATGCCGGCCTCACCGAAGATTTCGTTCCCTTCGACCCGCAGATTGCCGTACTCAACCTCAGCCAGCTGCGCAGCGAAGATCTCGTCAGCAAGATCATCGGTCTGATGAATGACCTCAAGCTGAGCTATGTTGATGCAATGCAGATGATCATCTGTGGGCGGTACTCTGACATCGGCGACGAGTGGAACGTCCGCGCACAGTGGGAGACTTCGGACAGCCCTAAGCTCGTCAACTGGCGTCGTCAGACACGCCACTATGGTCGTATGGCACTTTCACGTTGATCAACGCCGCTGAGACCGACGCACGACCAGAGCTGAGAAGGGTACCACTTGTGAAGTTCATGGCTCGACAGACGTATGAGGCCAACGACAACCTTCGGGTCCGGAATGAGTCCGACCACAAGCTCGGAACCGATGAAGTGCACGTCTACAACGTCTTGTGGTGGATCCCTGAATCCATGGGTGGGATGACGACTGCGGCACTTCGCCGTATTCGCAGCTTCCAGAGCTTCGGGAAGACCTTGTCGCAGACCATCCTGACGTTCAGCCCTCGAATGGACACAGATGAGATCCGAGATGGATTGATTTCGTCGGGACGCATGCGCGATGACGTCGATCTGGTGAACATCTGGCAGGATCTGCGCAACAGGTCCGACCACGAACTCTTGCAGCTCGCGGGCGAGCAGCCGCGGAGTCCGATTCCGGACGTGGACGGTGAAATCGAGAACATCACCGCCTTCTACGATGCGGTCCGTGACGCGCGCAGCGGCAAGATCATCCGTCGTCATTACTACAGGGAAGACGGAAGTCTTCTTGTCGCTGACATCCGGGATCCGAAACTGGGCAGAAGGTTCATCCTCCATTCGCTGGACGGAACGCCGATGACAGAGTGGCGACGTCCACGAGATTTTTACAACTCTTGGATCAAGTCAGTTGTGAACAAAGAACCCGCTGTCGTCATCGTCGATGACAAGAAGGTCAGCGAGTTCATCCACGAGATCTCGGATCGGAATTTCGCGCTCGTTCTGTTCCTCCACGGCACTCATCTTCGCCATCCGTGGAATGGCGACCATGGCCAGGTCCTTCCTCGCAGAGTTGAAACTGTGCGCAACTTCGACCGCTTCGACGTGGTGGGTGTTCAGACACGTCAGCAGGCGAATGCCGTTCGCGCCCTCGGTTTCACTGACGACAACATCAGACTTCTGACCGGTGAACTGCCGGCCGGGTCGGTGCTGACGCAGGCCCCGAAAGAACGGCCGATCAACAAGGCGGTGATGATCGCCAACCTCATCGAGCTTAAACGTGTGGACCATCCGATACGGGCGGTGGCGAAACTGCGTGACCGCGGAGTCGACGTCTTTTTGACCATTTTGGGGGAGGGACCGGAGCGAGACCGACTGGAACGCCTCGTCGATGCTCTCGATGTTCGCGATCGAGTGGAATTGGCCGGCTACGTCAACGATGTCCCCGACAGGTTGAAGTCTGCTTCATTCTCCATGCTGACGAGCACGAGTGAAGGGCTTCCGCTGTCGATGATGGAGTCGATGGGCGCCGGGTGCATTCCGATTGTCTACGACATCACTTACGGGCCACGTGACTTGATCGAGCAGGGGCGCAATGGTTTCATCACGCCGATGGGCGATGTCGAGGCCCTGGCCGATCAGATCGAGGAATTTCTCTCTCTGAGCGCAGATACCGTTTCGGTGATGCGCAGCTCTGCCATGGATACAGTCGAGAATTATCTGCCTGAAGCCGGGTACCGTCGCTGGAAATCGGTCATCGACGAATTGCCGGTGGCGCAGGTCTATGATGACCTCATCCAATCATCGGGCTCTCCTGTCGCAGTGAAAAGAGCGACGTGTGACAGCTTGTCTGAAGGCTGTCGGATCGAACTCGAATTCGCCGACCTCCGTCGAGATGTCAGGGAAAACGTGGAGATGGTCGTGTCTGCACGCGACGTCAATACCTTCTTCGTGTGTGGAGGCTCTTTGACGTCCACTGGCCGGATGGGCAGACGGCATGCGGTGTCATTCGACGTCGACTTCGAAAGTTTCTCTGAAGCGATGGGGGAGACTTTTGACGTCTATCTCCGAATGCCCGGCAGCCTGTGGGAGTCGAAGCGAAGGATTCGACTCCCTAAAGGATTCCGCGCAATGCGGACTGGGCAGTGGGAATGGTATTCCACGAAGTACGGGAACCTCTCGGTACGACCTGTGAAATCAGCGTAGCAAGAACAACCACCCTGAACTGGGAAACCGCCGCCAGGTGGGGCTGCTTACCGCCGCCTTCTATTCGCTGGTGGATTCGTCCTCGGACTCGGCGTTGATGCTGTCGTCGGAATGGAAGTGCTCCAGGTCGACTGTACGAGCGGCGATCAGTTTCGACACTGCCTCGGTGAACAGGATTGTCGATGTTCCCTTCCCGCCTTCGCCGAAGTAGTGACGACGAAGATCGAGACGGGCCTCCGCAGCCGAATCCTCGGACAGAATCGCTTGGAACATCAGGTCCAAACCGTCGGCCGTCGTTCGGTCGATGATCGGAGTGGCGCGACTGATCGGCGCTTCGGCGTTGAGCGAAATGATGTCATTTCGGCGATCCGTCAGTACAAGCGGCTTCTCGGGATGCAGGTAGAGAAAGTCGAGCCCGACACTGGAGATATCGGTGACGAGCAGATCGACCGCGTCGAACATCGCGAGAATATCGCCCTGCATGAGCACCTGATGTTGCATGGACTCGTCTGAGATCGAATCGTTAGCCGCCTCGAGGAGTTCAAGGATCCGAGCGTTCGCTTCAGTCATTGCCGGGTCGTTGGATGTCTCAACTCGGGGATGCGGTTTGTAGATCACTCGGGCATTGGGAATCTGCAGTGCCGCTTCGACGATCTGCGGACCGAAAAGATCGACGGACGTGTAGTTGTTGGATTCGTTCTCACCCTCCCACGTGGGCGCATACATGATGGTTCGCGCGTTTGAGGGCTCCAGCTCCACGGGACGCTCGATGTCGAGCTGTGGTCGTCCGACTTTGACGAGGGCGGACTCGTCGAAATCGATGAGTGCTCTGCGGTGCCGTTCGATGGCGGCGTCGCCGGCGACGAACACCTTGTCGTAGGACTTGGCTTGGTTGGAGACCATGCTCAGCTTGTCCGATTCACCGTGATTGACGTGTACATGCACCATCGGGGCGAAGGCCAGCGACTGGAAGTTCGTCATCCCGTTGTTAACGTAGAGCGCCAACGTGAAGTCATTGGCGTGATAGAAGGTGTGCAACGGGTCGAATTTGCGTTTGAACACCACGGGAAGGTTCGTGGTCTCAAGTGTCCGAAGCAGAGCGGAGCCTTTACGCATGACCAAGACGACCCTATGCGTTTTGTGGAGTTCCTCAAGCACGGGAATCCACTGCTCAAGCTGATAGAACTTCGAGCTCCGATCACCGAAATAGACCACCACCTCGGCCTTGACGTAGCTGCCATCGTACTCGTCCTCGAGTCGGTTCCATCGCTCCGTGCCTCGAATCCAGCGACTTGTGCTCTTCCAAGCACGTGAGCGAAGTGCGTTGCGAGCAACTGTGCGGAGGGGGTTCATTGCGGTTCGAACTCCTCGTGTCTTGGGGGAACGGAGGTGCCGGCGTGACCCCGCAGGCGTCAGTGGCAGACCGATCCAGACTATCGTGATCCGCCCGATGGTAGGAACTTTTCAGCTCGGACACGGATGACAGCGGCCGAGCGCGCCAGCAAGTTCTGTGGCTGCTGAGCGAACTGCTAGGCTACCAACGTTAACTGGTGGTAAATGGAGCACGTCGGTAGTGCAATGCCGGGGCGCGTGAGGGGCATTCGTGATAGATGATCTGACTATTGAAAGAATCTCGTGGGAACGAGTGATTCTGACATTTGTCGTCAGGTTTTCCGGCGAAGCGCCTGACTCCTTCTTTCTTACACCGAACTCGCGTCCTTACGAAGTGGAGCTTCCGGTCCGGTCCGAGCCGATGGGGGAGGGGCGCTATCGGCTGACCATCAATGTCACGCAGTTCAATCGACGAGCGCAGGTTCCCAACGGAACCTACTACCTCATCGCTCGCCGAGGCGAGGAGAACCACCCAGCCTCGTATCCGCTGAGAAGAGCCGAAGAACTCGGCGACGCGTCTCGAGCTTTCGTCTACAACAAGAACTTTTCTGCTTACACCGTGACGTTCGGCATTTCGGACGACGAAGCTGCTCCCTACTTCCTCATGCGAACCTACTCATTCGGTCGTTCCGGAAAGAAGCCGTCTTCGACCATGGCACGTTTGAAGTCGAAGGCTCGGAAAAGGTGGACGAAGACCAAACGGAAGGCTCTTCGGACTGTGTTCGCCATTTCCGCGCACAAACGGCCGTCTGACGGAAGCAATATCCTGTTCGCGTCCGAAGCCCGTCCTAATATGCAGGGCAATCTCAAAGCGGTCCACGATCGTATGCTCGAACGGGGTCTCGACTCTCAATTCAAGTTCGGCTATTCGTTCCGTACGGGGCGAACGAGCAGCCGCCAGAGCGCTTTCGCCCTTGCTTGGGAAATGGGCAAAGCCAACACGATCCTCATCGACGACTACTTCGCCATCCTCAAAGATCTGGGAAATCGAGACGAGCAGAAGATCATCCAGCTCTGGCACGCTGGCAGCGGATTCAAATCAGTGGGGTACAGCCGATTCGGGCAATATGGATCGCCGAATCTGAAGAACGCGCATCGTCTCTATTCCTACGCGATCTGCGGATCCCAGCATCTGCGCGACGTGTACAGCGAAGCGTTTGGAATCGAGCGAGAGGCCGTCATCGCAACCGGACTTCCGAGGATCGACGGGTTCCTGCGCGCGGGGCGTGCCGAGGAAGTCCTCGTCGACTTCGAGACTGATTTCCCGGCGGCAAAGGACAAGCGAAAGATCCTCTTCGCTCCCACATTCCGGGGCCGTGGTTCAGGCGATGCTCACTACGATTATGAACAGATCGATTTCCGCGAACTTTACAATTCTTGCGGTCAGGATACGGTCGTTCTGTTCCGTCAGCACCATTTCGTGCCGGATCCAGCACCCATTCCGGAGGAGTTCAGCGACCGGTTGATCGACGTCGCCGCATATCCCGATACGAATGACCTGATGCTGATCTCCGATGTACTCATCACGGATTATTCCTCTGTTATCTACGAGTACTCGCTGCTTGAGCGTCCGATGATCTTCTTCGCCTACGACCTCGACACGTATTCGGCAACCCGAGGCATGCACAAAGACTATCGCGAAGCTGCTCCCGGACAGATCGCCACTACATTCGATGAACTGGCCGAGCTCATCCGCGCGCCTGAACTGAGCAACAAGGAGACGAAGGAATTCGTCAAAGAGAATTTCGACTATGTGGACACTCACAATTCCGACCGGGTGATCGACTCCCTCATCCTCAGCGAGCCTGCTTCGGAACCGCAGGTGCCCACCGAAGGCGAAGAGCAAGAGATCACCGAACGTGTCGGTGAGGAAGATCCGGGTGCTCCCGGCCAAGAGGACCAGCTGAACGAGCCGACAGACAACGACTCCGAGAGCAGCTACAAGACCGAGGAAGAGGACGAAGAGAACCAATGGCAAATATCGCAGTAGTCTTCGCAGGAGGCGTCGGAGCTCGTATGGCGCACAGCTCCCGTCCGAAGCAGTTCCTGGAGATTCATGGCCGACCCGTGATCGTGCACACGCTCGACATCTTTGAGCAGCATCCCGAGATCGATGCCATTGCCGTGGCCATTCTTCCGCAGTTTCGGGAACACCTGGAACGCCTCGTCAAGCGGTACGAGCTCGACAAGGTGAAATGGATCGTGGACGGCGGATCGACCGGACAAGAATCACGACATAACGCTCTCAAGGTCGTCGCCGAACACAACGACCCGGACAGCATCGTGCTCATCCACGATGGTGTACGTCCGCTCATCGACGCTGATCTTGTCTCGAGGAACATCGCCAGTGCACGCGAGTTCGGTTCGGCCGTCACATGCACCAAGATGACGGAAACCGTCGTCGTCGAAGAGGGCGAGGGAGTCAAAGAGGTCATTCCGCGGGACCCGCTGTGGACGGCCCAGGCTCCTCAGACATTCCCGCTCAAGGATGTCCTTGCCGGATACGATCGTGCTGTCGCCGAAGGTGAGAACGATTCCATCGATACCTGTACCTTGATGAACGGCTTCGGTTATGACGTTCATCGAGTGGAAGGTCCGCGGACGAACATCAAGATCACCACGGCCTCGGATTACTATGTCTGCCGGACGTTCCTCACCCTCATCGAAGACAGGGAGGCTTTCGGTGGCGAGTGAGGACCGCGCAATCGCTTCCGACGCAGACTCCACCGACGTCGTTCTCTTCGATACACCTGTATTCGCTGACGACGTCGCCCGAATCGCTGCTGCAGAGTTGCCATGGGAGAAGTTCCGGAAGGCAGAGATTCTCGTCACCGGGGCCTCTGGCATGATCCCGATGTACATAGTGGGTTCGTTGCTGGCCGCGAACGATGCTTATGACCTCGGACTCCACGTCACAGGAATGGTCCGGAACCCGGCCAAGGCGGAGAAGCGCTTCGGATCTGCCCCTGACCGTTCTGACTTCACATTGCTAGCAGGTGACGTCATCGACACTCGCCGTTTCGAACGGAAGTTCTCAATTGTCTTCCACGGTGCCTCTCCGGCTCGTCCGAGTCTGCACAAATCATCGCCGGTGACCACGCTGAAGGCGAACACCCTCGGTACGATCAACCTTCTTGACGCACTAGTCGAAGCAGGCGGAAAGTCATTCTCTCTCCTTTCCTCGTCGGAGGTCTATGGTGCGGTCGCGGGCAGCGAACTCATAGGTGAGGACGACGAGGGAACACTCCAGCATTTCGCTCCCCGGGCCAGTTACTCGGAGGGCAAGCGAATCGCTGAGACCGCTCTCGCCGCATATGCGGACGAGTTCGGCATTCGGGGCCTCAGCCTGCGCTTTGGGCACATCTACGGCCCAGGCATGGCACTCGACGACGGCCGGGTACAGGCGGACTTCTTGGCAGATGTCGTCCGTGGACGCAATGTCCGGATGATGAGCGCTGGCGCTGCGACGCGGACTTATACCTATGTCGCCGACGCAGTGGAGGGGCTGTTCTTTGCGCATCTGCTGGGCGAAGAACAGGTCTACAACGTCGCCGATCCCGCAGGGAATATCAGTATCCGTGAGCTCGCCGAGACTTTTGCCGGGGCTCGGCCTGAGATGAATCTCGAACTGGACTTCGCCAATCCAGAGGACGGCCGTTCCTACTCTCCAGTGGCTTCACTCGGTTTGGACTCGCGTCGGCTCAAGATGCTCGGCTGGGCTGCCACGACGTCGTTGTCCGAAGGTGTCTCCCGGACAATCAGATCGTTCGAGGATGGACCCCTCGTCCGCAGATGAGTTTGCGGACGCACGGTCCGAACTTTGGATGGCGTTTCATGCCACAATCTCGATAATGGCGAAGTTCGCCCCGGTGATGAGGAGACCTGAACCACAATGAGCCCAACTCGAATCCTGCTGTTGACGAATCGTGATTCCGACAATGTCGGAGATCAGATCATCGAAGCCACGGTGATTTCGATTGTCAAAGGGGTGATGAAGAATCTCGGATTCACCGCTGACGATTTTGTGATCTCCAGTCGCGCTGCAGGCATCATCTCGAAGAGATATATGAAGACCAGAGATGAAGAGTTGCTCAAACCGGCGCGAGAAGCCATCTCCGCTGCCGATCTGATCATCTTCGGCGGCGCTCCGCTGTTCAACTACAAGTATCAGAATTTCTATCTGCGCACTATCAGGACTCTTGAGCTAGCGCAGGAGTACGGTGTGCCCGTCATCTTCTCGAGCATTGGCGTCGAGGCGTTCGATCCGACAAACAAGAAATGTATCGCACTCAAAGAAGCTTTGGCGGTCCCCGTCGTCCGGCAGATCACCACTCGAGACGACGTCGAGTCATTGAGAAAGTACGTGGAAGGCACTGATATCCCGGTTGCACATGTGGCCGACCCGGCAGTCTTGGCCGACATCGTGTACCGGAAGAAACCGGAGCCGGCTCCCGCGCCGAAACCGGTGCCGTCTATACCAGTGCGAGCAAAACGCAAGCTCAAGAGGATCCTCCGTCGTGTGGTCGCATCTGCAAAGCCGTCGGCAGCCGATTCTGCCCCAGCGGTGAGCAGCTCGAAACCGATGGAGTCCACGGTCGCGGAAACAAAACCGAAGCGGATCGGGCTCGTGGTCACCCGCGCCGGTATCTTTGCCGACAACGGGATCGAGTTCTCGGAATCGGATCAACGCCGGTTCTGGTTGGACACCATGGCGATGCTCGAGGAGCGCGGTTACGACTGTAAGCTCTTCACCACCGGCCACTTCTCTGACGAGGTGTTCCTCGACTCGCTTGTCAAGGACAAGGGCATTCCGATCGCACGAGCTGCGGTGACGGTGAATACGCCTGATGAACTATTGCGAGAGCTGAGGGCCTGTGACGGAGTCATCGCTTACAGGTTGCACGCCAGTATCACCTCCTTTGCCCTAGGCATCCCCTCAGTCGGCCTGTCGTGGAACTTCAAGGTGCCGTACTTCTACGAGTCCGTCGGGTACCCGGAGAGAGCAATCGAATCGGAACGCTGGACGGCGGCCGAAGTCGTGCCTGTGATCGAAGCGGCAATGGCTGAGGGCGTTAAGAAGGACTACGAATTCCTCAAATCCGTGTACGACACGCTCTTCTCCGGAATCGGCAGTGTGCTTGCCCCAGAATCCGGAGCCGAGCCATTTGCGTTTGACGATCTCTGGGACGGCCTGCCTCGGCAGGTCGCGATAGGGCCCAAAGGCTATAGGGAGCGCGTCAACCGTAAGTTCCGTCGCACATACGAGAACTATCAAAAGCTCGCGCTCAAAGCTCAGAAGGCCTGAACCCTGTCGCTCCAAGATAGAAAGTCCGTTCCAATGTCCAACACTGAAGTGCTGCTGCTGACCAACCGCGACTCGGACAACATCGGTGATCAGATCATCGAGGCATCGGTGATCAGTCTGCTGAGAGCGGTCGGGAGCAACCTTGGAATCGATCCGAAGTCGCTGACGATTCGGAGCCGAGCCGCGAGCATCATCAGCCGTAAGTACATGAGCACCCGAGACGAGTCTCTCCTCGAACCCGCGAGACGAGCCATTTCTCGCGCAGACGTGATCGTATTCGGGGGTGCTCCTCTGTTCAACTATCGCTATCAGAGCTTCTATCTCCGGACGATTCGAACCCTGGAGCTTGCGGCTGAATACGATGTTCCGGTGCTCTTCTCAAGCATCGGTGTGGAGCCGTATTCGGAGACCAACGAACGATCACAGCAGCTGAAGCAGGCTCTCCGTCTGCCCGTAGTACGGCAACTGACGACCCGAGATGACCTGGAGTCAGCGACAAAATATGTGGAGGGGACCCAGACTCCCACCGCGCTCGTTTCCGACCCTGCGGTTCTGGCGGACTCGGTATTCGGCGTCGATTCTCGGCCCGCTGAAGGTTCTCAGACAGATTCAGGCAGGTGCATCGGTCTGGTGGTGACCCGCGCTGGAATCTTCAAAGACAACGGCATCGATTTCAATGAAGCCGATCAGCGTCGATTCTGGCTCGACATCATCAGTCAGCTGGAGTCCCGCGGAGATGACTATAGGATCTTTACCACGGGCCACTTCTCCGACGAGATATTTCTCGACTCACTCGTTCGGTACCACGGAGTACCTAATAAGAAGGCAGCTGTCACCCTCAACGCTCCCGAAGAGCTGATCGCCGAACTGCAGAAGTGCGACGGAGTTATCGCTTACCGTCTGCATGCCAGCATCACATCATTTGCACTTGGAATTCCTTCGATAGGTCTGAATTGGAACTTCAAAGTGCCAGACTTCTATCGGTCTATGGGCTACCCCGAACGAGCGCTCGAGGATTCAGATTGGAATTCCGCAAAGGTTCTGGAAGCGCTGGACGTTGCCATGAGCGAAGGCGTTGCGAAAGACCCAGATACGCTGATGTCCGTCTACAGGACACTGTTCACTGGCATGAAAGGCATCGTTGCCCCGAATTCAGAGGCTGATGCCTATTCGCTCTCTGAATTGAGAGAGAAAATGCCGACCTACGCCGAGACGTCTCGGAAGCAGTACCAAGAGAAGATGCGACGCAAGCTGCGACGCTCCTACGAGTATTACCAGCAGCGGATCAGCATGGATGTTGCGAAGACTTCGACGAAGACGGAAACGCCTGACTCGATTGGGAAGCGCGTAGTCCGTGGGTTGAGAAAAGTGCAGAAGCGCGTCACCCGCTCGTGACCGCGAAAAGGCGTCTACCTGGGGTCAGGTGAATCGACATCTTTGCGCTGCCACCTAATACGCAGCCGAGCGATTCTCGAAGTGAAAAGCGTGGTCCGCTTCTCGAACGATGTGTTCGAGAAGCGGACCACGCTTCTCACTCTGCCGACCTGAAACGAATCTCTAGACTGCCTGATGTGGCTCAGTCTTCGACCTCAAGCCGCAACCGGCGAGTCTACTTGCCGTGCCGTGCATTGGAGATCTTTGTCCACGTGCGGATCGGGAGCATCTTCTGAAGCTTCTTCGCTGACTTCTCCGCGGCAATTGCTCGGGTCTTGGTCGCTTTCACACTAGTTTCCATGCGAGCCAGTTTGCGTTCGAGTGGAGCAATTCTCCGCTCCAGTGAAGCTACTTCCGCCGAAGCGTTCTTCGACTTCTTTCGAGTCTCGAAATCAGTAACGAGATAGTTCAACGCTGCTTCGATTTCGGTATCTCCCTGTTCCTTGGCGAACTCGAGATTCTCCTTCACGAACGAAAGGCTGTTCACCCCCGATATCTTGAGATTGCGGATCGCGTCGGTAGAAATCTCGGAATCAAAAGTTTTGAACTCGGGCAGGTCTCCGCTCAGCGAAAGTGCCACCATAGTTCTTACACATTTGTCGCAGACTCCGCAATTGTATTTTCCGGTGTTCTGCCAGCACACGCGCAGATGTTCTTTGGCCGCCGGATACTTGGCCACACGTTTGGTCTTGTCGACCCTTGTGGATCCGGCACCGTCATGCACAACCGCAAGTCGGTTGCTCGACCACAGGTGGTCGAGCAGGGGATGTGAACCCCAGGCGAAAGTGTCTGAATAGGTGTGAGAGGCAGGGATCATCAACCGCCCGAACTGGCCACTCAGAAGGTGTCCGATCGATGACAAGGCTGCGCCATGAGTCAGAGTGGGCCATTTGCCGGCGCGATTGAGGAACCTGCGAATGTTCGTGGAGCCCTCGATGAGCTGTTTGCCCGTAAAATCGGCCACTTGTCGAAGGTGTGCGGATGTCGGCTCACGGACATCTGTCCGCGAAAGCGGGATGTCGAAGCCGTGCATGTACACGAGTGCGTCGATGTCGGACTCGTTCCGGATGAGAGTATCGAAAGAGTCGACTCCGCCGGTGAAACAGGAAACGGTCTTCTCAAGCAACGGAGCCTTGTCCTGCGCTCGCGGAGTGACTTCGAGACGGGCAGAAACCAACTGTTTGGGGTACCAGGTGCGAAGAATGTCCTGTGCGGCTTGTGAGTTGTAGATGAGCCGACTCGAGACAGGCTGATCCATCTCCAGTACGCCGTCGCTGCCGATCGCCAGGATCAAACCGATGATGAAAAAAGCGTCTGCGGCGGCCTCTTCGTCAGTCTTCGTGTCCTCAGGAAGCTGAATCCATGCTTCGCCCTCTGCCGCCGGCATGGTGATTTCAGCGGAGACGTAGACACCCTCGTCATTGTCCTGAACCGCCACCGATCGGATACTTACCACTCTGACCTCGCTTTGCACTTCAGTGCTGATGGATTCGCACTTATTCAGTAGTCCCAGGGGAGTTTAACCCAGTGTTCATCCTCTCATTGTTCATTTGGGTTCCCGTGGCTTGTTGTGCTGCAGCCTCGAGCAGATTCCTTCGGATTATCCGAGGGGCAGCGGACCGAAGGCCGACAAGAGTGCAAAGTCCGGTTCCCGCAGGCAGAAGACCGGATGGATAGTGGGCAGACTAGTCGAGCGCAGGAAACCGGAGGCTGAGGCTGCCGAACCTCGTCGGGTACACCTCCAGATGGCCCAACGGCTGAGGTGCGACGTCGGCGGCCCCTTTGATGCGGAGCCTGCAGGGATGACCGGCGACTCTCAGATCGATCCAGAAGTCGATGTGCCCATGGTCGACTGCGGCGAAGTCGTCCGCGTGGGCCTGTGCGACGACCTGAGTCTCGCCGCCGAGCTGCTCAAGTCGGGCCGGCAGCCGACCGAATCGTCCGCCCTTTCTCTCGGTCCACGACAGCAGAGCCCATTCGGGACCGGATGCAGCATCTCCGCTGAGCACCACCCGCAGAGCCAATTCTCCATCCTCGATTCTGACGCTGGACAGGCGTGCGTTCCCGTCGACTTCGGCCGGTCGTTGCTTGTTCGATACTGCACGCGTCAGTGCGGCACCCCACAGTCGGGTGATCTTCTCCGGAGAGAAATCACTGACGCGCCGGATCGCGGCCTGTCTCATCTGCATCAGTTTCTGCTCGTCCATGGTGTGGAGGTCTTTGATTCGGCGGGCCATGGCATCGATATCACCGTCGGGGACGAGGAATCCGTCGACGCCGTCGGTGATGATGTCTGCAGGTCCGTATTTGATGTTGTAGGAGATGGGGATGCACCCGGCAGCCATGCTTTCGAGAAGAACCAAGGGCTGGCCTTCATATTCACTGGTGAGCAGAGTAAACGACGCCTGCTCGAACTTCTGCTTGGCACGAGGGTCGAACCCTCTGAGAGCGATGGTGCCATGCGTGTCCAATTCCTCGACGAGAGTCTCCAACGACTCCTGCGCTTCGTCCGCTACTCCGTAGATGTCGAGGGTAACGTCCGTGCCGGACTGCCTCGCACTGTGCACAGCGGTGATGGCGTGATCGATCCGCTTGAGGAACGTGGTTCGGGCAAGCATCACACCAGTGCCCGGTGTCCGTGGCTTGATCCGGCGCATCGGTGTCGCGGCAGTCATGTTCGGAAGAACCGCCGCATTGTCCATGATGTAGTTCAGATCGGTGAGGTCAGAGTGCTGTGACTGAGTGAGTACGGCGAAGAGATCGAAGCGATCGACATTCTTCAGCGCGGGCGTATAGGTCCATCCGAGCCTTTCCGAGCGCTTGGTCGGGTCAGCCGAATGTTTGCTGTGGATAGTCTGCACCAGGATGACGTTCTCCCGCTGGTACTGGTGAAGGTAGCGGGCCAGGGGAGGGCCGTCGTTGATGATGATCGCCTGCTCCGAGCCGATGAGCCAGTCGAACCATGCGAAGTAGAGTTCGTGCTGCTCGTTCCACTGGGCGATGGGTCGACCACGTGTGTCGAAGATTGCAACGCTCTTCGTCTCGTTTTCGCCGCCGAGGCGGTAGCTGAAATACCGGGACCCGTCCTCCCTGAACCGATCGGACCGAAGCGTCTTTCCTGAATCATCCAGTTCTTTGATCTCCGGCTTTCCGTCGAAGTCGGGAAGCTTGGCGGGATCGATGGTGATTGACTCCGTCGAGTGAGACGCGATCTGCGCCAAGTCGTGCGGGGAGGCTCGCCTCAGGTCGGCCCACACACTGCGAACAGTGACCTTCTTGCCGATCCTCCCTTCGCCGCGCAACCGAGCGGTCAGAGCCTCCGGATCGTCGTTCCGCGGGGAGAGCGTCAGGATCTCGACGTGCCGACCGTCGAGTTCTGCGAATGCATCAGCTCTCTGCAGACACACACCGGTTCTGCCGCCGAACGTCTTCGGGATTCCGCCGATGAGTCCGTAGACAGTTGCCTCGGGCAGGTACTTCTTACGCCGTGAGAACATCGTTCCTCCACATCGTGCCCGGGCCGTTGCCCGCGGTCCTACAGAAGTTGATCGATGACTCGCGCTGCCGCGTGTCCGTCATCGTTGGGGGCGTACTGTTTCGCAAACGATCGCAGTCGTTCTCTGTCCTCTTCCGTCACCGAGGATGCTCTGTCGATTTCGGCGAACAGCGCTGCCGATGTTGTGGCCACCGGTCCAGGCAGCTCCGTTTCGTAGTCGAGATAGAAACCGCGCAGATTGTCCCGGTAGTTCTCGAGATCATAGGCAAAGAAGATGATGGGACGCTCGAGGACCGAATAGTCGAAGAACGACGAGGAGTAGTCGGTGACCAGCATGTCGCTGGCCAGGAAGAGCTCATTGATGTCGGGGAATCCGCTGACATCGATGATGTGGGCCTTCAGCTCCTCCGGTATTTCGAGCTTCGTATTAATGAGGAAGTGGGTGCGAACGAGGAGGGTGACGTCGTCGCCGAATCGTTCCACGAAGTCCTGCGGATCGAAGGGCCACTGGAATGCGAAGCGGCCTCGGGTTGTGGGCTGGTCATCGCGGAAGGTCGGCGCGTAGAGCACGACGGTGCGCTCCCGGGGTATCGAGAGACGACGGCGGACGCCGGCCCTGATCTCATCCGTGTCCGGACCTCTCAAGACGTCGTTTCTCGGGTACCCCAGTTCATAGACCTCGCCTGTGTATCCATAGGACGATCGCATTGCCTTGGTGGCGTAGGGCGACGGAGACACCAAGGCATTCCACTGTGCCGATGCTTCTTTGACACGGTCGACATACCCTGGATCGCGGCCGTAGAAATTGTCCTGGTCGAGGAACATCCGCTTCAGCGGTGTCCCGTGCCAGGTCTGGATGTACACGCCTTGATCCCTGCGGTGAATGTAGTTGGGGAAGTTGTGGTTGTTGATCCAGTACTTCGCCGTCGCGAGATGCCAGAAGAAGGCGGGGGAGTGACGCTTGACCACCGTTGTGTGCTGGTCGGTCACGGGAAGTCGCTTATGGTAGATCCACACCTTTCGTCGGGTGTCGCCCTGTCGGATGAGTTCCTCGTGGATTGCCCGAGGACTGTCGGCGTACTGCTTCCCCTGCCCGGTCTCGAAGACGATCGTCTGCTCGTCGAGCGGAGCCAGACGCATCAGCTTGTAGAGTCGCTTCATCACCGGCAGGTAGTACCTGTTTCTCCGCGCGACCCGGTAGACCGACTGTGCCGTTTCGCTTTGGACCCGATCGGCCATGGTGATATCAGGTTTCGTCGAGTTCTGAATCGCTTCGAAGATGCGCTCTCGGCTGGAGGTGTCTCTGTGAGCCAAGAACCTGTCGGCGCGCCTGCGGAAATCGGGAGCCATTGCCCCACCAGACTCATACGCACTCTCGACCGCGTCGAGGACCCGAGCCTCTTCGGCGACAACAGGTCCGGGGAATTCTGCCACCGGGTCCGCATGCGGTTGGGCGAAGCGGTGGTCGTCGAATTGGTAGTAGACGACGGGTTTGTGGAGGAACGCGAAGTCGAATGCGACGCTCGAATAGTCGGTGACGAGCATCGAGCTCTGTTTGAGCAGCAGCTGGACGTCGATCTCGCCTTGGACGACGATTCGGATGCCGAGGCCATCGAAGTGCGAACTGAACTGCTGCATGTTCGGGTGCAGACAGAAGATCGGTGTGAGATCGTACTTTTCGATCAGGGCGCGCAATCGGTCACTGGTCAGCAGGGACTTCCATCTCTGAAAATAGTCGGACTCGACGAAACGCTCTGGGTCCTGCAACCACGGACGCCAGGTCGGCATGATCATCAGCTGGTCGGGATTGACGTCGACGTCGTCTGCCAATAGTGCATCGAACCGGGCAAAGCCGGTCACTGCCACCTGCTCAGGGGCATAGCCGAAATCCTTGACGAAGAATTCCTTCTCTCGTTCGGAGCAGACGGTGATGAGATCGACGTCGAACCCACGCACGTATCGTCCGTAGTTGGGCACCATCCACTTGGCGGCGGTGACTCCGTGCTGCAGAAAGACCTTATCGGCCCGCAGCGCTCTCTCGAATTGTGGCTCCCTCGTCGGGTAGAGGAAGTCTGGGTGGTGGGTTCCGATGATCTTGTCGGCGGCAAGCGCCACTTGGATGTGGTCATGTGAACGGAAGTCGATGACGTTGTCGTAGCCGTCGAGGTTGACCCGTTCGGGGGAGTCCGGCTCGATGACGTAGTAGGCATCGACTTCGGGATGTTCGTCCCGCATGTATCGGAAGAACTGGAGTCCGTTGTCCTGTGCCTTATACGGCAGTTCGCCGATCAACCAGACGGGTTTGCGATCAGACGACTTCGGAGGATTCCAGGACCGCCGGTTTGCCACCAGACGATGCATATAGTCAAAGGCAGAGGCGTTGAAAGTCTCGAGGTGGAGTGACGGATACTTCGCCTTGAACGTGTAGTACGGAATGATGGAAACGGTCTTGTTGCCGGAGGACACTGTGCTGCCGGTGGTGCCGAAGCGGACCAGGTAACGGCTCTTCCCGATTCGCGCGCGCTTGGGCTCATCGCCGAGGACCGGGGCGAGGTCGAGGTACAAGTCGGCATTGTCGTCGCTGATCTCGTCGACGAGGTCGTTGAAGTCGAGAGCTGCGGAGAACCTGTAGTAGTTGAGTCCAAAGAGTCGTTCCGACAGCTCGTCATTGGGAGCGAGTTCGACGTCGGCAGTGGCACGGAATCCCGAGGTTCGGCCCACCACGACGAGGGTTGCGTCTGAGTATTCGGTTCCCCGTGCGATGACCCGGCCCTCGATTTCAAGCCTGCCGTCACGGATCGTCAGCCCCTCATTCCGAACGTCGGCAAAGGGGCGGTGAGGACGATCCACCTCGATGGCGATGTGACCATTGCGGTTGACCAGCGGATAGCAATCGCGGTAACCGACTCGACGGTAGGCGAGATTCTCAGTGCGAGTGCTTGTGGCTCGTCCGAGCCGGACCAAAGCGACAGTCGTGCCGTCGTATGAGGTCTCGAGGGTGGAACTCGGCATCTCGTCCACGTCGTAGTCGGCATATTCGACGTAGAGTCGCAGGACGAATCCGGCTGTCTCATCACCATCGGCGCCTGGCGGCGGAGGCGAAGTCCAGTCGGACAGGTTCTCAATGAGTGAATCGAGGTCGATGGTCGCCGTTCGAACAGCCGCGCCACCGCTATCGTCGGCGTCGGAGTCCACCTCTTCCAGCGAGCCGATGCGGTGCAGATCCTCGTCATGTTCCACCCACAGTCCGCTCGGGACGACGGGTGAGGCTGGTGCGAGGTCGATGTGGAGCAGGTTCTGGGCCTGAACGAGGTCGAGCGAAGCCAGTCCGGCAGAGTTCACCGGTCCGGAGGCGGGAGTTCGTGCTGAGGTACGCGTCGCCTTCTTCAATGTCCGTCTGGCTGTCCCCAGAACTCTGATCGCCGAGCGGGCGAAGAGGTTCCTCAACTCCACTGTGGATTCCTCCAAAACATCGTTGTCGGGTATGTTCCACGCAGTCCCAGTCTAGGTCCACATCGTCCCATCCGGCAGGAGGCGATGCCGAATACATTCGACCGAAGTGGGAGAGCTCTGAGTTTCGACCACGGTGGCCCGAGCCATCGGTAGGGACTAGGGTGTGCCTCGAGGGCAAAGACGTCTCTCAACCGACGACCAATGGTGGCGTGCACATGAGTAAGCGATTTCTGATGCGTCTGGGCAAGACTCCGTTCGAGGTCTTCGACGGTTTCGATACGCTCGATCGCAATACCATCGGGCGAAACAACGGCAACCTGATCTTCGGCATGGCCGCTCACAAACTGTTCTCGACAGCAGACACCGTGGTCGACGCGAATCGCTACAAGATCAACGGCGCGATGGCGCCGAAGGTCAATGACGAGTACGACGGTTTCATTCTGCCGCTTGCCAACGCCTTCCGACCGGGGTTCGAGGCAGAGCTGGCTCGCACCACCGACTTCATCGAAAAACTGACAATCCCTTTCCTGATGCTCTCCGGCGGAGCTCAGCTTCCGCTCGACGGCGACCCCGCCGCGCTGAAGAAGATCGAACCGACGGTCAGACGATTCGCCAAGGCGGTTTTGGAGAAATCCAGCGCGCTGACAGTGCGGGGAGAGCTGACCGCGGAGTACCTCAAGTCCCTCGGTTTCAAGGACGTCATCGTGGTCGGGTGTCCCTCCATGACGATGAACGGTCGCGGGCATCGGGTGGACAAACCCGACGCGCTGCCGTCGGGATCGCCGATCGCCTACAACCTGCAGACGAACAATCCCTTCGGCAGAGAACTCATCCGCGACGCAGAGTCGAACTACGACGCCACGTATATGCCACAGGATCTCGCCACGCTGGAGTTCATGCTGTGGGGCACTGACCCCTACCAGGGGCATGATCGAAGTCTGCCCCTCGACCGGAGCCATCCTCAGTTCACGGAGAAGAAGGCCCAGTTCCAGCTGGATGCTCCAGAGTGGATGCGCAGGATGGGTGAGCTGAGCTTCTCGTTCGGACCCCGCATCCACGGAAACGTCGCAGGCATCCTCGCCGGCACTCCCGGAATCGTCCTCGCTCATGACGGTCGGACGCTTGAACTGTCGAGATACCACGGTGTTCCGGCCATCGACCTGACCGTGGAGGAAGCACCGCTGACGGTCGCCGAACTCTACGAGAGGGCCGACTTCTCCGAATTCAACCGCGGCCAGCCTGAACGATTCGACCGACTGGCTGACTTCATCCACGCCAACGGTTTCTCGCACATCTACGAACCCGGCCAGGAAGAGGCCCTGGCCGACTACGGTCGCCGACTCGACGCCACTGAGTTCCCCGAACCGCAGACGAGTCTGTGGCAGGATCGTCCACCGGAGTTCGTCCGTATGGCCGTAGTGCTGCAGCAGCGCTACCTTGCCCTCAAGAAGACCCAGAAAGGGCTGAAATCCGGGACCGGGTCAGGCGGGTCTGCCGAGCTCGAGAAGCGTGTACGTGACCTTGAGAAACGACTTGCGAGGACCGAAGCCGCCTTGAAGAGGTCACAGGCGTCGGCGGCAGAAGTCCGCGCCACGGCGAATCGGACCGACCGGAGGCTCAACAAACTTTTGGGGATTCCACTCAGCGTGAAGAATATGATCGGTCGGCGTCGTCCCAGATGAGACCACTACCGGTCTGCGGCCTCACGGCTTCTAACTATTCGAGGGCCGGTCGTTCTCGAAGCTTGACGGTACCGGGAAACGATCATCGAAGAAACGAGCCACGAGCTGATCGACTTTTTCCTCAGAGCCTTCCGGCAGGTCGGTCTCATTGAGGCAGAAGACATCCAGATCGGTACGTCGGGCGACTCTGAGCAACCGCAGCTCGAGGTCCTCCTCGGCGAGGTCGACGAACTGATACCCGATGCGTCCTTCCACGGACATGCCTCTTGCAAACGCATCGAAGTGGTGCAGGGATGACGGGATGGAGACATCTTCCGGAGCACGGAAAGGTGACGCCGCGACAGTGGCGAACAGATCGGGCTCTTCGGATTCCATCGCCTCAAGAACCGTTCGCAGCTGTGGGTGAGGGGTGTGTTTGAACCGATGGGTGATTGTGTGACCGTACTTCTCGAGAACGTAGTCCCTCCCTCGCTTCGCCGCTGAGATGATGGGGAGGTCCCGGGGGGTCCAACTGCCGATATCGACGGGCACTGCCGAGGGAAAGTGCCGGGTCAGGCCGTTCGCGGTGAAGAACAGCTCCGGGTCGGTCGGGCGGAGGAAGAAGCAGTCGTCATTGAGGTAGAGGTAGTGGTCGGCCAGTCCCGGAATGTGATGCAGCTGCGATTCGATGGCGTGCGAATTGAAGACGGGAAGCACGCTGGGGTCGGAGAAGATGTCGCGGTGGTCGACCACAGTGATCTTCGGATCGTCGGTGTTCAGCCACGATGGAATCTGCCCGTCCGTGACGATGAAGATCCGACGCACCCACGATGCATAGTATTCGAGCGAACGCAGAGAGAAGCGCAGTTCATCGCGTGAAGTGAACCGAGAGTCAGAGACGGAGCTCGGCGCGTTCGTTCTCAGGTCAGCACCGTCTCGAGCGGCCTGCATCCGCGCGCGCCATTTGGGATCGGAGCCGTCGACCCAGGTGTAGACGGCGTCGACCGGTTCGCTGAGCACTCGAAGATGAGGTGCCGGCAGTCTGAGCCGACTGTTGTTGGTGACGGCAGCATGCCAGACCGTCGGTTCGATGTAGTCGACGGTGAGAGAGTGATCATTCTGGCGTCGGACCAGAGTCCCCGGCAGGTGATTGGCCCCGTCGGCTCGTGGCGCGTTATCGCCCACCTTCTTCCACAGTTCGATTGTGATGGTCAGCGCCGAGGTGGTGAGTTCTCTGCCGTTGACTGCGCGGAGGCGCCGAAGGCACGTCACGCTGCCGATCCGGGCCGGGCGTTCGCGAGCAGTTCGTCGGCTCAGCATCGCGCCTCGGACATTGCGGAACCGGACCGACCAGGTTTCATTCCCGTCCCTCGCATCGTTTCCCTCATTCGGAAGACCGAGCAAGGCAGACACGACTGCATTGGTGTTCTCTGCATCGACGACCAGAGTCGGGCGGAAGTGGCTCAGCCGGGGAATCTCAGCGAATTCGATGTCGGAATCCGCCAAGGCAGAGCGCACTGCTGAGAGCGCCTCGGTCTGTTCGCTACGAGCGTCAAAGGTCGACGGCTTTGTCGGGGATCGGCTCGGTATCGAATCTCGACGTCTGAGAGACGCCGGTTTCTGCCAGGGCTGTTCACCATGACGAGTTCGAGAGAACCAGGCCTTGCGTTCGGGAGTCAACCTGTCGGCGAGAAACGAACGCACCGACGACGGTGAGTACCACATCCTGGTAACGCCTCCTTGCGTTATACCGGAATCAGGGGATCGGCGGCAGTGATAAGGGGATACCGCCAAGGTTCGTTGAATGTGACTCTATCGTCCCTGCTCGATAAATGGGTATCAACTTGCTGATGAACCTCAAGATTGCTGTCTGCGAAATGCTCTTCGTCGGCACACCCGAGCATCACAATCAACTACTCAAAACCCCAGTAAGTCTTGCCAAAATCGCAACTAATGTGCAGACTGTTTGGGTGGTCACGACGAGCGAAGGCGCTGAGAGCGCACCGAAATCGCTGGTCAGTCGTGTCCGCATCGCCATCAGAGACGCGGGAATCAACCACAGCGAAGTCGCCCGACAGATCGGCCTCGACGCGAGCAAACTGTCGAAATCCCTCGCCGGAACACGAAAATTCCGGGTCGAGGAGATCTCTCACATCGCCGAACTCACCGGGGTCACCACGGATTGGCTGACGACCGGGCGAACGGCACGGCCGCCTCGGCGAACAATGGTCGCCGACGTTCCTCCTGTTCTCAGCGAATCACCTGCCGACGATTCCGCAGAAGATCTCGCGGGTGATGCGCGCATGGCGCAAGCCGATGGGGGAGCGGCCCTCGGGCCGGCCTCCGAACAGGACTGGATGTCGAAGGGCACTCGCAATCGGCTGAAGATCATTGCTGCGGCCTGGCGCCTCTATGCCGATCTCGGCATCGACAAGGTCCGCACTGAAGACGTCGCAGATGCGGCCGGGGTGAGCGCCTCGGCGGTGAACTACCACTTCCGGACGAAAGACCAGCTGCTGCAGGCGGCCCTGCGCCACTCCCTCGATGTCATCGCCGAGACCCGCCACCTCAACGATTCCGCCGACCCCATCGGCGTGCTCCGTCATTTCGCACGCATCCATGCCGGAGTCGACCCGAAGATCCGGAGAGTGTGGTCGATCTGGCTCCAATGCTGGGCCCGTGCAGCCACCGACGAAAGCGCCCGTGCGAACCTCACCGCCGTCTACGGCGAATGGATGGACATGATCACCACCGTCATCGACGGCGGCCAGCGCACGGGAACGATTCGGAAAGGCGACACCCCACTGATGGTGAAATCCCTGTCGATCTTCATCGACGGCCTCGGCGTTGCCCGCACCACCGAGCACATGCCCATCACCGATGACGAGGCGCTGACCATGCTTGAGAACTACCTCGCCGCTCACATCCTCAACAATGACGCGTCCACCGACGACACCCGACACCCGAAGTCAAACCGGGTCGCCACTGCTGGCCGACTCGACCCGACGTCCTAGGAAGAAGACACATGAACACACCGAACCGAAGAGAAGCGCTGGGCGCGGGCCTTGCCGTGGCCGGCGTCGCAGGCTTGAGTGCCTGCGGCGGAGGGGCCGTCGGCGCCGCCGACGCCGGCGAACCTGTCAAAGGCGGATCTCTGCGTGTCGGCGTCACCGGCGGCAACTCCGCGGACACCGTCGACGCCCATATCCCCGTCAACAACGGCGACGTCTGCCGCGCCGTCAACCTCTACAACGCCCTCTACGGTTGGGATGACGACTCCCAGGTCGTGCCGCTGCTGGCCGAATCCATCAAAGCCAATTCCGACTCCACCGTGTGGACGTGCACGCTCAAGGAGGGCATCAAGTTCTCCGACGGCAAGCCGATCACCTCCGAAGACGTCGTCTTCACGTTCGAGCGGATCAACGACCCCG
>Ga0308157_10001637_pt1 | contig 43575 bp, 36 predicted proteins | sample PhyBR1_FD_201035 | JGI IMG/M metagenome (GOLD analysis project Ga0308157, IMG submission 201035) | Phyllosphere microbial communities from UC Gill Tract Community Farm, Albany, California, United States - DLSLB.R1 | ecosystem: Host-associated > Plants > Phyllosphere > Unclassified | place: USA... | reverse complement strand
ATAAAAAAACATGGTAGAAGAGCAGTTAGCGTGTTCAAATATGGATTAGATTATTTGTCAAAATTTCTTTTGACTGGATTTAAGTCTTTAGAAAACAATCTATTTAGTTTTTTGTCATGTACTTAAAATCAGTTTACAAAATCTAGAATTCGGTAAAAATTTTCTACAAATATTTTTTTGCCAAATGACAAATCCTCTATAAAAAGTTATCATTAACTTTCCGGAATGAAACAATTAGTAGAATATATACTGCAGTTTGGCAATTTGAATCAGCAACAGCTTGATTTAATCCTAAGCAGAGCAAAAGAAATAGAAATTGGCAAAGATGCGTACTTTGCAGAAGCTGGCAAAATCCCTGTAGAGGTTGGTTTTATTGTAGATGGTATCATGAGAGTTTGCTATTACGACAACAAGGGCAATGAGATCACCAAATACTTTATTGAAGAAAACAATCTGGTTGTAGACATTGAAAGTTTTGATAATGGCGTTTGTTCTTCTTGTTACGTACAGGCGGTTACCGATTGCACGCTTATTGTGTTTTCAAAATCGGATTGGCAGGAACTCTTGAATACCATAATTGGCTGGGATACCATTATACATAAAATTATTTCGAAAGCATTAATTCAAAAAATAGCCCGAAGAAGCCCATTGGTTGCAGAAGATGCTACCACTCGCTATTTATCTTTTATGGAAATGTTTCCAAAAGTAATTAACCGTATTCCGCTTTCTTACTTGGCATCCTATTTGGGAATTACGCAATCCTCCCTGAGTCGAATTAGAAAAAATATTCGATAAATCGCTTTTTGCCATTTGACAAATGTTTTTGTTTTTTATCAACGCAACTTTGTAATCAACAATTTTAAAAGATAAAAAATGAAAACAGTATTAATTACAGGTGCCAATAGAAGCATTGGTTTGGAAACAGCCAAACAACTTTCAAAAAAAGGACTTTTTGTTTATTTGGGAAGCCGTAATCTCGAAAAAGGAGTGGAAGTAGTAAAAGAGTTGAGCAAAAATGGATACCATAACATTAAAGCCATTCAGATTGATGTTAACAGCCCTGAAACTATTTTATCAGCCAAAACCCTAGTGGAAAACGAACAAGGAAAACTGGATGTGTTGATCAATAATGCTGGAGTGATAGGAGTGCTGCCACAAGAATCTTCCACAACAGCTATCGATGCTATCCAACAAACATTTGACACCAATTTTTTTGGTGCAATCAGGGTTACTCAGACATTTTTGGACTTACTTAAAAAATCCGACAGCCCTCGAATCAGTAACATTACCTCTGGGCTTGGTTCTCTCACAATGCACAGTAACCCAAATTGGAAATACTACGCAATAAAAGGAGTATGCTATGTTCCGTCAAAAGCCGCCCTGAACGCATTCACCGTTACCTTGGCTTATGAACTGAGAGATTTGCCCTTTAAGGTAAATGCTATTGATCCCGGTTACACTGCAACAGACTTTAATCAATTTAAGGGCCCCGGAACTGTAGAAAGTGCTGCGTCATTTATTATTAAACATACCTTGACTAACGAAAATGGACCAACAGGGAAATTTTTCAGCAACGACATTGAAGATAAAAGCGAAGAAAGCCCTTGGTAAACAAAACCTTTATCAAAATAACCTCTAAAGTCATTTGATTTTTGGAGGTTATTGTTTTTTAGGTTTAAAGAATCGTTTCTACAAAACAAAAAAAGGTGAATCGGTTTCATTTACTTTGGTAAAAAAATAATTGTTATTTATACACTTATTTTGCAAAAGAAGCGTTTGAGTTTTGTACTTTTAACTCAAAATAAATAAACCGGTCATGAAAAACATAAAAATAAATGGACTATTGTTAATTGGATTTTTGGCTTTAAATAGCACTGTCAAGGCACAATCGGTGCCAGTAGAAGATGATGTTACAAAAGCAAAGGAATGGATTAATGCATTATCACTAAATGACAGCTCAAAGAAAGACCGATTGATACTAATTGTTGCAACACATCTTTCAGCAATAAAAGAGTGGCACAATAGCCATCCTGCATCTACCGTGCCAGCAGGAATCAATCCTTTGGACGGGAAACCGCTTTCAGAACTTCATCGACAAATCATTGCTGATTCGGCAATACCTTCAACAGTTCATGAGGGTTTGATGAATGGATTAAGAAATGATTTAAGTGAAGAGCAAGTCGCTTTGGTTTTGGATAAATACACAATTGGAAAAGTGGCTTTTACAATGAAAGGCTATCAAGCCATTGTTCCAGAAATGACAGCAACGGAGACAGCCGAAATTCAAAAATTACTGGAAAAAGCGCGTGAACAGGCTATGGATTATAAAAGCATGAAAGAGATTTCGGCAATCTTTGAAATTTACAAGACCCAAGCCGAGCAATATTTAAACAATCACGGGCGCAACTGGCGTCAGATGTATGGTGATTACACAAAAAAAATTAAGGCAGAAAAAGAAGCAAAAGCTAAACAATAAAGAAATTCTCCTTAAGAAATTAAGGAGTTTTTTATATATCTTTTTTCTTCAAACGTCGTCCTCTCGGTTCATCTCCTTCATAAAGAACAATTTCTGAATGCAAAAACTCGGCGGCATCTGCAGAATCCTTGACTTTGACAGCAGAGCGCTCTAACATTTCTGATTCAAATTCGGTTAACACATTTTTTCTTATTCCCGCTTTTCTCCACTGGGACAAAGGTCTGCATCCTTGTGAAATTCCACGTGCCAGCGAGAGCGCATCCAACAAGGCTTGATTTGCTCCTTGTCCCTTAAACGGACTCATTGGGTGAGCCGCATCCCCGATTAGAGTTACTGAGCCACCTTCCTGCAATAATTCAGTGCTTAATAATTCTCGATCGTACACGGGATAACCAGAAATTTGAGTTTCCAAGGTTGCCGCTAAAATTTGGGGTATTGGATCATGCCATTGCGTTCTTCGGCAGGCTTCTTCCTTGAGTGCTTGTGAACCTTGAGAACTTAAATCCTTAGCCTCGTCTTCGGACATTGGAAAACTCAATTGCCACATCACCGAGTCAGCTGTGTAAGGCATTATATAAATTCGTTCATTGCCATTGGCCGTTTGAAATACAGTAGCTGAGTCCAGCAAAGGACTATCAAGACCATCGAGAGCTTTCAAGGGACAAATCCCCAATATTACAATGCAACCCAAGTAACGCAAAGGAGCAATGTCCTCACCAATCAATAACCTTCGCACCGTACTGCGAATACCATCTGCTCCAACAACAAGATCTGTCTTGACGCTTTTAATTTTCCCATTCACTTGGAAAGTTAATTCGACACCTTCCTCTTCACATTTCTTAAAATCAATTAATTGGTGTCCCCATTGCAATCTCTCATTTCCACCAAGTTGTTCCAGTAGTGCCAGTCGTAAAGCCTGACGTGCGATATGCACATTGGTACGCTTCTGAAACTTTTTGGCATCTGATTCTAACCATTTTCTGATTCCCCATTCGCCAATTATCTTTCCATCTGTGGTATGAACCACATGTCTTGTTGAAATTACCCCTTCATCTAACGAGAAAATCCCCAAACCTTCAATCGCCTTACTGGCCTGTTGTAAAGTGAGTCCATAGCCTTGAGATCGAGCTTCAAAATTAGTATCACGTTCATAAATTGTAAAAGGAATTCCGCGGTGCAAACAAGCCACAGCTAGAGCAACTCCGCCAATACCACCACCAATAATGGCAACATGAGGATAATTTTCCTTGTCAGCTATAGGATGACTTGTAGATGCAACCAATCCAGATCCGGAACAATTCGTGCATGTATAAAGGTGTCCCTTGGGGCGAACTGGAGTGATGCCGTTGCCATTGGATTTTTCAAATTGATCAAGTTCCATTTGGTAGTTTCGTCGTGCTTTATCGCTAAGTCCTCGGCTTCTTTTGCCACGTCCTTGACATACCTGACAAATAGCCCAGCCTGCATTTTCATTTTTCGCTTTTTTCACTCCCTTAATTATTTAACCATACACAGTTCTCAAATCAGGAACTTATATTTTTACAATGTTTCGCTACTTGTATCTTTGCGCAAATTTAAAACAAAAGCGTCCCTACACAAAACTACTTTAAAATTTCAGGGAAATTCCTGTTTGAACTGATATTGATTTTTACTGTTTGAATGCTTATATAATGGAGGTTTGAATTTTGGAATATCAATATTATTACCTAATGAATCATGTTGATAGTTCTTTGAAACTTTATCAATTTTGTACTATTTTGTATTACTAATAAATAATATATTTGGAGGAAACTATTCTGGAATTTCGAAATAGTTTTCATCTATAATAGAGTCTAAATAAAAACCACTGTTTATGTTAAAAGGAAACATCCTATTAATTACTTTTTTATTACTAAGCCTTCATGGCTTTTCCCAATTACAAATCAAGCCTAACAATAAAGACATAGCATATATGGGGCGAGTGAAAATAACACAAGATTCTACTTGTTTATACTGGCCGGGAACATCTGCGACTATCAATTTTACAGGTTCGGGTATAACTACTAATATGAGATCGCATAATGAGGAAGCGTACTTTTATGCCATTATAGACAATGATGTTACACATGCTTTTAAATTTAAGGTTGATAATCAAAAAAAAGACATTTCATTAGCTGCGGGACTTTCCTCGGGCAAACATACCTTACAGCTATATAAATTAAGCAATAACACCTCTGCAAATAGTATTTACGGATTTCAGATTGAAGGTGATGCGAAGGTGCTTCAACATAACAAACCATCAAAAAGAAAGATTGAGTTTTACGGAAATTCAATTACTGCGGGGCATGGAGTTGATCGGCCAGAAGGAGGGAAGGATAACGGAGCCCCTCAAGGTTTTAATAATTATTACACATACGCAGCCTTGACAGCCAGACATTATGACGCACAATATTCTTGCATAGCGCGAAGTGGTATTGGCATTATGGTTAGTTGGTTTCCAGAGATTATGCCAGAAGTATATGATCGCTTAAACCCAATGGACTCGGAAAGCAAATGGGATTTTACAAAATACACACCTGATGTGGTGGTGATTAATCTTTTTCAAAATGATTCATGGTTGGTCAATAATCCAGCTCATGCACAGTTTAAGGCACGATTTGGTCAAACAAAACCTTCCGAAGAATTTATCATTACCGCTTATCAGAATTTTGTAAAGAGTATTCGCCTCAAATATCCAAAAACGAATATCATTTGTGTATTGGGCAACATGGATGCTACAAAATCGAATTCAAAATGGCCTGGTTATATTGAACAAGCAATAAAAAGATTAAATGACAATAAGATTTACTCCACATTTTTTCCATACAAAAACACTTCGGGCCATCCAGACAAAAAGGAGCAACAAATGATGGCTGACCAATTGATAGCTTTTATTGATAAGAACATCAAATGGTAGTTTGTTAGAAGCTTGATTGAAATAAAGGGTTTCGTAAAATTCATAAAAAAACTTCTCAATTTTCTTGAGAAGTTTTTTTATGTGTTGAAAGAGGTGTTATTTGACTCCCTCGGTAGTCATCGTGATACGCTTAATAGACCCGTCAGAATTGTATTCCAAGTTGTCAATACAAACTGATCGGCTATAACTACCACCGCCTGTTTGCAAGCCACCCGTATGATAGACAAAATAAGATTGTCCCTTAAAATCAAGAATGGCTTGATGATTAGTGTTGCTGTTGCCTGCAATTTCATTTAAAATTCCCTTGTAAACATAAGGGCCTTCGATTTTGTCAGCCATTGCGTAGGCAATTTTTTCAGGAAATCCAGTGGCATAACTAAGGTAATATTTATTGTTCTTTTTGTGAATCCAAGGAGCTTCGGTAAATTGTAATCCTTCAAAGTCTATTTTTTTAATTTCGCCATCAATTTCAATCATGTTTTTTTTGAGTTTTGCATAATAACAAACACCATTTCCCCAAAAAATCCAAGCTTGACCATCATCATCAATAAAAACGGCAGGATCAATACAAGTCCACCCATGTGTTGAAGCAAAACAATCCTTATTGGTTAACAATGGCTTACCAATTGCATCTTTATAAGGCCCCTGAGGTTTGTCAGAAACAGCAACACCTATTCCTGAACCATTTGTACTGATATACCAGTAATACTTGCCATCTCTCTTAATGGTTTGGCCAGCATAAGCATCATTGGTTTTATCCCATTTAAAATCTTCAATTTTTAAAGGAATCGGATATTCAGTCCAATTTTTTAAATCGGTTGTGGAAAATACCAACCAATCTTTCAGTTTGTACTTTTTTTGGTCTCCTTCAAAATCATGACCTGTAAACAACCACAGCGTATCTCCTTCAGTAAATGCAGCTGGATCAGCAGTAAATTTATGTTTTATTATAGGGTTTTCTTTTGATTTAAAACGAAATAACCCATCTTCCGAAGTTAGCAAACTAGTAGGAACACCGCTCCATTTCTCTTGTAAACGTTTGGCTTCTTCCTTTGTAATGCCAATTATACTTCCATGACGGGGAAAAAAATCCTTTGTAAATGATTCGGTTTTTGTTGTAAAAGTATATAAATCCTTACTGCGTTGAAATTCATAGCGTCCGCTTGAATATAAATCATACATCAAAATATAGTCGTCACTATTGTTGAGTTTAAAAACAGAAGAACCTTCAACCCCCGTTTTTTCATTGGCATAGGAATCCAAATAATCAAAACTTTCTTTCCAAGGACCCTGAAGTGATTTACTCGTTGCCTGTTTTATACCATTTTTGATTTCCTTACCATTTTCATCCTTGGTATTCCCTTTATAGAAAAAATGATAAATTCCATCCTTATAAACAATATCACCATCTATGGCTCCATCTTTTGGACTAAACATCAACTTAGGCATTTTTTCAAAGCCTGTAAAATCCTTATTTGCATAAGCGCAATAAAAGTCAAGTTTTAAATTGTCCTTGAAACGAACCGTAAAATAAACCAAATACTTTTTTGCCTTAGTATCATATATAGTCTGCGGAGCCCAAACCCATTTTATATTTTTGAACTTTTCAGGATACAATTTTTCCAAATCAATTACTGATGATTTCCAATCCAGAAGGTTATTTGATTTTAATAATACAATACCAGGATTGTAATCCCAACCATTTTTCTTTGTATTCATATCGGTAGCAACCATAAAGAAACTGTTTCCATTTGCCGCCCTAAGAATGTGAGGATCACGAACTCCCCCGGTGTTAGAAATGTCCTTGGATGCAATAATGGGTTGATTATTGTTTAATGCTTTCCAGTTAACGGCATCATCACTCACGGCAAAACGCAATTGCTCTTGCTTGTCAGAAGTTCCTTTTCCTTCAAAATAAGCAAAAAGATAGCCTTCCAGCTTTTGATTTTGAGCGTTTAAATGGATTGCTGTAAAAATGGTAAAAAGAGTTGTTAATAATGTATATTTCTTCATGTTTTTGATATGTTAAATAATTAAAAAGACAAATTCATTCCCCAATGTTTGGCCAAGGAAAGAGCTTCCTTTTGGGTCAAATGAATTACTGCACCATGCTTGGGAGAAGAAAAATTAGTCGCTTTCATCACACCTTCATTAAAATGTCCCAAGTTTTTAAAATTTTTAAAGTCAGATGTTTCCAAAAAACCAAAATTATGTGGTTTAATTCCATAAATGTCATACATTACTATCCAACGATTTTCATTTATAATTTTCCAAACATGAGGAGCCTCGCATGCCTTTGGCTCAGGATCTATCCATGTTTCATTATAAACATAATTTGCATTGATTTCATTTGATATTGCTTGTTTGATACCTGGTGTTCCATCGTGTGGTGTATAAAACATATGGTATTGATTACCTGCCTTAGTTATATCAGCATCTATATACGATATGTCTTTTGGGTATTGAAACAAGTTTTTTGGAGCAGATGTAAGGGCATTGAAATCGTTGTTTACATAACTATAATACAATTGGTTTTTGCCATTTTTGAAACGCATTGTATAATAAATCATCAAGCTTTTGGCTTTTTCATCGTAAGTAACTTCCGGAGCCCAGGCACAACCGATATCATCATAACCCGAAAAAGATTTATCAATGCGCACATTGGCTTTTGACCAATCAATTAGGTTCCTTGATTTCATTAAAACAAACCCTCTATTATTGCCCCAGCCATATTCATCGGATCTTTCCCATTGTGTTTCCCGCAAACCTTGTTCTTTTCCGAAAATATGTAAATCAGTCATTGACAAATAAAAAGTACCATCGTTACCCCTAAAAATATGTGGATCCCTAATTCCTTTTTGTTCGGCAATGGTATCTCCCGCAATTACCGCTTTGCCATTATTGATGTCCGTAAAACTTTTGCCATCAGTACTTAATGCCATGTGCAGACTATGATCGTTATCCTTAAAATAAACCATCAAATAAGCTGCAAATTTTGATTCACTGTTTTGTTTCGAAGTAGCGCAGGAGAAAAAAAATGACGCTATTATAATTAAAGACGGAGGCTTTAAAAAACTGTATTTCATACTAATTTATTACTCAAAATTTTAAAGAGTGGGTACTACAGGTTTGATACTGCCATCTGGATTAAATTCTAATTTATCTATGCAAACTTCTCTGTAATAACCCGCAGCCTTACCCATCGTAATCCCATTTGGACGAGTAAAACGATGATATACAATATGCCAAGTGTCTGTATTGGGAGTTTGAATAACAGAATTATGCCCTGTGCCATAAATACCATCTTCGGGTCTTTTTTCTATGACAATATTATTCTCCGGAATCTGTAAAGGACCTGTTGGAGAGTCAGAGGTAGCATAACGAACACGATAATTAGGACTTCTTGTATCATCTTCAGACCATAAAAAATAATATTTCTTATTTCTGTAAAATACCTCGGTACCTTCCCTAAAGGTTTTATCCGGTTTCAATAACACCAATGTATTTGGTTTTATAGAAATCATGTCCTCATTTAACTCAACACAGGCCATATGTCCATTACCCCAATACAAATAGGTTTTACCCGAAACTGGATCGGCAAAAATATCTGGATCAATTTCCTGTCCGCCTTTTGTACCCTCAGGTCTTTGTGAGATTAAGGGTTTACCCGAATCTACAAAAGGGCCTGTTGGATTGTCCGAAACGGCAACACCAATTTTTTTGTTTGCCGTGAAATAATAAAAGTACTTATACTTTCCATCTATCTTTTTCTCAATGGCGGTTGGAGCCCAAGCATTACTAGTGCCCCAGCTAACATCTTTTTTTAAATCTAAAATAACCCCTTCATCTTTCCAATTTACTAAATCAGTCGAAGAAAATGTCTTGAAATAAGTTCCTGTCCAATCTACAAATCCATCACTTGTAGGATAGATATAGTATTTTTTTGTTTTATAGGAATAAATAATTTCAGGATCAGCATAATATCCTTTCAGTATTGGGTTTTTATCCTTTTTTACCAAATCCTTTTTTGATTTACAGGAAAAAAAGAAAACAAGTAAAAAACCAAAGAGTAGAGTAGGGCAATGATATTTTTTTAGTTTCATTATAAAATGTATTAATTGATTGTGAAGAATAGGTGTTTTTTTTTCTTTTTACAATTGAAGCACATTACTTAAGTGTAAAAAACACATTTACAAATATAATTTTTTTATTGACAAATGAATTGGTTTCGAAATTTATTTGATTTGAACACTCATTTTAATTACTACATCGAGTAAGTAAGTCAATATAGTGCTCAAAGTCCAAATATGAATTTTAAGTTGTTGCAATGCAACAAGCTAGAAATGAATATTCTTTATGATAATTTACTTTGGTTTTTTGGAAGACAATAAATACAAAGCTTTTGATATAACAACAAATTTCGACTTTATGTCCATAATACTATTTTTAACTATATTTGTTACCCTAACAAATCTCCTGGTTGTGTCTCAAATAAATAAATTAAAAATATTCAACGACCCTATTTACGGGTTCATTACTATACCAAATCCTTTAATCTACGATTTAGTACAACATCCATATTTTCAACGGTTAAGACGTATCTCTCAAATGGGTTTGTCCTATTTGGTATATCCCGGTGCCAATCACACGCGTTTTCATCATGCTTTAGGTTGTATGCATTTGATGCAAAAAGCGGTAGACGTACTTCGATTCAAGGATGTAACCATTAGTTCCGAAGAGGAAAATGCACTATACATTGCTATCTTATTGCATGATATTGGGCATGGACCTTTCTCGCATGCCATGGAAAGCAGTATTGTAGAGAATGTTCATCATGAAGAAATTTCATTGTTATTGATGAATCAGTTAAATGTTGAATTTGATGGAAAATTAAGCTTGGCGATTCAGGTATTCAAGGGAGAATACCATCGTAAATTTATGCTACAACTAATATCCAGTCAGTTGGACATGGATCGCATGGATTATTTAAAGAGAGATAGTTTTTATTCCGGAGTTTCAGAGGGAAATATAAATTCCGAAAGATTGATTCAGATGATGAATGTTGTGGATGATGTATTGGTTATCGAAGAAAAAGGAATTTATTCTGTCGAAAAATTCTTGATGTCCCGTAGACTAATGTATTGGCAAGTATATTTACATAAGACAAGTTTGGTTGCCGAATTGATTTTGACAAAAGTTCTAAAACGCGCCAAGGAATTGACTGAAAGAGATATTTTATTGCCTTGCAGTGAACCTTTGTTGTTTTTTATGCAAAACAAGGTAACCTTGGAGACTTTTGACCAAAATACCGTAAAGCTTTTTTCCAAGCTAGATGATTTTGATATTATCAGTGCCTTGAAAGCATGGGAAAACAACGATGATTTTATCCTTTCATCATTAAGTAAAATGATTATTAACAGGGATTTATTAAAAATTAAATTGACCGATGAAAAGGTTTCCTTAGAAGAATTGCAAATACAAAAGGAACGTTTTTCAATCCAAAACAAAATCTCTTTAACCGACGCAAGTTATTTTATATTTAAGGGGAAAATAAAAAGTCAGGCTTACAGTAAAGTAGCTGAACCTATACGAATATTAAACAAAGATGCCACTATTGAAGATGTTGTAGAGGCCTCTGACCAATTGAATTTGAAGTCTTTATCAAGATTGGTGACTAAGTATTATATATGTTTTCCAAAACAACTGCTTTTAAATTAACATTTAAAATCTATTTTTTATATTTTTGTCGCCATGAATAAAGCCAATCTATTTTTATTATATAGTTTGAGAACTAACTTTTAGTATGTTCCATCTTATACTTTTTAAAAATACAATCCAATAAGATGAAATTTACAGCTGAACAAATAGCAGGAATATTAGAAGGAGAGATTGTTGGTAATCCCAATATTGAAGTGTCCCGCTTATCTAAAATTGAAGAGGGAACAGAGGGATCATTAACTTTTTTATCGAATCCAAAATACACAAACTTTATATACACTACAAAAGCCTCAATTACAATTGTCAATGATACTTTTGAACCTGAATCTCCAATAGATACAACACTTATAAAAGTGAGTGATGCCTATAAGGCATTTTCCAAATTATTAGAATTTTACAATCAGGTAAAATTAAATAAAAACGGTATTGAAACCCCTTCATTTATTTCTGAAAGTGCTACTTATGGTGAAAATTTATATTTAGGAAGCTTTAGCTATATAGGGGAAAATGCAACATTGGGAGCAAACGTAAAAATATATCCCGGAAGTTTTGTAGGTGACAATGTGACTATTGGAAATAATGTAATTATTTTTGCTGGTGCTAAAATTTATTCTGAAACCGTAATTGGCAATAACTGTACTATTCATTCAGGAGCCGTTATTGGAGCTGATGGATTTGGTTATGCACCAAATGAAGACGGTACCTATAATAAAATACCGCAAATAGGGAATGTAATTATTGAAGACAATGTTGATATTGGTGCCAATTCAACTATAGATCGAGCCACATTAGGCTCTACCGTTATTAGGGCTGGTGTAAAAATAGACAATCAAGTTCAAATCGCCCATAATGTTGAAGTTGGTAACAATACAGTTATTGCAGCACAAACCGGAGTTGCCGGATCTACAAAATTAGGCAACAACTGTATGATAGGAGGACAGGTAGGTATCGTAGGTCATTTGACAGTAGGTAATAATGTCCGCATTCAAGCTCAATCAGGGGTAGGACGAAACATAAAAGACAACGAAATTCTTCAGGGAAGTCCAACTTTTGGATATTCTGATTTTAGTAAATCGTATGTTCATTTTAAGAATTTACCAAAATTGGTAAAAGAAATAGAAGAGTTAAAAAAGCAAATATTAAACCAAAAAAATGGAAACAATGGTTAAACAGAAGACCATCAAAACAGAAATTTCGTTAACAGGGGTTGGATTACACACAGGAAGAGAGGTAAAAATGACTTTTAAGCCTGCTCCGGTAAACAATGGATTTACATTTGTTCGTGTAGACCTTGAAGGACATCCTGTTATTGAAGCTGATGCTAATTATGTAGTTAATACACAACGTGGTACTAATTTAGAAAAATTGGGTGTCAAAATTCAAACACCTGAACATGTTTTGGCAGCCTTGATGGGATCTGATTTGGATAATATTATTATAGAATTAGATGCTTCTGAACTTCCGATAATGGATGGTTCTTCAAAATTTTTCATAGAAGCAATTGAAGAAGCAGGTATTATTGAACAAGAATTAAATCGTAATATATATGTAGTAAAAGAGGTTATTTCTTTTACCGATGAGGCTTCCGGAAGCGAAATCATGGTTATGCCAAGTGATCATTATAGTGTTACGACCATGGTTGACTTTGGAACCAAAATATTAGGCACTCAAAATGCCACTTTAAAAACAATCAATGATTTCAAAACTGAAATTTCCAATGCAAGAACTTTTAGTTTTTTACATGAATTAGAAGCATTGCTGGAAAATGGATTGATTAAGGGTGGTGATTTAAATAATGCCATTGTATATGTAGACAAAGATATTTCTGAATCTACGATGGAAAGCCTGAAAAAGGCATTTGGCAAAGATGAAATTAGCGTAAAACCAAATGGAATCCTAGATAATCTTACATTGCATTATCCAAACGAAGCAGCAAGACACAAATTATTAGATGTAATTGGTGATTTGGCTTTAATCGGAACAAAAATTCAAGGAAAAATCATTGCAAACAAGCCTGGTCATTTTGTAAACACTCAGTTTGCAAAAAAAATGTCAAAAATCATTAAAAACGAACAAAGAAATTATGTTCCAACTTATGATTTGAATCAAGAGCCTTTAATGGATATCCATAAAATTATGGCAATGCTGCCACACAGGCCTCCTTTCTTGCTGATTGACAGGATTATTGAAATGTCTGACAGTCATGTGGTAGGAATGAAAAATGTGACAATGAATGAGAGTTTCTTCGTAGGGCATTTTCCTAATGCACCAGTAATGCCTGGAGTCCTAATTGTTGAAGCCATGGCACAGACAGGCGGAATATTGGTTTTGAGCACAGTGCCAGATCCTGAAAATTATTTGACTTTTTTCATGAAAATTGATAATGTAAAATTCAAGCAAAAAGTATTGCCCGGAGATACACTTATTTTTAAATGTGACTTGATTACTCCAATACGTAGAGGAATCTGTCACATGCAGGCAAACGCTTATGCAAATGGGCGATTAGTTGCTCAGGCTGAGCTAATGGCTCAAATTGCCAGAAAACAATAAATGTTGATTAAATCTTTTTACAAAAGCTTTAATCGTATTAATTAATTTTAAAAAATAGTCGATGAATCAACCGTTAGCATACGTTCATCCAGGTGCAAAAATAGCCAAAAATGTTGTTATTGAGCCTTTTACAACAATACATAATAATGTCATTATCGGAGATGGGACTTGGATAGGTTCTAATGTAACTATAATGGAAGGAGCCAGAATTGGCAAAAACTGTAATATTTTTCCAGGTGCCGTAATTGCAGCCGTACCACAAGATTTAAAATTTGGCGGAGAAGATTCTCTTGCTATTATTGGTGACAACTGTACCATTAGGGAATGTGTTACCATCAATAGAGGAACTATAGCTTCAGGACAAACCACTATCGGAAATAATTGTTTAATCATGGCAGCAGCACACATTGCTCACGATTGTCATGTGGGTGATAACGCTATCATTGTAAACGGCGTTTTATTGGGAGGTCACGTAACGATTGGTAATTATGCAGTCATTGGTGGATTATCAGCAGTTCATCAGTTTATAAGCGTTGGAGATCATGCAATGATCTCAGGAGGATCTTTGTTAAGAAAAGATGTTCCTCCGTACACCAAGGCCGCAAAGGAGCCATTGTCTTATGTAGGCATCAATTCTATCGGTCTAAGAAGAAGAGGTTTCAGTACTGAAAAAATTAGAGAGATTCAGGATATTTATCGAATTCTTTATCAAAAAAACTATAATACTACCCAAGCAATTGGTATTATTGAAGCCGAAATGGAAGCAACAACAGAACGTGATGAAATATTGGATTTTATCCGAAATTCATCTCGTGGGGTAATGAAAGGGTATACAGGAAATTATTAAAAAAACTCGGTTAATCGTTTATTTTTTTAAATCGTTTAATCGATAAAGAAATAAACAGTTAAGCAAATCAACGAATAAATAAAAATTAAAAAAAATGGCATCTACATCAGACATTAAAAACGGACTTTGCATTAAGCACAATCATGATATTTATAAAATTATTGAATTTCTTCATGTGAAACCAGGTAAAGGACCAGCTTTTGTTAGAACGAAATTAAAATCGTTAACGAACGGAAAAGTATTGGACAATACCTTTTCAGCTGGACACAAAATTGATACTGTTCGTGTTGAAACACATACTTTTCAGTTTTTATATCCAGAAGGAAATGATTTTCACTTCATGAATGCTGAAACTTTTGAGCAAATTACATTAAACAGAAATGTTTTGGATTCTCCGGATTTATTGAAAGAAGGCGAAAATGTAATGATTCAAATCAATACAGAAACAGATTTACCATTATCAGTTGATATGGCTCCATCTGTTATTTTGGAAGTAACTTATGCTGAACCAGGAGTTAAAGGAAATACAGCAACCAATGCTACAAAACCAGCAACTGTTGAAACCGGAGCAACTGTAAACGTTCCCTTGTTTATTAACGAAGGAGACAAAATAAAAATTGATACTGCTACTGGTTCTTACATGGAACGAGTAAAAGAGTAGTTTATCAATTTGATAATGAGTTAATTTGGGATTTGATACTAAAAAAATAATAGTTGGCCTATTATTTGCTATAACACATTATACGATTATCAAATTAACTCATCTCTAATTATCTAATTAAAAAAATGAAATTCCCAAAAATTTATTCTCTACAACATATTGCAAATTTGCTGGAATGCGAATTTGTTGGTGATGCATCATTTCCGGTTCACGGTATGAATGAAATTCATGTTGTAGAATCTGGAGATATAGTTTTTGTAGACCATCCAAAGTATTACGACAAAGCATTAAATTCGGCAGCTACTATCGTTTTGATCAACAAAAAAGTGGATTGCCCTGATGGTAAGGCATTATTGATTTCTGATGATCCCTTTAGAGATTTCAATGTATTAACAAAACATTTCAAACCTTTTGAACAAGCGAATGCCATAGTTTCCTCTTCTTCAAAAATTGGAAAAGGAACTATTGTTCAGCCCAATGCTTTCATTGGAAACAATGTGACTATTGGAGAAAATTGTTTGATACACGCTAATGTTTCAATTTATGACCATACCGTTATTGGCAATAATGTGATTATACATTCAGGTTCTGTTCTTGGTGCTGATGCTTTTTATTACAAAAAAAGAGTTGATGGTTACGATCAATTAGTATCCGGGGGCAGGGTTGTTATAAAAGACAATGTTGGAATTGGAGCACTTTGTACAATAGACAAAGGTGTAACCGGGGATACTACAATTGGTGAGGGTACAAAAATTGATAATCAAGTACATGTTGGTCACGATACGATTATTGGTAAAGAATGTCTTATCGCCTCACAAACTGGTATTGCAGGTTGTGTTATTATTGAAGACAAGGTTACAATCTGGGGGCAGGTAGGTACTACAAGTGGTATTACCATTGGTGCAAATGCTGTCATTATGGGACAAACCGGGGTAACAAAATCAATTGAAGGTGGCAAAAGCTATTTTGGCACACCAATTGAAGAATCAAGAGAGAAATTAAAACAATTGGCAAATATTAAGAAGATTCCTGAAATTTTAAATAAATTAAAGTAATTATGTCTCCTAAAGAAATTGTAAAAGCGTTTTATAAATCGGATGCCTACATTAATCCCGAGATAATGAAAGAGTATCTACATCCCGAATGCATTTTTGATTGGAATAGCAGCAAAGGATTTCTTCAAAGAAATTATAGTGAAATATTAAATATGACTTATGATATTAGTAGGGCATATGTTCGAACTAAAGCTAGAATTAGTCATATTATTGAAGAAGGAAATATGGTTTCTGTCCGTTTTGATCATTATGTAAAAACAATAGAAAATCCGAGGGAAGAAATGTTTTTGGCTCATATGATGGCAATATGGGAAATAAAAGACAATAAATTATATAGGGGATATCAAATTAGTCAAATTGCATAGTTATTTTTATTCTAAAAAAAAGTATTAAATAACAACAAAAGCCTTACTTTTGCGAAACAATTTTAAAAACTACATAAAAAATATATCATGAGTGTTTTAGTAAATAAAGATTCAAAAATAATTGTTCAAGGATTTACTGGTAGTGAGGGAACATTCCACGCTACTCAAATGATTGAATATGGTACAAATGTTGTTGGTGGTGTTACTCCGGGAAAAGGAGGTACTACTCATCTAGACCGACCAGTTTTCAATACGGTAAAAGACGCTGTTGTAGAAGCAGGAGCTGATACTTCAATTATTTTTGTACCGCCAGCATTTGCCGCTGATGCCATTATGGAAGCTGCTGATGCGGGAATTAAGGTAATCATTGCAATTACAGAAGGAATTCCAGTTGCTGACATGATTTACGCTAATAACTATGTTAAAGAAAGAAATGCAAGATTAATTGGCCCTAACTGTCCGGGTGTTATCACTCCAGGAGAAGCTAAAGTTGGTATTATGCCAGGTTTTGTTTTCAAAAAAGGAACTGTAGGTATTGTTTCTAAATCGGGTACTTTAACTTACGAGGCAGCTGATCAAGTTGTAAAACAAGGATTAGGAATCACTACTGCTATCGGTATTGGTGGAGATCCAATTATTGGAACAACTACAAAAGAAGCTGTTGAATTATTAATGAATGATCCAGAAACTGAAATTATCATCATGATTGGTGAAATCGGTGGACAATTGGAAGCTGATGCTGCAAAATGGATCAAAGCTGATGGTAACCGTAAGCCAGTTGTTGGTTTTATTGCTGGAGAAACTGCCCCTGCTGGTAGAACAATGGGACATGCAGGTGCTATCGTTGGTGGATCTGATGATACTGCTGCCGCTAAAAAACAAATTATGAGAGAGAACGGAATTCACGTTGTCGATTCACCAGCCGAGATTGGTAAAAAAGTAAAAGAAGTACTTGGATAATCTCCAAATTTCAAATAAAAAATTCCAAAAAAGTCTCAATATTTGTTGAGACTTTTTTACATTTTTAAAAGGTTAGGAATTATAATTAAAACTAGCAACTCAGGTTCTTAAAACTTAGAAGCTTAAAAAATAAAAATATGAGCACAGAATTAGAAAAGTTTACTGTAAAAGGAAATTTTACGTTTACACAAGAAGATAATTTAGAAGCAGTTTGTAATGCTTCAGACAATGCAAGTGGAGTTTTTGTAGTATATGCTGTCGAAGCTGGAGTCAAAGAATTAATCATGGTAAGTTCTACCGGAACTGTACAAAATGATGGAACCCTAAAAAGTAAAAATGGTGGACTTTACGAAAAAATTGTAAACGGTCATCAATTTGCAAAAACTGGAAGAAAATATTCTTGGCCAGCACAAATGAAAAAGGAAAATATTGATACCCTGGAGGTTTTATGGTTTGAGACTTTTAATGACTCATCGAAAGCAATTCCAACTGCTGTTGAAGGTCAGGTTTTGCAAAATTTCCTAAACGAAAATGGTAAATTACCAAGATGGAATGTAGCTTTTTAAGACATTCACACATACAAAAAGCTTCACATTTTGTGAAGCTTTTTGTATTACAGTTTTTATTTTTCCTTAAAATCAACTGATAACGAATTTACACAATATCTTTGACCGGTTTTTGTTGGACCATCATCAAAAACATGTCCTAAATGCCCTCCACAATTGGCACAAACAATTTCAGTACGTTTCATTCCGTGTGTTGTATCTGCTATGTATTCCACTTTTCCGGGAATAGATTCGTCAAATGAAGGCCAGCCACAATGAGCGTCAAACTTAGAGTTGCTTTCAAATAGGGGAGTACCACAGCCTCCGCAACAATATACACCATTTTCGTAATGTAAATTATATTTTCCGGTGTGTGGATATTCTGTGCCTTTTTGGCGAAGAATTCTATATCGTTCAAGACCTAATTCTTCTTCCCATTCTTTCTCGGATTTTACAAAAGGATAATTCATATATGTGAAATTTATTTTTTAGTTGTCATATATGTTATCGCCTTTTATTCATTGGTGTTTGCTTACGCAAACTTGTGGTTAATGGCGATTTCATAATCATTATTTTTTAATAAAATTAATTATTTTTTCGATCACTTGATGATCTGCCAGTATCTTTCTATGGCCTAATTTTTCAGTTAGCATCAACTCTCCATTTTTAAGATGATGATGAATATTTATCCCCGCTTTTACCGGTACTTCTGGATCATCCTTGTCGTGAATAACCAAGGTAGGAATCAAGGTCAACCCAGCAGCCTTATAAACACTATAATCATCCATTTTGACACCATATTTACGTTCAAACCGTTCACATAAAAGCTTACTAATAATTGATTTCAAACCCAATTTGGCAACAAAATCATCTGTAATATCCTGTACAACATCACCACTTCCAATAATAATGGCCTTATTTGTTTTTAGTCCTTCCTTTATGGCATTCATTACTGACATACCTCCCAAAGAATGACCAATGACAATTTCAAAAGGACCAAACTGTTTGTCAATTTCAAGAATTGAAGCGATAAAATCAATCATGACAGTAGAATTTCCTGGTGATTTTCCATGTGCCGGAGCATCAAAACTTACTGTTTGGTATCCTAAATTGACTATTTCCCTTGCAATTTTACACAGTTGTGTCCCTCTGCCTGACCATCCATGAACCAAAAGTACTTTTTTACTTGTATCATTTTTGCCGTACTCATAAATATTCACCTTTCTATTTATTGCAGGAACTACAATCATTTGCTGAAAACTTTTTTCATACATTTCCATTTCACGTTTTGGAATCTTATGTTTTATTGGTGTTACAAACAATCTGGAAGCATAAATTGCCGCCCACTTATATGATAGAAACGAAATAACCTTACTAGATAGTATTATAATTTTGGGAATTTTTAAAGGTTTAGTATGATTTGAGGCGTTTTTTGTCATATTAATAAAATTATTAGAAGGCTTTTTAATGTTAACTTTTTTAGCTAAATTTAAAAAACACAAAAGTACTATAAATTTAATGTTAATTTAATTTAGTTTTTTGCATTAAAATTAGCAATTTTTTAAATTTTTGTAGGCTGTTGAAATGCTCGGAAGCATTTATCAATTTAAAATCAAAACCAATAATTAATGAAAATACTTCACATGGGTGCCGAATGTTACCCAGTAGCAAAAGTGGGGGGACTAGCCGATGTAATTGGAGCATTGCCAAAATATCAAAAGAATGCCATAAACGATGTAAGTGTGGTCATTCCGTGTTATCAGACAGTATTTAGAAATGAAAATAATTTTGAATGTGTTCATTCAGGAAAACTAAAATTAGGTCATTTCAATTTTCCATATAAAGTATTGATGGAAACATCAAATATATTGGGATTTGAATTGTTTCTAATTGAAATACCGGAACTTTTTGATCGACCAAATGTATATAATTATAAAGATGATATAGAACGTTTTTTATCGTTTCAGATTGCCGCGCTGGACTGGATTGTAGAAAAAAAATCATTACCAGACATTATTCATTGTCATGATCATCATACAGGATTAATTCCCTTTATGAAAAAGTATTGTCCTAAATATGAAAAATTAAAAAATATACCCGTAATTATCACCATTCACAATGGATTGTATCAAGGGATATTCACATTCAACAAATTGTACTATTTGCCAGAATTCGATTTGGTTCACATAAAAGAATTGGAACGTGAAAATTGTATTAACTCATTAGCGGCAGCGATAAAATGTGCCGATGAAATCACTACAGTTTCACCAAGTTATCTTAATGAAATAAATCATTCTGATAATGGGCTTGAAACATTATTTCAAAGAATGAGGTACAAATCAAAAGGTATACTCAATGGAATAGATTTAGACGTTTGGGATTCAAATAAAGATCCAATGATACATGCAAATTATTCGATTGAGACAAGTAACGAAGGAAAACAAAAAAACAAGGAGGAATTATGCATGCTTTTCAATATGAATCCAACAAAACCGCTTTTTTGCTTTATTGGACGACTATATAATGAAAAAGGAGCCGATTTGTTGCCAAAAGTAATATCATCATTATTAAATATAAGTGAAATAAATTTCTTAATTTTAGGATATGGAGATGCTGAAATAGAAAATGAACTTAAACAATTACTTGAAGTACACAATAAAAACTATCATGTAAACATTGGTTATAATGAAGAATTGGCGCATAAAACATATGCTGGTTCCGATTTTATTTTGATTCCCTCTCGTATTGAACCTTGCGGATTAAATCAAATGTATGCCCTGCGTTACGGAACAATTCCAATAGTTCGAAGAACTGGTGGTTTAAAAGATACTATTATTGATTTTGAAGATAATGGAAATGGCATTTGTCATGATCAGGCATCGGTCGAAGCTATTTGTGATGCCATACAAAGAGCAATCGATTTATATTCAGATAAGGATGTTATTAACCAAATTAGAATTAAAGGAATGAACATCGACCATTCTTGGGAACACGTAAGCCAGGAATATATAGAATTATATAATTTAATTATTGTAAAAAGACATGAAAACTAAAAAGAAAAATGTTATCGCGATTATTTTGGGGGGAGGTCAAGGTTCCAGATTGTCTCCATTGACAGAGAAACGTTCAAAACCAGCTGTTCCAATTGGAGGGAAATTTAGATTAGTTGATATCCCAATTTCAAATTGTATCAATTCAGATATTTATAGAATTTTTGTACTAACTCAGTTTAACTCAGCTTCATTGAATGCGCATATTAAAAATACATTCCAATTTACACAATTCACGGAAGCCTTTGTTGATATTTTAGCAGCCGAACAAACGCCTGACAATCCTACTTGGTTTCAAGGAACGGCAGATGCAGTAAGACAATGTATGCCACATTTTTTAAACCATGACTTCGATTATGCCCTTATTCTTTCGGGAGATCAATTATATCAAATGGATTTAGACGAAATGATTGAAGAGCATATAAAAAATGATGCCGATATTTCTATTGCTACTCTTCCTGTTAATGCCAAAGATGCAACTGAGTTTGGAATTTTAAAAACAAATCATGAAAGTTTTATTCAGAGTTTTATAGAAAAACCTGCCAAAGAATTATTACCTGATTGGAAATCTGAAGTAAGTGAAGAGATGCAAAGTGAAGAGAAACACTACTTGGCATCGATGGGGATTTACATCTTTAATAAAAATTTATTAAAAGAGATTATGGCTAATCCCGATACAAAAGATTTTGGAAAAGAAATAATTCCACAAGCAGTTGGAAACAAAAGAATATTTAGTTATCAATACGAAGGGTACTGGACTGATATTGGTAATATTGATTCTTTTTTTGAAGCCAATATTGGACTTACAGATGATTTGCCAAAATTCAATTTATTTGATGACGAAAATAAAATATTTACGCGTTCAAGATTATTGCCCCCCACAAAGTTTAAAGCGACAAATATTGACAGGTCATTGATTTCAGGAGGTTGTATATTGAGTGCCAAAGAAATTACTCGTTCGGTAATCGGGGTTCGTTCTAGGATTGGTGAGGATAGTGTTATTCAAAATACTTATATTATGGGTAATGATTTTTATCAAACTCTTGCGCAAATGGAAGATGATTGCAAAAATAATAAGCAACTTATTGGTATCGGAGAAAGATGTTTTATAAATAATGCAATTGTTGATAAAAATTGTAGAATTGGTAATGATGTTTACATTAATGGCGGAAAACATTTAGAAAATCAGACAAAAGAGTTTTATGTTGTCAAAGAAGGAATTGTGGTTATAAAAAAAGGAGCTGTACTTCCAGATAATTTCAGAATAGAATAAAGGTCTAGTTTACAAAATATTTAAATGTTTTACACTAAATGGAAAGCTAATTTATGCCTTCTCAATTTGGTGTAATTTTATCCAAAAGAACGCCAAATCAAGCCCAACTTAAAGAAACAATCAATAGAATACCAAGTTTTAAAAAAAAAATAATCTAAAGGAATAGCGATATTTACCAAATTACAGATTCAATTTAACTTATACTATGCAAAATCAAACCCGCATCATAATAGAAAATGTTTTGCCTCAGCTTAATGGAGGTAGTTTCGCCATTAAAAGAATAGTTAACCAAAAAGTATTTGTCACAGCCGAAGTTTTTTCGGATGGACATGATGTTGTTGAATGTTGTGTAAAATTCAAACATGAATCCGAACAAAAATGGCAGGAAGTTCGAATGATCCATACTCAAAATGATGAATGGTTTGCCGAATTTCAAATTGAAAAGCAAGGAAAATATACTTATTTTGTTGAAGGATGGGTCGATTATGCCTTAAACTGGCAACACGGTACCGAGCGCAAGATTAATGACAATCAATATGTAAAATCGGAATTGCTGGAAGGTGCAGAATATGTCCGTGCCATTCTTAATTTAGTTGATGCTTCCGATAACGAATATCTCAATCAATTGATTTATTTCTTTACTACAGAATCTGAATACGATAATGCGGTTCGGGAAACAAAATCAGAAAGATTACACCAAATTTTTAAAGAATATCCAATTCGCTTTTTGGAAAACAAATCGATTGATTTGGAAATCTATGTCGATAGAAAAAAAGCATTATTCAGTACTTGGTATGAGTTTTTTCCTCGATCAGCATCTTCAGAAGAAGGTAAACACGGAACTTTCAAGGATTGTGAAAGATTGCTTCCCCGAGTTGCCGAAATGGGATTTGACACGCTTTATTTTCCTCCGATACATCCTATCGGTGAAGTCAACAGAAAAGGAAAAAACAACGCTACAAATGCAGAATATGGCGATGTAGGCTCTCCTTGGGGAATAGGTTCGCATCATGGCGGACACAAATCAACACATCCCGAATTGGGTTCTATTGAAGATTTTAAGGAATTGGTTCTAAAAGCCAAAGAGTTGGGGATTGAAGTTGCCATGGATTACGCATTGCAAGCCGCACCTGATCATCCTTATGTCAAGGATTTTCCACAATGGTTCAAATGGAGACCTGACGGAACAGTACAATATGCCGAAAATCCTCCAAAAAAATATCAAGATATTCAACCTATTTATTTTGAAAGTTCCGATTGGAAAAATCTTTGGAAAGAATTGCTTGATGTTGCCTTGTTTTGGATTGAAGAATGTGGAATCCAAATTTTCAGGGTAGACAATCCGCATACTAAGCCGTTTTATTTCTGGGGCTGGCTTATTGCCGAAATAAAAAAGAAGCATCCCGATGTTTTGTTTTTGGCAGAAGCTTTTACCCGTCCCAAAATCATGAATGAGTTGGCAAAACAAGGTTTTAGCCAATCATACACTTATTTTACTTGGAGAAATTCCAAACAGGAATTAACAGAATATGTGGAAGAATTAACCCAAACCGAGCAAAAAGAATTTTACAGACCCAACTTTTGGCCAAATACACCGGACATCAATCCATTTGCTTTGCAACACGGTAATGAATCCGTGCATTTGCAAAAATATTTTTTAGCTGCAACATTAAGTTCCAATGTTGGAATTTACGGACCAGTTTTTGAATACATGGTCAGTACGCCGATGGCTGATGGAAAAGAGGAATATCTGGATTCTGAAAAATATCAATGCTATACATGGGATTGGAACACCCAAAATAAGCTGACTACCCTTATTACCCGCATTAATTTTATTAGAAAAGAGCATCTATCTTTACAACAAACCAATAATATAACTTTTTGTGAAACCAATAACGATCAAATAATAGCCTATTATAAATTTGATGACGACAAACAGGATGAAACACTCATGGTGGTCAACTTAGATTCGCATAATACCAGCAAAGCATCAATAAGATTGCCTTTAGACAAAATCGGAAGCAATCATATACAAATAACGGACTTAATCACTGGTAATGCCTATTCGTGGAATGATGAATGGAACTATGTGGAGCTTCCTGCAGAATTGCCTTTTCATCTATTCAAAATTAACATATAAAAGGTTCATAAATTACTTGATTACAATTTTACAAGAAAAAAATAAAACATAAAAATGAACAAAGTACAAACCTATTCGCTTTTTACAGATTTTGATATTGATTTATTTAAGGCAGGCAAACATTTTAGACTTTACGAAAAATTAGGCGCACATCTAATTGAAGTTGATGGTGTAAAAGGTGTATATTTTGCTGTTTGGGCTCCATCGGCAAGGACTGTTTCTGTTGTTGGAGATTTTAATTATTGGATACAGGGCGAACATCAATTGCAGGTACGTTGGGATTCATCGGGTATTTGGGAAGGGTTTATTCCGGGAATAGACCAAGGGACAACTTACAAATATAAAATACAATCGAATAACGACGGAATTATAACCGAAAAAGCCGATCCTTTTGCTTTTTACTGTGAAAAACCACCTCATACGGCTTCAGTTATCTGGAATCTTGACTATACGTGGAAAGACAAAAAATGGATGCAGACCCGTAAAGAGCATAATGATTTGGACAAACCATATTCGGTTTATGAAGTTCATTTGGGTTCTTGGAAAAGACATGGAGAAGAAAATCGGTTTTTGACTTATTTGGAATATGCCGAAGATCTTGTAAAATATGTAAAAGAGACTGGATTTACACATGTCGAATTCATGCCTGTTATGGAATATCCTTATGATCCGTCATGGGGTTATCAATTGGTAGGCTATTTTGCTCCAACATCCCGTTTTGGGAATCCTCAGGATTTTATGGTATTGGTAGACAAATTACATCAGGCAGGCATTGGAGTTATTCTGGATTGGGTTCCATCGCATTTCCCGGAAGACGCTCACGGATTGGGATTTTTTGATGGTTCCAATTTATTTGAACACCCAGATCGTAGAAAAGGCTATCATCCAGACTGGAAAAGTTTGGTTTTTAATTATGGACGTAATGAAGTCCGTTCCTTTTTGATTAGTAATGCACTGTTTTGGCTGCATCATTATCATATCGACGGACTCAGGGTTGATGCTGTAGCTTCTATGTTGTACTTGGATTATTCAAGAAATGAAGGGGAATGGGAGCCTAATGAATTTGGAGGAAGAGAAAACTTGGATACTATCAGCTTTTTAAAAGATTTCAATGAAGCTGTTTATTCCAATTATGAAGGAGTGCAGACAATTGCAGAAGAAAGCACCTCGTTTCCAATGGTTTCAAGACCAACATTTGCTGGAGGATTAGGTTTCGGGATGAAATGGATGATGGGATGGATGCATGATACCTTGGAATATTTTCAAAAGGAAACAGTTTATCGAAAGTACCATCAAAACGATCTGACATTTTCCATGACCTATACGTATACCGAAAACTTTATGTTGCCACTTTCACATGATGAAGTAGTTTACGGAAAAAGATCCATTGCCGGAAGAATGCCAGGAGATGAATGGCAGAAATTTGCCAATCTCCGATTGCTTTATAGCTATATGTTTACCCATCCTGGAACGAAGTTATTATTTATGGGTTCCGAATTTGGGCAAAGCGGAGAGTGGGATTTCCAGAATAGTTTGGATTGGCATTTGTTGCAGTATCCTTTTCATAATGGTATCAAGTTAAATATCACCAAGCTAAATCAATTATATAAAACGGAACCCGCACTGTATGAAAAACAGTTTAGTCCCGAAGGTTTTGAATGGATAAACTACTCAGATCATGAGAATGCCGTGATGTCATTCATCCGAAAAGGGAATAATCCAAAAGACGATTTGATTGTAGTACTCAATTTTACTCAAGTTGTACGTGAGAATTACCGAATTGGCATCTCAAAAGCTGGAAATCTTACCGAAATTTACAACAGTGATGAAACCGCTTTTGGTGGCAGTGGAGTAAAAAACAATAAAAAATTGTCCGTCGAAAACAAGCCTTATGATGGAAAAGAATATTCAGTGTCACTAACGCTTCCTCCATTGGGAGCAATAGTTTTTAAAATGGAAGAAAATTAAAACAGTCTCTTAATTTTGTAATAAATGAAAAAAAGAGAATATTCTTTTTTAAACTTTTTTAATGTCATCATGCTATTTCTGGGGTGTTATTTTTCAACATATTCTCAGACAAATACTGCAGTTCCAGACCAATTAGTGGAACAGTTTCAAAATCTAACAAAAAATACTCCTGCCGATTTGGTATATTTACAAACCAGCAAAGGTATTTATGAAACCGAAGAAGATGTTTGGTTTAAAGGCTATGTTTTAGATGCACAAACTTTTACACCATCAGCACGCAGTAAAACATTGTTTGTACAATTAATAGAAGACAAAACAGACAAAGTTGTTTGGGAGAAAAAATATGAAATAGAAAATGGTTTTGTCAATGGACATCTTTTTTTAGAAAATACGTTACCCGAAGGAATTTACACTTTAACAGGCTATAGCTCGTATTCATTTACACAAATGCCAAAGGAATTTTATAGCTTAAAAAAGATAACGATTGTAAAAACAATCAATTCAAAAGCGGTCGTAAATCCAGTTGAAAAAGACAGTATTGTACATTTTTCTACTTTCCCCGAAGGCGGAAAACTAGTTTCAGGTATACAAAGCAACTTGGCATTTAAGGCCGTAAATTCAAAAGGTTTTCCTGTGGATATTTCTGGGACTTTATTCGAGAACAATATTCCGTTATTAAATTTTAAAAGTAGTCACGCTGGAATGGGAGTTTTTGCTTTTACTCCTGATAACTCTAAAAAATACCATATTCAATTGACCGAACCCAAACTCAAAACAAATTTTGATATAGGAGGCATAGAATCGAATGGAAAAGTACTGAGTTTACTGAGGAATAACAAAGAAGCTTTGACTTTTAAAATTACACAAGGCAATAATTCAAAAACAGAAAAGGTGTACTTGAGATTGCAAGTCAGAGGAATAGTGTATAGCATTGCAACGGGAGTTTTAAATAAGGAATTAGTAATCAAAATTCCACTAAAAGATGTTCCGCAAGGAATTGCAGAAGTAACTCTTTTTGATGAAAACGCTTTGCCAGTAGCCGAGCGATTGGTGTTTGTAAATCAAGAACAAAAATTAACGATTAAGACCGAAATCGATAAAAGCAGTTATAGCACTAGAGAAAAAGTAACCCTAAAAATAAAAGTAATCGACCAAGACAACCAAGCCGTAGTGGCACATTTAGGATTAAGCGTATATGATGATTTGTATCAAAACAAGCTAGACTCCAAAAACATTCAAAGTCATTTTTTACTATCCACTCAGTTAAAAGGAAATATCTATAACCCCACTTGTTATTTCAACGAACAAAACAACGACAGAAACCAAGCATTAGATTTGTTAATGCTTACCCAAGGTTGGAGAAATTATATTTGGGATGAAGTCAATTTAAGAGACTTAGGAAGTAGGTTACCACCAATAGTCTTTGATGAAATAAAAGGGAAAGTACAGTTAAAAAATCAAAATCAAAAAGCGACCGTTGGATCTAAAAAGACAGGGATAACAGTATTTGCTGCAGACGAAAAGAAAGGTAAAGATTTTATTATAACCGATTCAACGGGAGTTTTTACAATTAGCCCTAATCATCTTAAAATAGGAGAGGGAAGTTATACTTACTTACAACTGATGAATCCTGAAAAATCTATTTATCGTATGGATATAAAAGATTTTTCATTTAAAGAAATTGATAGACAACGTAAAATTAAAACGCTCTTTTATCCATTGGAGGCTATAGTTGAGAAAACAAATACCAAAGAAATAGCTCCATTTGTAGGACGTAACAACATAACTAAATTAAATGAAGTTGTGATTACCTCTAAAAAGAAAGGTCAAGTTTTTCGCGATAAATATATTGGTAAATTAGATAGTTTGTACCGAGCCAATCATTTTACTAAGGATTGGGTATGTGCGGATCATTGGGGTAGTAAATATGGTAATTTAAATTGCCAACAATTAGAATGTCACGGTGGTCTTACAAAAAAGCCTGTTGAGGGAGAGAAATATTGGCAAATGCTAGGCTATGAGAAACTTAATGATTCACCTTGCAGTGATTTTAAAATTACTATTGGTACGTTTGAAGTTACCTATCATTATCCAGATTTAACCGAAGATGAACTTCTAAAAATGTTTAACATTGCCATGGTAGAAGGTTATTATGGAAAAAAAGTGTTCTATGAGGCAGTTTACGATGAAGTCTCTATAACTGATTCGTTTCCAGATTCTCGGAATACTTTGTTTTGGAAATCTGATATTATCACTAACGAACAAGGAGAAGCTTCTGTTCAATTTTTCTGTTCGGATATCAACAGCTTGTTTGTTGGAAATATTGAAGGAGTCAGTGGTGATGGTTTATTAGGAGCAGAAAATTTTCAATTTTCGGTTAAAAAAAGAAATTGAAATTTTAATTATAACCTGTATTTGATTAATAGAGTACAAAACTATTAAACCAATCAATTAACCGTATTTTATTAATCAAGTACAGGGTATAAAAAAAACTTTAGTTGTATACTATTTTTTATTCCTTTTTGAAAAGAAATAAATAAATTAGCAGAATAAAAAAGACAAACATGGCAGATTTAGAAAAAGGAAGTAAAAAATTATTAAACGCTTGGGCATTTTACGATTGGGCAAATTCAGTTTACACTCTTACAATTGCATCGGCAGTATTTCCAATATTTTATGATGCCTTGTTTTCAGAAAATAATCATTATATAGATGTATTCGGTTTTCATGTAAAAAACTCAGCTTTAATTAGTTTTACTACGGCAGCCGCTTTTTTGGTTATTAGTTTTATTTCTCCCTTGTTGTCGGGAATAGCTGATTATGTTGGAAATAAAAAGTCTTTCCTTAAATTTTTCTGTTATCTAGGGGCTTTGTCCTGTATGGGGTTGTATTGGTTTAATCTTGAGAATATTTACATAGGTCTTGCTTTTTATTTTTTTGGATTGATAGGATATTGGGGAAGTTTAGTTTTTTATAATTCGTATTTACCAGATATTGCTTTTCCAGAACAGCAGGATAAAATTAGTGCTAAAGGTTACTCTTTGGGGTATATAGGAAGTGTGATTTTATTGGTCATCAATCTAGCGATGATTATGAAACCAAAACTTTTTGGCATTACTGGATCTGATGGAGAAGCAGCAATGAAAGCCATGCGTTATTCGTTTATAATGGTAGGGGTTTGGTGGATTTTATTCAGTCAATATACTTATTACTATTTACCAAAGGGAAATAAAAAAGCAGGAGAAAAATTAACTAAATCAGTTGTTTTTAACGGATTCAAAGAGTTGAAAAAGGTTTGGTTCTTATTAAATGAAAATATTTCATTAAGACGTTATTTGGGAGGTTTTTTTGTTTCAAGTATGGGAGTACAAACCGTTATGCTTGTTGCAACTTATTTTGGTGCGCAGGAAATTCAATGGTCATCGAAAGAAGAAAGTACAATTGGATTGATTATCTGTATTTTATTAATTCAATTAGTAGCCGTTATCGGAGCTGTTTTAACTTCAAAAGCATCTGCCAAATTTGGAAATATTCCGACCTTAATTGTTATTAATAGTATTTGGGCTGTGTTCTGTGGTATTGCTTTTTTTATAACATTACCCATGCATTTTTACATTATGGCGACAATTATTGGGTTTGTAATGGGGGGAATACAGTCTTTGTCGCGATCTACCTATTCAAAATTATTACCTGAAACTGAAGATAGCACTTCATTTTTTAGTTTTTATGATGTTGCAGAGAAAATAGGAATCGTAATTGGAATGTGTGTGTATGGTATCATCGATCAAATTACTGGAAGTCCGAGAATGGCGATTGTATTTTTGGCTTTGTTTTTCGTAATTGGTGTAATACTGTTAAACAGAGTGCCAAAAAATGCAACCAAATAAACTCTAGACTATTTGCAATCAAAATTTTAAAAAAAACAAAACACCGCAGATTCGTAGCAAACAGTAAAAGATCTGCTAATTTGCGGTGTTTTTATTAACGATTTGTTCGTTTTAAATAATAAATATTATCGTTCTCCTTTATTTGAAGTTCCGCTTTATCAGGAAAAAACTCAAAAAAATAACCACTTTCTTTATTCATAAAATAGTTTGCATTAATTTTTTCCACATCAAACACTTTTCCTTTTGTTTCTAATGACAATTTAGTTCCGTTCTTTACACAATTAACTGCTATTTGGTTAGATGAATACTTACCAAGGTATTTGTCTAATTCTTCGCTTTTTGAATTTTGGTCTATTGTGAAGGGAATTAAAAAGGGTTCATTAAAACAAATTTTCAAAATGCCTTCTATTATATCTGATCTTGGAAAGTCAATACCATTTGTGCAATAAGCGATAGACAGTTTTTCATTCGGAAAATACCAAAGTGCAGAATAAAACTCTTCTATTCTTCCGTTGTGTCCAAAACTCGGTTTGTCACCATATTTGTTGGAAAATATACCCATGCCATATTCATCTACCATCGTTTCCATTTTAGCCAAACTAATTTTACTTATAAGTTTATTGGAAAATAAAGCATCTATAAACTTTACCATATCTGTTGGTGTCGAAACGATTGAGCCAGCACCACCGTGTATGCTTAAATCGGTTTCTGTTTCTTTTTGCCAATTATTGTTTGAAAATTTATAGGAAGCACTCTCATTGTTTTCTAGATTGATAGGCTTTCCAAAATAAGTATTTTTTAAATTAAGTTTAGATGTGATTCTTTTTTTTAAAGCATCTGCATAAGACATTTTGCAAGCCTTTTCAATGATATAACCCAGAATAAGGTAATTACTGTTGCTATAATCTGCTTTAGTATTAGGCTCAAAGTCACTCCCTTTGTCCTTGATAATTTTCAAAAGTTCATTATGCGTTTTTGGTTTGTTCATCCATTCGGGAAAATCAGTATTATGAGTATAATCGTGTAATCCACTTCTGTGATTAAGCATGTTTTGTATTGTAATTTTATCCGCATTGGGTAAATCGGGGAAATAAGTTTTCAGTTTCTGGTCAAGTTTTATTTTCCCTTCTTCTATAAGCTGAAAAATCATCACGGCTGTAAACATCTTTGTTGCAGAGCCAATTCTATATTTTGTATGAATGTCATTGGCAACTTTTTTGTCATTACCAATAAATGAATAACCGATTGCTTTTTGATATTTAATGCTACCATTTTTTGAAATGGTCAAACTGCCCCATGCCAAATCTTTTGATGCGATTGAATTAAGAAACCTATCCAATTTTGCAACATTTACACTCTGCCCAATAGATGTGAACGTAAAACATATTAAAAAAAATATAATACAAAGTGCTTTATTCATTTTGAGTTGTCGATTAATTTTAGGTTTGTGTCCTGTTAGATTATAGCTAGTGTTCTAGCACTACAGTGGGTTTTGGATCTATTAAGTACATTCTTCGGATTTACCACCCGACAGTGAAGGCGAAGAAAACCATCTTTTCCATTAAGCCAATTGCTCAAATCCGTTGTAGTGGCTGTTGTGTGAAGCTATTTATTTTTTTAATTCAATTTTAAGTCTTTCTATTATTTCCTTTTCAAATTCTCTTTTTATCATTATATTACCAAATAAACCTAGGTCTTGATTAACTAATTGCCACTTTTTATTTTTATATATAGCAACAAAAGCAAAATCTGTTTCGTTTTCATTTATTGGTCTTGTCCATGTTTGTACTCTTTTGTCTCCTAAATCAAAATAAACGTCATGCCAATAATCTGTCGTGTCATTATCTACTAAGTTTGCATTTTTGAGTTTTAGCTTTTCCAATGCATTAATGATTTTTTTTTCAGAATATTTGAGGTAATATGTTTCTGCATAGGGGTAGCTTCCAGCAGCATAAAAATGGAAAGTAGAAAAGAATGAAATTAGATAATACGAAATAAATAGAAGTATTGTGATAATAATTAAAAATTTAAATTTCAATTTAGTCATTTCGATTTCAGTTTGGTTATGGTTTCACACAACTATTTAATAAGTCTAATAAAATTCTCCATCCTAATTCATTTTAACCTTAGTTAGGCAAACCCATAGATTAGATGTTTTTCAAATATAAAAAATAATAATTATAAACTTACAGCTATTCATAATTACAAGCCTAATGACCATAGAATGCAAAAAAAACTAGGCTTTTACCAAAGATATTGCTCCTTAGTAATTGGCCTAGTTTCTGAAAAAATAATCGAATAATACTTAATCACCAAGAACTACTAACTTCTATCATATTTTCGAAATTTCACCGGAACCACTGACTTTGGTATCTTTTGATTGAGGATTGCCTTTGTAAGCAATATCGCCAGAGCCGTAAACTCGGGCATACAAACTATTGGTACAATTTACTATCATGTCACCTGACCCTGAAATAGTCAGATTGGCTTTCTTTGCAATTAAATTGGTAGCATCAATATCACCTGAACCTGACATTTTAGAAATAAAATTATCCGAATTTCCAGATAAGACAACATCTCCCGCTCCACTAAGGTTAATTTCAAAATCGCTAGCATTGACATCCAACTTCAAATCACCGGATCCAGACAGTTTGGCCTTGAAACTTGCAGCTTCAATGCTATTTTTTGATTCCACATTACCTGATCCAGACAGTGAAACAGTACTAATTTGTTCAAAGGGTACAGTCAAAACGAGATTTTCCTTGGTACTGACACTCTTATTTTTTTCCAGATGGATTTGTAAAACATTATCTTTCACTTCGACCTTAACATAAGGCAAGATATTTTCTTCCCCGGTAATGGTTATTGCCCCTTCTTTTCCGGAGACCAACACAACATCAAAAAAGCCTGAAACACTAATTTGATCATACGTGCCCGTGGTTCTTTTTTCAGTAACCATTTTTCCATTTCCCTTAATTTTTTTTCCTTGAGCATATCCAATGCCTGTAACAAGGAAAGTTACCAAAAGGATTAATTGTAGTGATTTTTTCATTTCTAATTGATTTAAAGTTTTGATTGATTATGATTGAAACTATTTCTGAACATCATTCTTATATAATTTTACATTACCATATTCGGAAGTAACAGCGACTTTGTTTTCTCCTTTTTTCTTGAAATAACCACTTGTTCTTTTGGTATAATTGGTTTCTTCTTTCGAGTTAATATTCAATTCATTATCGTATTTGAAATCGGCATGCCGTACACTAACGTCAAAATCGAAAATATAATTCGGATCAAAGCCTATTTTAACCCCAGTATATCCAGCTACAATGGCAACATTATTCGCTTTGGGCTTAATGGCCTCAATTGAAACATTACTGTATTTGGTATATAATTTTAACTGATTGTTAACATCACCAATATCTATTGACAAATAATTACCATTTGCATCCAAGGAATTAACCTTGTCAATTTTTATAGCGCCGTATTTACTATTGTATTTTACATCACCACCATCTCCAATTCCTATTTCGGAATAATCGGAAACCAAATCGATTTTGGTTACACGATCAATTGTAAGTTCAGAATATTTTGAAGTCACCGAGCCATTTTTTAAATAATCGATAGTAGATCTGGAACAATAATCAATTTGGATTTTATTATTGTTTCCATTAAGGTTTGCCAAATTAATTTTGCCATATTTACAATTAATATCGGTCGTAGAAAATAAATTAGTCGAACCTATATTACCATATTTATTATTCAAGGTTACCGATCCATTTTTTGGCATCTTGATGGTATAATTAATTTGAAAACAATTATTTCTCCCATTATTTTTAGAAACACTATTGTCAAATACAGTTTTTGCAGTAACCATACTTTTCAAGGCAATGAAATTAACATCGATAGAATTTATTTTTTGGTTAACCCAGTTTTCACTATCACCGCTAACTTTGATGAGTACATCGATTTCGATTTTATCTTCATTCCAGGTGGTTACAAAAATATTGCCGTATGAGTTGTCTATATTGATTCCAGCATCACTATTGACAATATAAGCCTTGTTGATACTTTTTTGTTTTGAATAGCCAAAATCGTCATTTGAATACCCCAAAAAAGGCAATAACAAAATGAGACAAAATATTTTAAATTGTTTTTTCATCGTTTAATTTTTTTAGTTTTTCAGATTGCTCGATACGTTGCAAAACACTTTGTAAAAAAGAAATCCGAGTTTGAAGATTACTGATCATGGCATAAATTAAAGGCTTGTTTTCGCCATTAGTTTCCAATTCATGTATGATTTTTTCATAATCGCTATCTAGCGATTTCATTTGTTTTAAGGCGTCATTGATGATTTTTTCATTTTCGGGTGACTTTTTATCCTTGATTTTATTCCATTCATTTCTAATCAATACCGTAAAAACAGAATCGGTTTGTTTCGTTTCCTTGGAAGCAAATTTTAATTCTCTTGGTTTTTCATTGTTTGTATAAAACAGGCTCACTCCAAGCAACACGACTACCGAAGCTGCAGCGGCATAAAACAAACCGTAGTTTCTTTTTTTCTTTTTAAGGTTCAATTTCTTTGAAAACCTATCCAAATGCTGATTATCCAATTCATGAACATCCCACTGATTTTCTAAATTTTCAAATAACTGATCTAATTTTTCATTTTCATTTTTCATTTTCATAACTCATTTAATTTTTTTCTTAAGCTTTCTTTGGCTCTGCTCAATGTTGTTCTACAATTGGCATAACTAATTTTAAGAATTTCGCTTATTTCTTCCTGATCGTAACCTTCTATATAAAATAAGGTCAAAACCATGCTGTAATTGTATTTCAAGGACTGAATAGCATCCAGAACCTGCTTGACTTTTACATCATTAAAATCTAATTTCTCTTCCAGATCATTATCGTTTTCCTCAAGTTTATATAGCGTTTTTTCAAAATCTTCTGTTTTAAATTGATTATTCTTTTTGTAAAAATCAATGCTGTAATTCACTATGATCCGCTTTAACCATGCACCAAAAGCAACTTCCTGTTTGAAATCATTTATTTTGGTAAACGCTTTCAAAAAACCTTCTTGCATGACATCTTCAGCAAAATGCTCGTCTCTCACAATTCTATAGGCCACATTATACATCGCCTTGCAATAGCGATTATAAATCTCAAATTGTGCTTTCTGATTATTCCCTTTGCAAAGCGAAATTAATTCCTCGATATTTTGACTCTTCAGATCCAATTAATAAGTAATGATTTATAGTAAAGACAGAATAGTTTTTGGTTTGTTACACTTTAATAAAATTAATTTATTTTTATTGAATTAGTTAGCTGCCAAATATTATTTTGGGCGTGCCCTGCCGAAAAAAGCAGGTCGTGCTGTACGTTCCCGCTTCTCGAAAAAAATCGAGAGAGCTCCACTGCCATCACTCACGCAAACAACAGTATTAAATTACAGGAAAATATTCTTAATTCAGCATATTCACATTATCAGTTGGATTCTCACAATAAAAATTTCGATAAAATATTTTTTTGGCACAATGATTGTCTTATTTTGTGACCGATATTTATATAGGCCTATTCAGGCCAGATATTGTTGGGATAGCGTATATTTGCATTCCCTTTCTTAAAATTAATGACAAAAAGACCTAAAAATTACTATGTCAAACCATAAAATACTCACGATTGACAATCTGTCACTCCAAGAATTGGATTCTGAAGCCGAATTAATTCCATTATTGACTCCAGAGGACGAAGAAGAAATGAATAACGAAGAATTACCCGATTCTTTATCTATTTTACCCTTACGCAATACCGTTTTGTTTCCAGGAGTAGTTATTCCTATTTCAGCAGGCAGGGACAAATCAATAAAATTGATCAATGATGCCAATGCTGATGGAAAAGTAATTGGAGTAGTGGCTCAAATCAATGAAAACGATGAAGATCCTACATTTGATGATGTCAATAAAATTGGTACTGTAGCACGTATTCTTCGTGTTTTAAAAATGCCTGACGGAAATGTAACAGTTATCCTCCAAGGAAAAAAGCGTTTTGAAATTAGCGAAGTAGCATCGGAAGAACCTTATTTGAAAGCAAAAATCAAAGAAGTTCCTGAAAAAAGGCCAACAAAAAAAGATACTGAATTCAATGCAATTATTGATTCCGTAAAAGAATTGGCAGTTAAGATTATCAGCGAAAGCCCAAATATACCAACCGAAGCTACATTTGCAATCAAAAACATAGGAAGCCCTTCGTTCTTGATCAATTTTGTTTCTTCAAACATGAATTTGTCCGTTAAGGAAAAACAGGATTTGTTATCAATCAATGGACTGAAAGAACGTGCTTTGGAAACACTTCGCTACATGAATGTTGAGTTGCAAAAATTAGAGCTTAAGAATGATATTCAATCTAAGGTTCGTTTTGATTTGGACCAACAGCAAAGAGAATATTTCTTGCATCAGCAAATGAAAACCATCCAGGAAGAATTGGGAGGAGTGTCGCAAGAAGAGGAAATGGACGAGATGAGTTTGAAGGCCAAAACCAAAAATTGGGACGAAAAAACGCAGACACATTTCGAAAAAGAATTGTCCAAAATGCGTAGAATGAATCCACAAGCTCCTGATTTTGGAATTCAAAGAAATTATTTGGAACTGTTTTTGGATTTGCCATGGAATGATTATTCCAAAGATAATTTTGATTTGAAACACGCTCAAAAGATATTGGATAAAGATCATTTTGGTTTGGAAGATGTCAAAAAGAGAATGATTGAACATTTGGCTGTACTTAAATTAAGAAATGACATGAAGTCGCCAATTATTTGTTTGACAGGACCTCCGGGTGTTGGAAAAACATCTATTGGACGATCTGTTGCCGAGGCATTGGGTAGAGAATATGTTCGTATTTCATTAGGCGGATTACGTGATGAAGCCGAAATCCGTGGACATAGAAAAACTTATATTGGTGCCATGCCAGGACGCATTATTCAGAGTTTAAAGAAAGCTGGGACTTCCAATCCTGTTTTTGTTTTGGATGAAATTGATAAACTGTCCTCAAGTCACAGCGGAGATCCTTCTTCAGCTTTATTGGAGGTTTTAGACCCAGAACAAAACAATGCTTTTTATGATAATTTCCTTGAAATGGGTTATGACTTATCTAAAGTAATGTTTATAGCCACTTCCAATAACATGTCTGCGATTCAACCTGCATTGATTGACCGTATGGAAGTCATAAAAATGTCTGGATACACTATCGAAGAGAAAGTCGAAATTGCAAAAAAACATTTGTTTTCAAAACAATTGGCAGCACACGGATTAAAAGCCAAAGATTTAAGTATTGGCAAAAAACAACTGGAGAAAATTGTAGAAGGTTATACACGTGAATCCGGTGTGCGTGGTCTTGAAAATAAAATTGCCCAAATCGTTCGTAATGCTGCCAAATCGGTTGCGATGGAGGAAGAATACAACAAAAAAGTAACTGACGAAGATATAATCAAGGTTTTAGGTGTTCCAAGATTGGAAAGAGACAAATACGAAAGCAATGAAGTTGCCGGAGTTGTAACAGGTCTTGCCTGGACAAGTGTGGGTGGTGACATTCTTTTTATTGAATCATTGCTTTCTCTTGGGAAAGGTTCGATGACCATTACGGGGAATTTAGGTACCGTAATGAAGGAATCGGCTACCATTGCCCTGGAATATATCAAAGCTAATGCTGAATTACTAGGATTAAACCCTGAAATATTGACTAAATACAATATTCATTTACACGTACCAGAAGGAGCGACTCCAAAAGATGGCCCTAGTGCCGGTATCGCCATGTTAACATCATTAGTTTCCTTGCTTTCTCAAAAAAGAGTGAAGAAAAACTTGGCCATGACAGGAGAAATTACCTTGAGAGGAAAAGTATTGCCAGTTGGCGGCATCAAGGAAAAAATATTGGCTGCCAAAAGAGCCAATATCAAGGAAATCATCTTATGTCATGAAAACAAAAGTGATATCGATGAAATTAAAGCAGAATACTTGGAAGGTCTTAGCTTTCACTATGTAAAAGAAATGAGCGAAGTTTTAGAAATAGCCATTACAAAAGACAAGGCTAAAAACGCAAAAGATTTGAAATAATTCCAATATTTTAAATTCAAATAGTAAAATTCCAAATCCCATTCTGATTAATCTCAGAAATTGGGATTTGGAATTTGTTTTTTTTCCTTTATTAGCCGTTATTTTTGTAAGTTTGAAACTTGGAATTTCAAAATCATCTTTAATCATTGTATGTCCCAAAAACTTATATTTTATTATTCTCTTTTAATTTGCTCCATATCTTACGGGCAAATAGGAGGTAAGCACACTTATGAATTTTTAAACTTGGTTACTTCGCCAAGACAAGCGGCATTAGGTGGAAAAACAATTACCATTTATGATGAAGATGTCAATCAGGCACTGTTTAATCCTGCTTCCATCAACACCGAAATGCATAACCGTCTATCATTAAATTACGGTAATTACTATCAGGAAGTAACTTATGGAACTGCATCATACGCATTCACCTATGATCAGCATGTGCAAACGTTTCAGGCGGGAATCAATTATATCAACTACGGAAAATTTGATGGATATGATGAAAACGGCTTGCCTACAAATTCATTTACAGGGAGCGAAATAGCACTTTCGCTTGGTTATGCTTACAATATCCCATACACTGACATTCATTTAGGTGCCAATGCAAAACTTATTCAGTCTACATTGGAAAATTACAATTCTCTTGGAGGAGCAATAGATTTAGGAATGGTGTATATTGATGAAAAGAACGATGTGAACTGGGCTTTGACCTTAATGAATATTGGAACACAATTTACCACCTACGACGGTACCACAGAGCAATTACCTTTTGAAATTATTGCAGGAGTTTCACAGGAACTTGAACATGTACCTTTGCGTTGGCACTTAACAATTGAAAATTTACAGCAATGGGATTTATCTTTTTCAAATCCTGTTAATTCTCAAACTTCGCCCGATGGAACGGTTACCGAAGAAAAAGTATCCTTTTTTAACAATGCGCTTCGGCATATGATTTTGGGGGCGGAACTTTTTCCGAAGAAAGCCTTTAATATCAGATTGGGTTATAATTTTAGAAGAGGTCAAGAATTACAAATTCAGGATCAGCGCAATTTTTCGGGGATTTCATTGGGTTTTGGACTTAAATTGAATAAATTAAAACTGAATTACTCCTATTCGAAATACACATTGGCAGGAAACACAAGCCTCTTTGGATTGGTAATTAATTTTGGAGAATAGTTTTAGAAGATAGAAAATAGAGCAAGGAATAAAGAAAAAAGACGGTTTAAAAACGTATTGCTTTCATACCATAAATAAAAAAACATGAAAAAAATCACCATAGCAATAGATGGATTTTCATCTACTGGAAAAAGTACATTGGCAAAACAATTAGCTAAACATTTGGGATATGTATACGTAGATACTGGGGCAATGTACCGCGCAGTTGCTTTATTTGCGATGCAAAACAATTGCATTGGAATCGAATTTTTGGATAAGGCTAAATTAATAGACAGTTTACCGTTCATTAAATTGTACTTTAAATTCAATCCTGAATTGGGTTTTGCCGAAATGTATCTGAATGATGTCAATGTAGAAACCGAAATCCGTACTTTGGAAGTTTCCAGTTTTGTCAGTACGGTTGCGGCAATTTCGGAAGTACGCTCCAAACTTGTTGAACAACAACAGGAAATGGGCAGGGAAAAAGGAATTGTAATGGACGGAAGAGACATAGGAACCGTTGTTTTCCCAAATGCCGAACTAAAAATATTCATGACAGCTGGAGCCGATACCCGTGCGCAAAGACGTTTTGACGAATTGCAGGCAAAAGGCGATTCTGTTTCGTATGAAGAAGTTTTAAAGAATGTGGTAGATCGCGATTATGTTGATACACATAGAGAAGACTCTCCTTTGGTAATCGCCGAAGATGCTATAGAAGTTGATAATTCTTACCTAGATCGCAAGGAACAGTTTGACGTTGTTTTGGAGTTGGCAAATGAAGTTATAAATTCATAGCTTTTTTTAAAGCGTTTTTTTCATAGAGTATAAAAAAATCAAGACGTACTCTTGTGAAGATTTGCAGTTGTACAACCTTCATAAATCGAACTCCATTTTGGTTTTAACGGTACATAATCTTAGACAACTTATATGTTTAAAAAAAACATGTATTGTCGAGTGTTTTTTTTGGTAATATCAATTTTAATAGTAGATTTACACGTCTCAAAATCTGCAAATAAAAAAACAAATCATCTTATGGATATAAAATTACGACTGACAATTATGAATTTTCTCCAATTTTTCGTTTGGGGAATCTGGTTAATTTCACTGGGCGGTTATATGGGGCAGGTTTTTGGTCCAATAGAAGGCGGTAGCGTTGGTTTGTCTATTGGAAGAACATATGGTTCCATGGGATGGGCGAGTTTATTCATGCCGGCCTTACTTGGAATAATTGCAGATAAGTATTTCAGCGCACAAAAGGTTTTAGGATTTGCACATGTCGCTGCAGGAATTTCAATCTATTTTGCTACCAAAGCTACCAATTCTACAGAAATGTATTGGGTAATTTTTGCTACCAGCTGTTTTTATATGCCGACAATAGCGTTGAATAATTCTGTAAGTTATGCAGTTCTAAATAAATTTCAATTTGATGTACAAAAAGCCTTTACACCAATACGTGTTTGGGGTACTGTGGGTTTTATAATTGCAATGTGGATAACGGATTTAACAGACTGGAAATCGAACACCAATCAATTTGTTTTTGCTGCAGTGGCAATGATTGTAACAGGTTTGTTCTCTTTTACAATGCCAGATGTTCCTGCCGAAAATAAAAACACCAATCAATCTTTATCAAGTAAATTTGGACTAGACAGTTTTGTGTTGTTCAGACAGAAAAAGATGGCAATCTTCTTTGTCTTTGCGATGCTATTGGGAGCCGCTTTGCAAGTGACCAATATGTTTGCCGATACCTTTATCAGGGATTTTGGTTCGTATCCTGAATATCACGGAACTTTTGGAGTTGAGCATTCCGTTTTTATTATCTCATTATCACAAATTTCCGAAACCTTATTTATTTTGACTATTCCATTTTTCCTAAAGCGATTTGGAATTAAACAAGTAATGATGTTTAGTATGCTGGCTTGGGTATTGCGTTTTGCATTGTTTGGAATTGGAAATCCGGGCTCGGGAGTTATTTTCCTTATTTTATCAATGATTGTGTACGGAATGGCATTTGATTTCTTTAATATCTCCGGTTCCTTATTTGTAGAAAGGGAAACAGACAGCAAAATCAGATCGAGTGCGCAAGGTTTATTCATGTTGATGACAAACGGAATTGGGGCGATTTTAGGTGGTGAATTTGCAGGAAGAACGGTAAGTTACTTTACGATTGAAAACAAAGTGCAATGGCCGGAAGTTTGGTTTTCATTTGCCGGATATGCCTTTGTAATTTTAATCTTGTTTGCTTTCCTATTTAAATACAAACATGATCCGAAAGAAATGGAGAATGTGAGCCATTAATTTTTTAGCTGAAAACACAAATCAATCCTAACAGCAACTTGTTAGGATTTTTTTATTACAGGTAAATCACTATTCAACCTATTTAGCCCCGATGGAAGGGAATATCCTTTTTATCCCGATTTTTTTCGAGATAAAAAGATAGGAATGACAGCGGGAAACATTGACTCCAAAGAAGCCTTATCATTCGCTTCAATTCCTTTTTATTGTTTATTTCAAGGTTAGTGTAAAATATTTGCACCATTAGTATAAATAATTGATACGGATTTATTACTTTTGCAGACCTTTTGGTGGATAGGAGTTTCCTTTAGGTATCAACAATTTACGTAAAACAACTTCTGTATTTTTCTTTCGCATGGAGAAACTCGAGAAAAAACAGAATACAAATTTTTTATCAGCATGTCTGAACAATTAAAATCACAAGAAGAGTTTTTAGCAAATTTCAACTGGCATAACTTTGAAGAAGGTATCGATGCAGTAGATGAGAAAAACTTGTTGGAATTCGAAGAACTAGTATCAAAAACTTTTATCGCTACTGATCAAGAAGAAGTAGTTGAAGGAGTAGTTGTGAGAATTACAGATAGAGACGTTATCGTTGATATCAACGCAAAATCGGAAGGTGTTATTTCATTGAACGAATTCCGTTACAACCCAAACTTAAAAGTAGGTGACAAAGTAGAAGTATTAATTGACATCCGTGAGGACAAAACTGGTCAATTAGTATTATCTCACAGAAAAGCACGTACTATCAAATCATGGGATAGAGTTATTGCTGCAAACGAAACAGGTGAAATCGTTAATGGTTTTGTAAAATGCAGAACTAAAGGTGGTATGATCGTTGACGTTTTCGGAATTGAAGCATTCTTACCTGGATCTCAAATTGATGTTAAGCCAATTAGAGATTACGATGTATATGTAAACAAAATGATGGAATTCAAAGTGGTAAAAATCAACCACGAATTCAAAAACGTTGTTGTATCTCATAAAGCGCTTATTGAAGCTGACATCGAAGTACAGAAAAAAGAAATTATCGGTCAATTACAAAAAGGACAAGTATTGGAAGGTGTTGTTAAAAACATCACTTCATACGGTGTATTCATTGACTTAGGTGGTGTTGACGGATTGATCCACATTACTGACCTTTCTTGGTCAAGAATCAACCACCCAAGCGAAGTTCTTGAGTTAGACCAAAAATTAAACGTTGTAATCCTTGATTTCGATGATGAGAAAACAAGAATTCAATTAGGATTGAAACAATTAAACGCTCACCCATGGGATGCTTTGAACGCTGATTTGAAAATTGGTGATAAAGTAAACGGTAAAGTAGTTGTAATCGCTGATTATGGTGCATTTATCGAAGTTGCTGAAGGTGTTGAAGGTTTAATCCACGTTTCTGAAATGTCATGGTCAACTCACTTACGTTCTGCTCAAGATTTCGTAAAAGTTGGTGATGTTGTTGAAGCTGTTGTCTTGACTTTAGACAGAGAAGACCGTAAAATGTCTTTGGGTATCAAACAATTGACTCAAGATCCATGGACTGATATCACTTCTAAATACCCAGTAGGTTCTAAACATACAGGTATCGTTAGA
>Ga0308157_10001636_pt1 | contig 43587 bp, 39 predicted proteins | sample PhyBR1_FD_201035 | JGI IMG/M metagenome (GOLD analysis project Ga0308157, IMG submission 201035) | Phyllosphere microbial communities from UC Gill Tract Community Farm, Albany, California, United States - DLSLB.R1 | ecosystem: Host-associated > Plants > Phyllosphere > Unclassified | place: USA... | reverse complement strand
TCACCCTCCGGATGTAAGACAGTAAGCTGCGCTGCCGATATGTTCGGATGTGTCAGATGCAGCTGAGCAATGATTACGTCAATGTCGCGCACCTTATCTCCCGCGGCCTAACTCTGGAATTAAGCCGACCCGCGAAGCGGGTTCGGCTTGAATGAACTGTTAGGCGGCGGTGGCCACTTACCGCTCCCCGGGCCGATGCTGCCTTGCTTGTGCAACCCAACGCGAGCCGAGCATGCCACAGCTTGCGGGACGGAGCCTGCCCGGGGAATCTTGCCGAGCGTTGCCGCTGAAGTGCGATGAAATGATTGCGGCAGAGCAGTGAAGCTTAAGACGAATTGGCGGACTGGCCGCTGCCAGGAGCAGTTGGAACTGCTACCCGGAGCCGACCGGTGACTTGCCGACGTTGCTGCCGACAGAAGAAGGGCCAGCCAACCCAACGCACCGCCGCCTAACGCCTGAATTAAGCCGAGCCGCGAAGCGGCTTCGGCTTGAATGAATTGTTAGGCCCCAACTCACCCAACAACCAAGCGGCGAGCTGGCGTGGCCCGCGGCGATTGGCATTGGACGTATTGGCCGCCTCACTACATGCGGAGAGGAAGAGCTGCCCTAGGGAACCGAGAACAGGGAGGCCAACCTGCTCCCGAAGAGCAACGCTCTCTCCGGCGAGCGCGAAGAGTAGCTCGCTCCGCTCGCCGATCTGGTGAGGTAGGACGTAGTCTGGGTGAAACGCCGAATCGAAGAAGAGCATGTCGCCGTGTTCGGCAGTGTGCGGCAGGGCGCTCCGGAGCAACGTAAGCAACTCACCCTCTGCGACGGTGAGTCGAGCCTCTAATTTGTCTTGGCGAGATGCTTTCATTGGGGCCTAACTCCGGAATTAAGCCGACTCGCGAAGCGAGTTCGGCTTGAATGAACTGTTAGGCCTCAATCGAATTTCCTGGAAGTACATGCTGACAGTAGCGCCACTCGTGTACCGGCTGATCATCTATGTATGCATCCGGCTTAGGCAAGAAGGCTACGAAGCAATGCTCAATGCCTAACTCTGCTGCAGAGGAACGAGCGTAGTCTGCGCCGCCGGAGCTCCACAGGTATAGCGCAACTTCCTGTTGGTGCAACTCGCGAACGCGAGCTATCGCCGAAGACATAGGAATGCGCTTGGTACCGAAAGAGCGGACCAGCGTGTCATCAACGTCTACGAACACTATGCGCTGTCTCATGAGGCCTAACCCTGGAATTAAGCCGACTCGCGAAGCGAGTTCGGCTTGAATGAACTGTTAGGCCTCGTGTTGCTAGCCTGCTTACAGCGATTCATATCCGTTTCCTTTGCCACTCAGCCACCGGATACGCACCTTGCCCTCACCGCGTAGGTGATCATGCGCCATGTGGAAAAGAGGGTGTGAAAGATCGCCACTGGTTAAGGCGCGCCGGTTTCCGCTTTCCTCGACTCTAAGGAAGTGTGCCTCATCTGGTTCATCGGTGTAGCTGCGGACGACGAAACAAACCGTACCCTCAGTGAATCGGTAGGTGTCGTACTCGTAGTAGTAGTCGTACAGGCCGGACTCGTTGGATTCGCTTGAATCGACTTGACGGACGCGCTCGATATACATAGGGCAGGCCTAACACCTATTAGACCGCCTAACAGCGGTATAGCGCAGAGTATCGCGGTTTTTCCATCACTTTCAAATCAATGGAATCCCTCATTAAATCAAGAATTTAGCTGATAGGTCGCCGTGCTGACGGCACCCATGCTCCCTGGAAACTACCGCTTGGGAGCGGCTATATGAGTTACGACCCTGTTTTTAGCGGTGTAACACCTGGCGAGGCACCGCGGCTTCTGGATACTGTCCGTGCGCAAATCCGCCTACGGCATTACAGCATCCGCACCGAGCAGGCCTATCTGGGTTGGATAAGGCGATTCATCCTGGCCAACGGCAAACGTCATCCGCGGGAGATGGGCGGCGACGAGGTGACGGAATTTCTCAGCCGGTTGGCGACGGAGGGAAAGGTGGCACCGTCTACCCAAAAATCAGGCGTTGGCGGCCTTGCTTTTCCTTTACCGGGAGGTGCTGCAGGTGGAGCTCCCGTGGTTACAGAATGTCGTGCGTGCCAAACGACCGAAGCGTTTGCCCGTCGTTCTTTCCGTGGACGAGGTTGCGAGGATGTTGTCCGCAATCCCGGAAGGGGTTCCTGCGCTGATGGCTCGCCTGCTCTATGGCACTGGCATGCGCCTGATGGAATGCCTGCGCTTGCGGATCAAGGACGTGGACTTTGCGCGGCACGAAATATGCGTGCGCGCAGGCAAGGGCAACAAGGACCGGCGCGTGCCGCTGCCGGTGTCGCTGCGCGAGCGTCTGCAACAGCAGCGTGAGTGGGCGTTGGCACTGCACCAACGTGATCTGGCTGCAGGCGCGGGGCGCGTGCATCTGCCCCATGCCCTGGCACGGAAATACCCCGAAGCTGACCGGCAGCCTGGTTGGCAGTACCTGTTTCCGTCGAACAGGCTATCGCGTGATCCACGCACGGGGCGGCGCGGGCGTCATCATGTCAGCGAGGAAGTGCTGCAGCGGGCGATCAAGCAGGCGCGCTTGCAGGTGCGGGTGCTGCAGCCGGCCACCTGCCATACCCTGCGGCACTGCTTTGCTACCCATCTACTCGATGCTGGCTGTGACATCCGCACCCTGCAGGAGCTGCTGGGCCACAAGGACATCGCTACCACGCAGATCTACACCCATGTCCTGGGGCGTGGCGCCGGTGCCGTACTGAGTCCTTTGGATAGGTTGCCGGCGCTGCCGCATCCGGCGCTGGAGATGAACACTGAGGATGACGATCTGCATTAGGGAATCGGACGGAACCGCGCTACGCCGTACTCGTCGTATTCGAAGGTATAGCGGTCCGGGTCAACGGCGGTGGCGATATGCTCGCGCGCCTGCGTCTGGTCGCGGCGGCCACAGGCAATCGTGGTGAAGTCCAACGGTGCGCACAGCGTGATCCTTGCCGGGCCGTGCATCCCATCGCAATGGCCGTTGAGTGCTATCCACAGCCGGCTATCCTGTTCGCTCAGCACAAACCCGCCGTCACCGAGGCCAAGGTGCTCACCGGTGTAGAGCAACACGTCGGGTTCGTCCTTGTTGGTGAACGCGATACGCATGCCGGCGATGTCGTTCCAGTGCTGCACTTCGCCCGGGCCGCTGCTGAACGCAGGGCAGTCGTGAATGCGTAGCTGCAGTTCGTCGGGCGGCAGATCGTCTTCGTTCAACAGCACGCCATCAGGATCAATGCGTTCGGCGTGGATGTCGAAGTCCCACAGCAACGCGGGAAGCTGCGCATCCACATAGGCGCCGAGTTCGGCAGCGATCACGCGATAGGGGTGGCCGTTCCAACTGCAGGTAGCGACAGCAGGCAGCGGGGGCGGGCAGGCGGTGGGCGAGTTCATTGCCTCATTCTGCCGCGCCCCGCTTGTCGGTCAACCGTCGAGCAGCGCCTTGTCGCGCACGGCGCCCTTGTCGGCGCTGGTGGCGAGCAGTGCGTATGCCTTCAGTGCCGTGGTCACCTTGCGCGGGCGCGCTTCGGCCGGCTTCCAGCCCTTGGCATCCTGCTCGCTGCGGCGACGGGCGAGTTCTGCATCGTCCACCAGCAGGTTGATGCCACGCTGCGGGATGTCGATCAGGATGCGGTCGCCGTCGCGGACCAGGCCAATGGCGCCGCCGGCGGCGGCTTCCGGTGAGCAATGGCCGATACTCAGGCCGGAGGTGCCACCGGAGAAACGACCGTCGGTGAGCAGGGCGCAGGCTTTGCCCATGCCCTTGGATTTCAGGTAGCTGGTCGGGTACAGCATTTCCTGCATGCCCGGGCCACCCTTGGGGCCTTCGTAGCGGATCACCACCACGTCGCCGGCCTGTACTTCGTTGCCGAGGATGCCCTTGACGGCCGCATCCTGGCTTTCGTACACGCGCGCATTGCCTTCGAAGACATGGATGGATTCGTCCACGCCTGCGGTCTTCACCACGCAACCATCAGCGGCGAGGTTGCCGTACAGCACGGCCAGGCCCCCTTCGCTGGAGAAGGCGTGGGCAACATCGCGGATGCAGCCTTCGGCGCGGTCCACATCCAATGACGGCCAGCGCGTGGACTGGCTGAAAGCCACCTGGGTCGGGATACCTGCCGGGCCAGCCTTGTAGAAGGTGTGCACGGCTTCGTCCCGGGTCTGGGTGACGTCCCATTGCGCGATGGCTGCGCCCAGCGTGCGGCTGTGCACGGTGGAGGCATCGGTGTGCAGCAGGCCGCCGCGTGCCAGCTCGCCGAGAATGGCCATGATGCCGCCAGCGCGGTGCACGTCTTCGATGTGGTATTTCTGCGTGTTCGGCGCCACTTTGCACAGCTGCGGCACGCGCCGTGACAGGCGATCGATGTCGCGCTGGTCGAAGGCGACTTCGGCTTCCTGTGCGGCCGCGAGCAGGTGCAGGATGGTGTTGGTGGATCCGCCCATGGCGATATCCAGCGTCATCGCGTTTTCGAAGGCTTCGAAAGTGGCGATGCCACGCGGCAGCACATTGGCTTCTTCGCCGCCGTACCAGCGATGGCACAGTTCGACGATGAGGCGGCCGGCGCGCTTGAACAGCGCTTCACGATCGCTGTGGGTGGCCACGACGGTGCCGTTGCCGGGCAGCGACAGGCCCAATGCTTCGGTCAGGCAGTTCATAGAGTTGGCAGTGAACATGCCCGAGCACGAACCGCAGGTGGGGCAGGCGCTGCGTTCGATCGCTGCCACCTGCTCGTCGCTGACCTTGTCATCACCGGCAGCCACCATCGCATCGATCAGGTCGAGCTTGTGATCGGCCAGTTTGGTCTTGCCGGCTTCCATCGGGCCACCGGACACGAATACGGCGGGGATGTTCAGGCGCAACGCAGCCATCAACATGCCCGGGGTGATCTTGTCGCAGTTGGAGATGCACACCAGCGCATCGGCGCAGTGGGCGTTGGCCATGTATTCCACCGAGTCGGCGATGATTTCGCGGCTGGGCAGCGAATACAGCATGCCGTCATGGCCCATGGCGATGCCGTCATCCACGGCGATGGTATTGAATTCCTTGGCCACGCCGCCGGCGGCTTCGATCTCGCGCGCCACGAGCTGGCCGAGGTCCTTCAGGTGCACGTGGCCGGGCACGAACTGGGTGAAGGAATTCACCACGGCGACGATGGGCTTGTGGAAATCGCCATCGGTCATGCCGGTGGCACGCCACAGGGCGCGGGCGCCGGCCATGTTGCGGCCGGCGGTGGAGGTTTTCGAGCGGTATTTAGGCATGGGGCGAGCGGAGCGTGCTGGCGGAAGTGCAGAGCATTCGATTCTGCATCAAGTTCCCGGTTGCAGCTGCAACCATCCCGGTGGGGAAAGGGAGGGGGGAGTGCGGCGGTTGGCTGGGTGTTGGAGGCTGGCTTTTGGGGGTGTGGTTGCGTCGGGTGCAAGGGCGGAGTTGAAGTCAGCGACGGAGCCAAAGGCGGGAGCAAAAGAAAAAGCAAAAAGCGAAGGCACCCCTCCCCAACCCTCCCCTGCGCTGCGCGCAAGGGAGGGGGTAGAAGCGGCTGCCCCGCAATCCGAACGATCGCAGCAAACAGCCCCCTCCCTTGCGCGCAGCGCAGGGGAGGGTTGGGGAGGTGTGCTTTGGATGTTGCTCTAACCTCCACCCAAACGCCCAAACGGAAACCACCGAAGAAAACAACGGAAAGCAGAAAACCCAGCCATACCAAGCGTTCCCCCGCATCAGCTGAAAATCCGATTCAGCTTCGGGAGCTATCAGGTTTCCGCCTTGCAGCCTTCATCGGGCATCATTGGGCAATCAAATTGACGGGGAACCGACCATGAAGCGATCCAAGGCCACCGCACTGGTGCTGATGAGCGCCGTGCCGCTGCTGCTGACCGCCTGCCAGAAGGAAGAATCCGTGCAGGTGCAGGAAGGGCTGTACACCTCGGTGGAAGCCTGTTCCGAGGCCACTGGCAACCCGTCCAGCTGCCGCGAGGCCTTCGCCAACGCCCAGCAGCAGGCCGCTGATGCCGCGCCCAAGTACGCAAGCAAGGAAGAGTGCGCCAAGGAGTACCCGGCCGAGCAGTGCGTACAGCAGCACACCAGCGCGGGTACCTCGTTCATCGGCCCGATGATGATGGGCTTTTTCATGTCGCAGATGCTCAACGGCAGCCGTGGTGCCGTTGCCGCTCCGCCGGCCGCACAGCCGGCATTCAAGGACAAGGCCAATGGTTGGGCCAAGCCCGCACCTGGCGGCAGTGGTGGCCTGAACACAGCCAGCGGCATTGGTGCAGGCAAGGCCGGCCTGGCCCCGGTCAGCGCCGAGCCCAATCGTGCCGTCACCGCCAGCCGTGGTGGCTTTGGTGCGCGTAGCGGTGGCCGCAGCAGCGTCGGCGGTTGATGCAGTGAAGCGTGTAGCAATTGCCGAGCGCGGCAACTGGCGGGACCGTGCCGCTGAGGCAGGGTTCCGTTTCCACACCATCGACGGTGCGCCGTACTGGGATGAAAGCGCGTATTACGCGTTCACCCTGCGCCAGATCGAGAACGATATCGAAGACCCCAGCGCCGAGCTGCATGCCATGGCGCTGGATCTGGTTGACGAGGTGGTAGGCAGCGAGGCGCTGATGGCGCAGCTGGCCATCCCCGAGGCATTCCGCGAGTGGATCGCCGAAAGCTGGCGTCGCCGCGACCCGCACCTCTACGGTCGGCTGGATTTTGCCTATGGCGGCAATGGCCCGGCCAAGCTGTACGAGCTGAACTACGACACGCCAACCTCGCTCTACGAAGCGTCCTTTTTCCAGTGGCAATGGTTGGAAGACCAGCGCAACCGTGGCGCCTTGCCGCAGCAGGCGGATCAGTTCAACTCCATCCACGAAACCCTGGTGGAGCGGTTTGCAGAGCTGACGTCGCGTCTGCCGCCGCCGCTGTATTTCAGCGCGGTGGGGGAGTCCGAGGAAGACCAGGGCACGGTGGCCTACCTGCGCGATTGCGCGGCGCAGGCCGGGCTGCGTGCGGCCGCCATCGCCATCGAGGATATCGGCTTGTCGGCGGACGGGCGTTTCACCGATCTGGATGACGTGGTGATCGGCAGCCTGTTCAAGCTGTACCCGCTGGAAGACCTGATGCGCGAGGAGTTCGGCGCGGCGTTGCCGCGTTCGGGTGTGCAGTTGCTGGAACCGGCCTGGAAAGCGGTGCTCAGCAACAAGGGCATCCTGCCGTTGTTGTGGCAGCGTCATCGTGGCCATCCCAATCTGCTGGAATCGCACTTCGACGACGGCAGCACGCTGCCAGCGGGTTGGGTGCGCAAGCCGCTGCATTCGCGCGAGGGCGCCAACGTCGCCATGCACATGAATGATGGCAGCTGGCAGGAGAGCGAAGGTCCCTACACGGGCCCCAGCATCCGCCAAGCCTTCCATGCCTTGCCGGTGTTCGAAGGCAACTATCCGCTGGTGGGCAGCTGGGTGGTGGGCGACCGCGCCTGTGGTGTTGGCATCCGCGAGGACAACAGCCGCATCACCCGCGACAGTGCGCGTTTTGTGCCGCACGCCATCATCGATGATGCGCCCCAGGGCACGACGCGGATCTATCTGTAAGCGCGGCGCAAGCCGCCAAGCAGGCAATGCCGGAAATGCCCCTATAGAGCCGAGCCATGCTCGGCACGACTGTTTGCACTCCTCTCCCGCGCGCGGGAGAGGGGGTGGGATGAGGGCAGCTTTTCGGGCAATGCCGGTGAAGCCCTGCCGAGCATGGCTAGGCACTACAGGTTGGCATTACCGGTGAAGCCTCTGCCGAGCATGGCACGGCACGGCTGCTTGAGCCCCTCTCCCGCGTGCGGGAGAGGGGGTGGGATGAGGGCAGCTTTTCGGGCATTGCCGGTGAAGCTTTTGCCGAGCATGGCTCGGCACTACAGGTTGGCATTACCGGTGAAGCCTCTGCCGAGCATGTCACGGCACGGCTGTTTGAGCCCCTCTCCCGCGCGCGGGAGAGGGGTTGGGGTGAGGGCAGCTTTTCGGGCATTGCCGGTGAAGCTTTTGCCGAGCATGGCTCGGCACTACCGGTTTGCGGCGGTTGCTGGTGATTCGGCTTACAGCAGGCCGTCGCGCTTTACCGCGAGGTAGCGCTCGACCAGGGCTGCAGGCAGTTCCTCGGCGGTTACGTCCAGCACCATTACGCGGTGGCTGCGCAGGGCGTCGTGGGCGTCGCTGCGTTGTTGCAGGTAGCGGGCGATGGCGCCGGCTTGCAACGCATCGGGCAGGGTCTCGACATCGCGTGTGGCCACGTCGTCCAGTTCGCGTTCGCGCAGGCTGGCCACGCAGACCAGGTGGCGCTTCTGCAGCAGGCGAACTGCGGCCAGCAGGTCTTCGATGTCTTCGTCGCGGACGTTGGTGATCAGCATCACCAGGCTGCGCCGTGACTGCCGCAGTGACAGATCGGTGGCGGCTGCAAGGTAGTCGGTGGCTACAGGTCTTGCTTGCAGGTCGTAGCTGGCCCGCAGCAAGGTGTCGATGGCGGACAGGCTGCGCTTGGGTGCCACCCAGCGATGGTCGCCACCGCTGGCGTGCAGGCCCACGCCGTCACCCTGGCGCAGCGCCAGATAGGACACAACCAGCGCGGCATTGAGCACGTGGTCGAAGTGCGACAGTCCGCCTTCGGCCGCCATCATGCGGCGGCCGGTGTCGATCATCATCACCAGTTGCTGGTTCTTCTCGTCCTGGTATTCGCGGGAGATCAACTTGCGCGCGCGCGATGTGGCCTTCCAGTCGATCTGGCGCAGGCTGTCACCCACGCGGTATTCGCGCATCTGGTGGAAATCGGTGCCTTCACCGCGGCGCCGCTTCAGGTGGGCGCCGACCAGCCGCGATGCCATCTCGGCGCTGAGTAGTGCCAGCCGGGTCAACGGTACGAAGTTGGGATACACGCGCACGGTTTGCGGTGTGCCTGCCAGGCGTCGCTGGCGCCACAGCCATAGCGGTGACTGCAGGCGCAGGTGTACGCCCTCGAACACGAACGTGCCGCGATTATCCGGGGTGAAGCTATAGCTGAAGCGGCTTTCGCTGGCCTTGCCCAGTTTCAGGCGGCGGGGCAGGCCCTGGGCCTTCCAGCCATCGGGCAGCAGATCGAAAACCTCAACCCGTTGCGGCTTGAAGGCATCCAGCTGCAGCCATGTTTCGCGTTCCACGCCCAAGGCCAATGCATCGGGCAGCTCACGGCGCACCAATGGGCTCGGGCGGCGCCACAGCAGCAGCATGTCCAGCAACGCAAGCGCAGCAATGACCAGCCCGGTCACGGTCCACGGCAGGTGTGGCAGGTAATGCAGCGCCACCGGGATGCCCAGCAGGCCCCACAGCACCAACAGCCCGACCAGATAGGGCGATGGCCTCATCGTTGCGTCCCGTACTTGTCGGTGGCGGTGATGGGCGAGGCCCGATCCGTTGGTGCGGCGCGCAGCCGGCAGGCGGCGGCTGGCACAGCGCTTGCCAGCGCGTAATCGACATGCACCTGGGAGCGGACCACGCGGCTCACTTGCGCGGTGCCTCCACCTTGGCCAGCAGGGCGGTCAGGGCATCGTCGGCCGATTGCCCTTCGATCTGCAGTTCCGGCGCCAGTGCAATGCGATGGCGCAACGCAGGCTTGGCGATTTCACGCACATCGTCGGGCGTGACGAAATCGCGGCCGGCCAATACCGCCTGGGCACGTGCCGCACGGACCAGGGCGATGCTGCCACGCGGGCCGGCACCCAGAGCGATACCCGGCCACTTGCGGGTCGCAGCGACGATGCGCACGGCATAGTCGATCACCTGCGGGTCCACCGTGATCGCAGCGACCGCCTGTTGCAGCTCCACCACCTCGGCGCCGTTGAGTACACGCGGCACCTGTGACAGGTTGAAATCACTCGCAGTGCGGCCAGTGGTGATGGACTGCACCATCGCCTTTTCGTCTTCCAGCTGCGGGTAGTCGATCAACACCTTCAGCAGGAAGCGGTCCAGCTGCGCTTCGGGCAAGGGATAGGTGCCTTCCTGTTCCACCGGATTCTGCGTAGCCAATGTCAGGAATGGCGGGGTCAGCGCAAAACCTTTGCCTTCGATCGTGACCTGGCCTTCCTGCATCACTTCCAGCAGTGCCGACTGGGTCTTGGCCGGGGCGCGGTTGATTTCGTCGGCCAGCAGCAGGTTGGTGAACACCGGGCCGCGGCGGATCTTGAAGCTCTCGGTCTTGGGGTCGTATACCGCATGGCCGCTGACGTCGCTGGGCATCAGGTCCGGGGTGAACTGCACACGCGCATAGTCCAGCTCAAGTGCCTGTGCCAGGGCGCGCACCAGCAGGGTCTTGCCCAGCCCGGGGACGCCTTCGATCAGTACGTGGCCACCAGCCAGCAATGCGATGAGGATCTGGTCGAGCACATCGGTCTGGCCGATGAAGGCCTGGCCCACTGCTTCACGCACGCGCTCGACGCGCTCGATCAACGCGCGGGTGGCTGCGCTGGGCGCCGCAGTGGGCGACGTGGCGGGCGCCGGTGCGGCACCAGGCAGGACGGGCGGGGTGGGCTGGTCGGTCATAGCTGGTTTCTCATCTGGATGAGCAGGCGGATGCGCTCGCGCAGGGCGGTATCGTCGCGGGAGCCGGGGATCTGCAACGCGGTCTGGACCCGTGTAACGGGCCACTGCAGGTGTTCGGCAATGGCACGGGCCTGCAGCTCGCCGCTGAGCGCGGCAGCCACCGGCGCGCGTTGCCGCAGGCGCTTGAGGAAGGATTGGCGCACCGCATCATAGAGCAGCGGTGATTTGCCGAAGCGATACAGGTGCTCGCCGCTGGCGCGCACGTGTTCCAGCAACGAACGGCGCTCGGCCTTCGGTGAGGGCAGGCGGGCACCGAAGCGCTGGCTGCGTGCCCACAGCCACGCCAGCAAGGCCAGCAGCAGTGGCAACCAGATCGGCCAGCCCCGCTTGAACAGCAGCTTCCATAGCGACGGCGATTCCATCGCATAGATCAGGTAGCTGGTGCCCTTGCCATAGTTTGGCGCCAGCAGCAGGCGGGTCAGGTCGCGGTGCGGCACGTCACGCAGGCCGGTATCGGTGCCGCCATCGCCGTCGCCATTGCGCAGGAAGTCCATGTCGGCCAGCACGTCGATCCGGCCCAAGCCGTAGCGCAGGCGCGCCCAGGCCAGCGTGTCGTCGCTGTCATCGCCCCAGCTGCGCTCGACGCGGGTGGTGCCAACGAGGGTGAAGCGATCCCCTGCACAGAACTCCTGGTGGACTTCCTGGCCGGGCACATTCCAGAGCTGGCATCGCGAAGGCACCTCGCTGGGCACCACGCCAAGGCGTGCCAGCAGATTGTTGTCGTTGGCGTCCAGGTCTTCGTCCGGCGCCGGCATCTTCAGCAGCAGCTGGCCACCAAACTCGATCCATTCGAGCAGGGCATCGACCTGTGGCTCGGTGAGCGTGCGGGCATCGTCCAGCATCACCACGGTATCGCCAGGCTGCAGGGCGACCGTGCTCAGGTCGAGCTTGCGCGCGGTCTCCGCTTTCTGGCCATCGCGGCGCAGGGCTTCGCGCAACGCGAACAGGTCGTTGTAGGTCGGCTCGCCGTAGGCTGGGGTAGGCACCTGGGTGTTGACCCGCTCGAAGTTGCGCAGGAACCACACCACGACGATGGCAACCAGCAGCAAGGCTGCAGCGGCAAACAGCCCGTTGCGTACGCGGGGGCTCATGCCGGCCACCCGAAGTGCTGATGCAGCTGTGCGGCCAGCGCGTCGAACTCGCTGTCACTGGGCAGGCGCCCGGCATAGGCGGCGTATTGCCACGTGCGCACCACCTGGGCAAACAGCTGTTGGTCCTCGGTACGAGGCATGCGCCGCGACGCGCGCAGGCATTGTGCTTCGGTGGCGCCCGGCGGCAGCACCACGTCGGCACGCTGGACAAGGACTTCCACCGACGCGCGGTAGAGCAGGGCCAATGCATGGCGTGGCTTGCCTTCGCGCCACAGCCGGCGCGCGCTGCCGAGGATGTCGGGCGGCAACACCTCAGGCAGTTGCAGGCTGTCCTGGACGATGGGGGTTTCGGTCTCGCGGCTGCGCTTGCCGGTGCCGCGCAGCCACGGCAGCCACCAGCGGGCCGTCACCGCCAGCGCGACAAGAGCGACGCCCAACAGAATCCACAGGATGCTTTCGCCCAGGAAGGCCAATACCTTGCCGACGGCATCCCAGGGCAACCTGGACAGGAGGGATGTGTCTGGTGGCTCGGTCGTCTCGTCCTTCTTCTTCTGCTTCCATTCGGTGACGGTGCGCTTGCCGCCCAATTGGGGGTCTTCATAGGCGCGGGCCACCGCCTGCCGGAACCCGGCGGTATCGGCATCGCTGGAACCAAACACGCTCGCCGGACTGTTGGCGTTGGCCTTGTCGCTGTCGTCCACTGTTTTGGCGGGCGCGGACTGTTCCTGCTCAGGCGGCTGCTGCGCCTGCGCAGGCATCTGCGCCAGGGGTACCAGCAAGGCCAGTACCAGGGTCGGCGCCAATTTGGCCAGCCGCTCGCGCATGCGACGGAAGGCGATCTCCACGTCCCAGGCTTCCAGCTGGGTGCGGCGGTTGAGATACAAGCCAAAGCCGGCGCCGCTGTAGAACGGGCCGATCACCGTCATCGTGGCCAGCAGCAGCAGGTTGAAGCCCACCCATACCCAGGCTGGGGTGTCCTCGCCGATCAACGACCAGGCCACGCGCATCGACTCGGACAGGCTGTCCAGTGGCACGAACATGAAGATCAACGCGATGCAGGCCAGCTGCAGCGTCCGCTCGAACATGAAGCAGACCCAGGTCAACAGCGTGGCATGGCCATAGCTGGCGCTACCCAGGGCGCCGCGTCGCGCGCGCCGCAAGGTGGCGTCGCCGCCTTCCAGCAGGTCCACCGGCATCAGCAGCGAGCGGGCCGGGCTCAGGCGACGCCACAGCAGATAGGGCAACAGGCCGCGCCAACCCCAGTGCAGCTGTGCGCGCAGGGTGTCGCCGGTGCTGGGCTCGGCGCCGAACGCACCGCGCGAAATCACATACAGCGGAATGCGGTCGTAGAGGGGGCGCAGCCACCACAAGGCCAACGCCGACAACAGGAAGTTGTCCAACCACCAGCCGCCCAGGTTCAGCAGCACGAACAGCGGCAACGTGGTCAACAACCACGGCTTCCAGATCGCCCCTGCATGGCGCCGCACCAAGGCGGTGCCAAGTTCCATCGCTTCCCACTGCGAGCGCGCGCGCAGCACCACGTCGAGCTGGTCAATGCGCATGGCTGCTCCCACGTCCGCCACGCCACAGCCAGCCCAGCACCAGCAGCCACAGCAGGAAGGAAACCGTCAGCTTGCCCCACATCGGCACCACGGCGATGGATGACCAGAAGGCCTCGATGAAGGCGGCTACCAGCAGCATGAAGGCCACGCCCAGGCACAGACGGGCACCGATGCGCCCACCTTCAACCAGGGCATCGATACGCCGCTGCTGGCCGGGGGCCAGCAGGCGCAGGCCCAGCTGCAGGCCGGCGCCGCCGGCAATCACAATGGCGGTCAACTCGAACGGGGCATGGCCGACCACGAAACGCCAGAATTGCGGCCCGAACCCGGCATGCTGGAGATGCCCGGCCACCGCACCGATGGTGATGCCGTTGAACACCAGCACAAGGATGGTGCCGATGCCGGCCAGCAGGCCGCTGGCGAAGGTGCGCAGGCCAATGCTGATGTTGTTCATGATGTAGTGGCCGAACATCGCCCAATCGGTGCCGCTGCTGCGGCCCAGGTCGTCGGCTGCGGGTGCGTACATCTTTTCCATCTGCGCGATCTGGGCTTGATCCAGCAGCAGGTGGACCATTTCCGGTTTGACCTGCAACAGCACGAAGATGCCGATCAGCGGCACGGCGAACAACGCGCATGACACCCACATGGCTGCAGCCTGGCTGCGCACGGCCAAGGGGAAGTCGGCGAACAGGAACTCCACCGCGCGTTGCCACCGCGGCCGGGGCGTGCGGTACATCAGGTTGTGGCCACGCTGCATCAACTGCTGCAGGTGTTCCACCAACTGCGGGCTGTAGCCGCGCTGCTGCGCCAATGCGAACTGCTGGCACAGGCGCCGGTAGCGCTGCGGGATGGTTTCATCACCAGGCAGATCACTGGACAGCGCCGGCGCTGACTTGCGTGCGTGCTCGCCGCGCTGCTGCAGCCAGTTTTCGAACTGCAGCCACTCATGCTGGTAGCGGGTGACGAACTGTTCCTGTTTCATCGGCGCCCCAACAGCCAGTTGGCCATCGCATACAGACGCAGCACGCCGGCCTGGCCGCGATCCTGGGTGAGGCCGCTGACGATGTCGGCCAGCTCGCGCTGACGGGCTGCCGACAGTGCCGGTGCACGCTCGGCGAAGGCAACCAGGGCGCGTTGTTCTTCCGGCCTCAAGGGCTGCGGCGGTGCCAGCACGGTATCAATGCGCGCCGGCGACTGCGCCATGCGCGGCGCATCGTGCACCACCAGTGAGCCGGCAACCAGGTCGCCCAGGCGGCGCCCATGGGCATCGCACAGGCAGCTCACCAGGCCCACGGCGTAGCCGAAGGGCAGCATGTCCACGGTCCGCAGCAGGTTGCGCACGATGGCCGGCATCCAGCCCAGTGGCGAGCCGTCGCCGGACACCACGCGCAGGCCCAGGGCGCGTTTGCCCAAGGTGCGCCCCCACCAGACTTCAAACACGATCGGATAGGCCCAGAACAGCAGGAACATCAGGCCCAGGTACAAGCCCTGGCCCAGCCCACCCAGTGGGATCAACAAGGGGCTCATCACCGTGAGCACGCTGAAACGGATCACCAGATCGATCAGCCAGGCCAGCGCACGCGGCACCGGCCCGGCGGCCGGCAACTGCAATGGCACGCCTTCGGGCGTGATGACCTCGCGGTAAGTGTCCAGCATCGGCCGCGCTGCCGTCATTGCAGGCTTCCCGGGGAGACGCGGCGATGATGAAGGGCCCGGATTCCCGTCCGGGCGGATGCCTGGGGCATTCGTTTCTCTGTCACATCCTGAGTCAGAGTGCTGACTTTAGCGGGCGGGCAGGTGAAAACCCAGCGTGTTCAACGCACGGTGGGCTTGTCCTTGCCGCCAAACATCTTCTTCAGGCCGCCGCCCAGCAGCACCAGGCCCACCAGCAGCAGCTTCCAGAACTTGGCCAACACCAGCCCAAGCTTGGCAAACAGCCCGGCCTTGGCCGCCAGGCCGCCGCCGATCAACGATGCCACGCCATAGGCGGCAATCTTGTCGGTGCTTGGGTTGTGGTCGGCATAACGGGCGCCGGCATCGAACTCGGTCATCGGCAGCAGGCGTTCCATGCCGGCACGCACGGTGTCCAGGCTGTTCATGCCGGCGACGGCGTTCAAGCTCAGGTAACCACCGCGGCCCAGTACACGGATGTCGTAGTTGAGGGTGTGGTGGTCCTGGTCGTTGAAGGCCAGTTCGCGTGCCCAGTACATCTTCTTGCTGCCCGCGTCGTAACGCGGCGGCACTGCCCAGCCCACCAGGTCGAGCGAGCCGTAGCCAGCCTTCACGCGTTCCGGATTGCCGTCGCGGATTTCTTCCTGCATGGTCTGCAGCAGCTCGCTGTAGTCGATCTTGCTGGCATCTTCGTCCGACACATAACCATCATCGGAGTAAGTGACCACTACCGCCCAGCTGTCGTCATCGGTCAGTGCCGGGCTGCGCGGCACGATCAGGCCAAGCACGCTTTCGTCGGGCGGGTTGCCCCACATGTCCTCCAGCACCCGGCGCGCATCGGCCTGGTCCAGGTACAGGAACTGGTCATCCAGATTGAAGTGGGCCTTGGCCTGGCCGACGGTAATGGTGCCGTGGCGGAAGTCCAGGGACTGGATGAACTGCTCGGCGGTCATGCCGGCTTGTTCATCATCGGCGCGTACGGAGGGTGCAACCAGCACTGCCACGCCGGCCAACAGGCCCAGCGCAATGGATTTGAGCGACATCATGTCTATCCCCGTGAAAGGCGTCCCCACGCCCAGACCCGCAGTGTGCGCGAGCCCGTGGCGACGGGCAATGCCCCAGGGTGTCAGCCGTGCATGGAGCGGTACTGGTCCTTGACCCGGACGTAGTGGTCGGCCGAGTAGCGCAGCCCCTCGATATCCTTGTCGGTCAGTTCCCGCATCAGGCGCGCCGGGTTGCCGGCCCACAGCTGGCCACTCTTGACCCGCTTGCCCGGGCCGATGACCGCGCCGGCAGCGATGAAGGCATTGGGCTCGATCACCGCACCGTCGAGGATGCAGGCGCCCATCCCGATCAGGCAGTAATCGCCGATGGTGCAGGCATGGATGATGCAGCCATGGCCAACGGTCACGCCTTCGCCGATCAGCGTGGGAAAGCCTCCCTTGTTGTAGGCGCTGTCGTGGCTGACATGGATGATGGTGCCGTCCTGCACATTGGTACGCGCGCCGATGCGAACGTAGTTCACGTCCCCGCGGATCACCGTGCCCGGCCAGATGGAAGCATCGTCACCGATCTGCACGTCGCCAATCACGGTGCAGGCTTCGTCAACGTAGACGCGCTCACCGAGCGTGGGGGTTTTGTCCAGGAAGGGGCGGAGTGCGGGCATGGTGTGGCCTGTGCTTCAGTGTTTTCCAGTGCGCATCATAGCCGCGTTGCGGCATCGCGAAACTCAGCCGGGTGCGTGTGCTTCCAGCATCGACCTGAAGAGTGCGTCCAATGCCGCGGCATCACCATGACCCGCAGTCAACGTCGGTGTGCTGTGGGTGCGGCGTGCCAACTCGGCGTCGATGTAATCACTGATTGCGGCGATACGCGGGCCATCCGCCACTTCCGCGCTGCGTCGCTTTGTTTCCAGCAGCTGATCTATGGCATTGCGCACGCTGCCGTTGGGGAGCAGGCGATCAAGCAGATCCTCGAAGGCCATCGGCGGCGGCGAAGGATCATCTTCTATCCATTGGCAGGCGAGCAACGGACGAAGCACGTACAGGTACTTCTTGGTGCGGACACGCTCACCCTTGAGATAGCCGCGATGGTTGGCAGTGGCCATGTTGAAGTAGTGCCACCAGCTGCCCAGCGGTGAGTGGAACTGCTGCACTGCCGACTGTAGTTCGGCTATGGCCTGGGGGTCGCCGCGATAGTGGATGGGCGAGCGCAGCCATTCGGAAAGAGTGGGATTGGACTTGGACACCAGCCGCAATGCCTTGCGCAGGTCCCAGCCACTGATATCAAGCTCGTCATCGATGGGCAGCTCGATCACATCGCGCTGCGCCTCGCCGGGGCCGGTGCGCTCGTTGACGCTGAGGTACCAGGGCTGGCGGTGTACGTAGATGAAGCGTGCATCGTAATCGCTGTCCGGCGAGGAAAATCCCCAGCCGCGACTGCCCGACTCGCAGGCCATCAATACGCGGACATCGTGCTGTCGCTCGATCTGTTCAAGCGCGGCGAGCACGGCTTGGCGCTTTTCCGGGTCGATCGGATGGATGTCCATATCCTGCAGCTCCTGTAAGTGGAGGAGGCAGTCTAGGCAGCGTTGGTGGGAAACGCACCTCCCCGGCGCGTCCGGCCCTCAGGCACAGCCTTCGGTCGTTCATCAGGCCGCACGTCAGGGGCGTGCAAGCGGCCCTTTTCACCCTCTCCGCAATGCACAAGGGAAGGAGCAAGAGCGGCATTGCAGCGAACTGACGGGGCGCATCCGTCGCCCCCTCCCTTTTGCGCAGCAAAGGGGAGGGTTGGGGAGGGGTAGCTTTTTAGCTCCAGCAACCCGCCTGAAAACTCAAGCCACCTTGCCGCGTCGTGCCCGCTCCAGATGCACCAGCAGCAGCGATATCGCCGCCGGGGTCATGCCCGGAATGCGCTGTGCCTGGCCGATGGTCTGTGGCCGCACGCGTTCCAGCTTCTGCAAGGCTTCGGCCGACAAGCCGCGCACCGATGCGAAATCGAAACCTTCAACAATCGCCGTGTTTTCATGCCGCTGCTGGCGCTCGATTTCTTCGCGCTGGCGGTCCAGGTAACCGGCGTACTTGACGCTGATTTCAACCTGCTCGGCCACGCGTGCATCTTCCACGCCGGGGCCGAGTGAGGGCACCTGCATCAACTTGGCGTAGTCCAGTTCCGGGCGCTTGATCAGGTCCAGCACATTGGTTTCGCGGCTGACCGCTACGCCGGTGGCGTCGGCCACTTCGCGGCCGAGCGCATTGCCCGGCGTTGCCCAGATGCCGCGCAGGCGTGCGCTTTCGCTGGCGACTGCAGCCTGCTTGGTTTCGAACGCGGCCCAACGACGGTCGTCGACCAGACCAAGCTCGCGACCGGTCGGGGTCAGGCGGGTGTCGGCATTGTCTTCGCGCAGCTGCAGCCGGTATTCGGCGCGGCTGGTGAACATGCGGTAGGGCTCGGTGGTGCCATGGGTGATCAGGTCGTCGACCAGTACGCCGATATACGCCTCGTCGCGGCGCGGGCACCAGCCGTCCTTGCCCTGCACGAACAGCGCGGCGTTGATGCCGGCCAGCAGGCCCTGCGCGCCGGCTTCTTCATAACCGGTGGTGCCGTTGATCTGGCCGGCGAAGAACAGGCCGTTGACCTGGCGGGTCTCCAGCGTGTTCTTCAAGCCGCGCGGGTCGAAGAAATCGTATTCGATGGCGTAGCCGGGGCGGGTGATATGCGCCTGCTCGAAACCACGGATGCTGTGCACCAGTTCCAGCTGCACGTCGAACGGCAGCGAGGTGGAAATGCCGTTGGGGTAGATCTCCACCACGTCCAGGCCTTCCGGCTCGACAAAGATCTGGTGGCTGTTCTTCTCGGCGAAGCGCACCACCTTGTCCTCGATGGACGGGCAGTAACGCGGGCCGATGCCTTCGATCTGGCCGCTGTACAGCGGCGAGCGGTGCAGGGCACCACGGATGATGTCGTGGGTGCGCTCGCTGGTATGGGTGATCCAGCAGCTCACCTGCTGCGGGTGCTCGCTGACATCGCCCAGGTAGGACATCACCGGCAGCGGATCATCGCCGGGCTGCTCGTCCATCACGCTGTAATCCAGCGAGCGGCCGTCGATGCGCGGCGGGGTGCCGGTCTTGAGCCTGTCGATCACGAACGGGCGCTCACGCAGGCGTGCAGCCAGGGTGGTGGCCGGCGGGTCGCCCATACGACCGGCGGTGTATTGGGTTTCGCCGATGTGGATCTTGCCGGCCAGGAAGGTGCCGGCGGTCAGCACAACGGCATTGGCATGGAAGGTCAGTCCGGTCTGGGTGATGGCGCCACGCACGGCGTCGCCTTCAATCACCAGATCATCGACGGCTGCCTGAAATACGGTCAGGTTGGGCTGTGATTCCACAATGCCGCGGATCGCCATGCGGTACAGGTTGCGGTCGGCCTGGCAGCGGGTGGCGCGCACGGCCGGGCCCTTGGAGGCGTTGAGCGTGCGCCACTGGATGCCGGCGCGGTCGGCGGCATGCGCCATGGCCCCGCCCAGGGCATCGATCTCCTTGACCAGGTGGCCCTTGCCGATGCCGCCGATGGCCGGATTACAGCTCATCGCGCCGACGGTTTCGACGTTGTGGGTCAGCAGCAGGGTGCGGGCGCCGCCGCGCGCTGCGGCCAGGGCCGCTTCGGTACCGGCGTGGCCGCCGCCGATGACGATGACGTCGTAACGGTAGAAGGAGTCGCTCATGGGCGTGAGATCGGTAAGGAAAAGTGTGAAGTCTGTCGCCGGGGTCTTCCCCGCGTTACGGCAGCCGGTTCGCTGATTTTACTGCCAATGCAAATTTGTTAGCGGACAACCCTAAAGTTGGCACGCAACCTGCAGTTAATACCTTGCACCCAGCGTGGCATGCGACATAGGCGCAACAAGGTCGGAATTGGAACAGGGGCCGACCGAAGCGCACGCAGGGGGAGCATGGGGGCCGGTAGTCGGGGGACTACCGGCCCTGATCCCAGCAAAGCAAGGCCGCGTCACGGCGCGGAAGCAATAAAAACAAAGCCCCGGCCTTGGCCGGGGCTTTGTCCTTTTTAGGCGCCGATGTCCGACAGGGCCGGAACAGGGGGGATCCAGATTTCCTGGCGGACATCGACATTGAGCTGTCGGGCGTTGACCGGTTTGGGTCACTTAGCGACGTAACCTGTCACCCGTGGGTCCAAGCATTGCCTGCATTATCGGCAAATGCAACCTTTTTATTTCTCCACATTCCTGACTCCGCGCTCGCTCCGACTTTGTGACGCCGGTCGGGAGGGGGGCGCAGGCCGTGCCTGGGGGGCCGGGCGGGGCTGCATCGCCGGACGCGATGGCATGGCCTGACGCTGCGGCACCGCACGCGGCTGCTGCATGGCCTGCGGGGGACGCTGCTGCGGACGCTGGAGCTGGTCCATGTTCCGCCACGGCGACTTGCTGCCACCACCGTTTACCGGCGGACGCGGACCATTGCCGTTACCGGGGCGTGGGCCATGGCCATTGCCGTCACCAGGACGTGGGCCGTGACCGTTGCCGTCACCGGGACGCGGGCCGTGACCATTGCCATCGCCGGGGCGAGGGCCGTGACCATTGCCGTTGCCCGGACGCGGGCCATGGCCATGTTGCGGCGGGCGCGGACGATAGACGGGTCGATAGCCTGGGTAGCCGTAGCTGCCGTAACCACCATAGCCGCCGTAGTAACTGCCGTAGTAGCCACTGTCGTAGCCGCCCGGGTAACCATACGGGTAGCTGTACTGCACCGACGGCGAGCCGTGGTAGTAGCCACCGGCCCCACCATCGACATAGTCATAGGTGGCACAACCTGACAGGCCCAACAGCAGGCCGGTTGCGATAATCAGACGCTTGATCATGATGGTCCCCCCATTGGGAATGGCGTCCAGCTTCGGGCCATGGCGTTGAATCCCCCCTTAATTGGTACGGCTTAGCTGAACTGCAGGCATGTGCGCAGATGAGATGGTCCCGGGGCAGCGCCCTACGCTAACCTTTCACCATGAATGAACCCATCTTGCCCGGTTTTGCCGAGGTATTGACCGCCGCAGCGCGCATCGCCCCCCATGCCTCGGTAACGCCGGTGCTGCGTTCGCGGGAACTGGATGCCCTTGCCGGTGCCAGCCTGCACTTCAAGGCCGAGCATCTCCAGCGCAGCGGCGCATTCAAGTTCCGTGGGGCCTGCAATGCGGTTTGGTCGCTGGAGGAGGCGCAGGCGCGCAATGGGGTGGTGACGCACTCGTCCGGAAACCATGGCGCGGCGCTGGCGCTGGCTGCACGTTCGCGGGGGATTCCCTGCCATGTGGTGGTGCCGGAAGGCGCGGTAGCAACCAAACTCGCCAACATTGCCCGTCACGGCGCGCAACTATGGCGCTGCGCACCGACCCAGGCAGCGCGTGAAGCCGAATGCAACCGGATACAGCAGCAGACCGGCGCCGAGCTGGTTCATCCCTACGCCGATGCGCGCGTTATCGCCGGGCAGGGCACTGCCGTGCTGGAGCTTATCCGGCAGGCCGGCGCCACCCTGGATGCACTGGTGGTACCGGTAGGTGGCGGTGGGCTGGCCAGCGGCAGCTTGTTGGCAATGCAGGCGCTGCTGCCGGAGTGCGAACTGATCCTGGCCGAACCGGCCGGTGCCGCCGATACCGCACGTTCCCTGGCGGCTGGCGAGCGGCTTGTTGATTTCGTGCCGGACACGATCTGCGACGGGCTGCGCGGTGCCTTGGGGGCGCCCAACTTCGCCCTGCTGCAGCCGCGTGCGCAGGTGATCACCGTGGACGATGCTGACACGGTCAAGGCAATGCGATTGATCTGGCAGGTAATGAAGCAGACGGTGGAGCCTTCTTCGGCGATCACGCTGGCGGCGATCCTTGCCCAACCGCAGCGTTTTGCCGGACGCAACGTCGGCGTGGTGCTGTCCGGTGGCAATGTCGACCTGGACGCGCTGCCCTGGAGCCTGGCATGACGGCAGGGCGGGGACGTGTAGGCCTGTTGGGGTGGCTGTGGCGGCTGTGTGTACTGCTGTTGTTGTGGTTGCTGGGTGTGGCGGCGTGGATCATCTGGGTTGGTGATCGCGATCAGGCTGCGCCGGCTGACGCGATCATAGTGCTGGGCGCAGCGGCCTATGACGCCAAGCCGTCGCCGGTGTTTGAAGAGCGTATCCGCCATGGCTTGGACCTGTACCGCCAGGGCTATGCCAGCAAGCTGATTTTCACCGGTGGGTTTGGTGGGTCGCGTGCGCGGTTTTCCGAATCGCAGGTGGCACGTCGTTATGCGTTGAAGCAGGAGATCCCGGCCGATGCCATCCTGATTGAAACCAAGTCACGCACTACCCGGCAGAATCTGGTGGAAGCCAAAGTGCTGATGGCGCAGAACGATCTGCACAAGGTCATCGTGGTCAGTGACCCGCTGCACATGGCGCGCGCGCTGCGCCTGTCGCGGGAATTGGGTATCGATGCGTTGGCATCGTCCACGCCGAGCACGCGCTTCCGCAGCTTTCACACGAGTTGGCGGTTTCTGGCGCAGGAAGTCTATTTTTTCCATCGCGACCTGTTTGCCAAGGGCGCGTGAATGAGCGAGGGCTGCATGGACACGAATGAAGTCAATCCGCGGCAGCGGGCGATGGTGCTGGTTCATGCCTATTACGAGGCTTTCAACCGGGGCGACTGGGCCGGCATGTTGGCCTGCCTGGACGAGAACGTGGTGCACGACCTGAACCAGGGTGTGCGTGAGAAAGGCCGTGAGGCTTTTGCTGCGTTCCTGCAGCGCATGGAAGCCAGCTACAGCGAGCAGTTGCGCGACATCGTGGTGATGGCCGACGACAGCGGCAACCGTGCTGCGGCCGAGTATGTGGTGCACGGTGAATATCACCTCACCGATGAAGGGCTGCCCCCGGCGCAAGGCCAACGCTATGCATTGCCGGGTGGCGCGTTCTTCGATGTGCGTGATGGGTTGATCACGCGGGTAAGCAACTACTACAACCTGCAGGATTGGATCGCGCAGGTGGGTGGCTGAGCATGCTTCATGCCCCTCTCCCCTTGCGGGAGAGGGCTGGGGAGAGGGTGCTTTTGATGTTTGGTTGAGGTGCGGTTGAAGGCACGCGGCTGCGCCGCGCTCCCCTCTCCTGCCTGCGGCATCCTCTCCCGCAAGGGGAGAGGAGCACAGCAACAGCCACAAGCCAAAGCCGGTTGGGCTTCGTCGGCCATGCCACGCGCACTCACGCTCTGGCTTCATGCTCCCTCTCCCATTGCGGGAGAGGGTTGGGGAGAGGGGCGATTTTGATGTTTGCTTGAGGTGCGGTTGAAAGCACGCGGCTGCGCTGCGCTCCCCTCTCCTGCCTGCGGCATCCTCTCCCGCAAGGGGAGAGGAGAACAGCAACAGTCACAAGCCAAAAAGCGGCTGCGCTTCGTCGGTCACGCCTGGTGTGTACTCACGCTCTGGCTTCATGCTCCCTCTCCCCTTGCGGGAGAGGGTTGGGGAGAGGGGCGCTTTGGCCGTCAGCAACGACCCAGCCACATCCCCATCTCAATCACGCGGCTTGCGACGGATAGGAATCGCCGACAGCGGCACACTGGCCACATCGTGCCCATGTTCGCGGATAGGTGCCCCGGGTGCCGGTGCCCATGCGTGGGCGTAAATGACCTCCCAACTGCTCGGCAACTTGCCATCAGCACGACGCAAGGGCTCGTAGGCAGCCGAGGCGGCGGCGAAACGGCCACGACCGGTCAGGGTGTGGCGACGTTCGGTCATGGCATTGGTGGCACCAATGGCCTTGAGTTCACGCATCAACGCGGGCAGGTCATCGTAGGTCAGGGTGAACATGTCGCGGTCCAGCACCGGGTCGCGGAAACCCGCAGCCAGCAATGCATCACCGAACTGCGCGATCTGCACAAAGCGGCTGACGTGGGCCGTGTCATCGGCCTGGGCGAAGGCACTGCGCAACTCCACCAAGGTGTCATGGCCGAAGGTGGAGCACACCAGCAGGCCGCCTGGCTTGAGCACGCGGCGGAAACCTGCAAACACCGCCGGCAGGTCCTCCACCCATTGCAGGCACAGATTGCTGAAGATCACATCCACGCTGTTGTCGGCCAGCGGCAGGGCGCGGGCATCGGCGCACACGCGCGAGAATGGCCGCCACCAGCCTGCCTGCTTCTTCGCCTCCACCAGCATGGGCTGGGCCAGGTCCAGCGCGATCACCTGCGCTTTCGGCCAGCGCTTCTTCATCGCTGCGGTGGAATGCCCCGGGCCGCTGCCGACGTCCAGCACCACCGCCGGTTGCCTGTCTTCCAGGTAATCCAGCGATTCGAGCAGGCGTTTGGCCACTTCCTGCTGCAGTACAGCGGCAGCATGGTAGCTGGAGGCGGCACGCGCGAAGGCGCGGCGGACATGGTTGCGATCAAACAGGGAGGACATGGCAGATACGTCGTGGAAAGTCAGAAAGTGCCCGGGTAGGCGCCGCCGTCGATCAGCAGGTTCTGCCCGGTAATGTAGCCAGCGTGCACGCTGCACAGGAAAGCGCAGGCCGCGCCAAATTCCTCTGCGCTGCCGAAACGGCCGGCAGGAATGGCAGCGCGACGGCGTGCAGCCACTTCGTCCAGCGGCTGCTGCAGTTTGGTAGCACTGGCCTGCAGCGTGCCGTGCAGGCGGTCGGTGTCGAAAGCACCGGGCAGCAGATTGTTGATGGTGACATTGCGTGCCAGATGGGTGCGTGCCACGCCGGCGACAAAACCGGTCAGGCCCGAGCGCGCGCCGTTGGACAAGCCAAGAATGTCGATCGGTGCCTTCACCGAACTGGAGGTGATGTTGACCACGCGGCCATAGCCCCGTTCGGCCATCGCGTCGACGGTGGCGCGGATCAGCTCGATCGGGGTCAGCATGTTGGCTTCAACTGCGGCCAGCCAATGCTCACGCTCCCAGTCGCGGAAGTCTCCCGGTGGTGGACCGCCGGCATTGTTGATCAGGATGTCGACCTGCGGGCAGGCGGCCAGCGCGGCCTCGCGGCCCGCGGCGGTGGTGATATCGGCAGCTACGCTGATGACCTGGCCGGCGCCTGGCAGGGCGCGCAGCTCGGTTGCCGCTGCCTGCAGGGCTTCAGCCCCGCGTGCGACGATCACCACATTCACGCCTTCGGCAGCCAATGCCCGTGCGCAGCCCAGGCCCAGGCCTTTGCTGGCAGCGCAGACCAGGGCCCAGCGCCCGGTGATTCCAAGATCCATCAGCTCAAGCCTTGTGTGGCGGGTAGGCGCACATGATCGGTGATGCGTCGCGGTGTTGCCTGAAAAGGCTCATGCGCAGCCCGCAACGAAGTGTTGCAGCAGCTCGGCAACCTGATCGGCGTGACCGAGGAACGGGGCGTGGCCGCCACCATCGATGGTGTGGGCCGCGTGCAGGCCTGCCGGTGCCAATGCAGCCGCAGTGTGCATGGCACGCGCTGGCACCAGCCGGTCACGCTGGCCACCGATCCAGAGCCCGGGCTTGTCCAAGGCAGACAAGGCCGCGCGCAGATCGCTGCGTTCAAGCAGCGTCAGGCCTTCGTGCAGGGCACGTGCGGCAGGCTCGCCCCGTTCGACCAGACTGTCGCGCAAGGTGCGCAGTTCACTGCGCGCGTGCTGCGAACCCATCACGTCGAGGGCCAGGAAGCGTTCCAGGGTGCCGCGGTAATCCTGCTCCAGATCGTGGCCGAACTGTTCGAATACCGCCGGCTCCACCGCATCCGGCCAGTCGGCGTCGCGGACGAAGCGCGGCGTGGCGGCCAGCATCGCCAGGCCGCGCACCTGCGGCAGGGTGGCGGCGCCATGCAGTGCGACCAGTCCGCCCAGTGACCAGCCGCACCACACCGCGGCGGGGGTGGCGCTGGCGATGGCATTGACCAGGTAGGGCAGGCGCAGCGGGGTGGGGTCGTCGTGGCTGTGGCCGTGGCCGGGCAGGTCGACGACATGCAGTTCGAAATGGGGCGATAGCCGCTCGACCAGCGGCGCGAAGATGCCGCCATGCAGTGCCCAGCCGTGGATCAGGACCAATGCCGGTCCATTGCCGGTGACGTGGATATGCATGGCGTTACAACCGGGTCTCAGGCAACGGTGTTGAGGGACTTCTGGTACAGCACCAGGTCGCGCGCCTGCCCGATTGCCTCCACCAGTGCCTTTACTTGTTCCACCGTATGCAGCGCCGACAAGGTCACGCGCAGGCGCGCCTTGCCCTCGGGCACGGTGGGGGGGCGGATGGCGCTGACCAGGAAGCCGGATTGCTCCAATGCCGCCGACAGCGCCATGACCGTGCTCTCGTCGCTGCACAACAAGGGCTGGATCGGGGTGTCTGATGCCATCAGCTCCAGTCCATGGCGGCGTGCACCCTCGCGGAAGACAGCGATCAGTTCGGTCAGCTTGTCGCGGCGCCAGTGGTCGCGGCGTGCCAGGCGTACGGCGGCCAATGACGCGGCCGCCTGTGCCGGCGGCAGGGCGGTGGTGTAGATATAGGGGCGGGCGGTTTCTGCCAGGTGCTGGATCAACGCTTCTTCGCCCACCACCACCGCGCCGTGGCCACCGAGCGCCTTGCCCAGCGTCGCCAACTGCAGCGGGACTTCGTTCACGCCCAGGCCGGCATCGGCAACGCAGCCGCGGCCATGCTCACCGACCACGCCGATGCCATGTGCGTCATCCACGTAGAACAGCGCTTCCTGCAAACGCGCCACCAATGCCAGCGAGCGCAGCGGGGCGATGTCGCCGTCCATGCTGAAAACGCCGTCGGTGACCAGCATCGCCGCGCCGTCGTTGCTGTTCTTGAGCTGGCGCATGGCGCCTTCGCTGTCCAGGTGCGGGTAGCGGCGCAGGCGGCAGCCGGCCAGACGGGTGGCATCGAGCAGGCTGGCGTGGTTGAGCCGATCCTGCACGCAGACGTCGCTTTCTTCATTCAACAGCGCCTGCTGCACCGCCAGGTTGGCCATGAAGCCACTGTCGAACAACAGGGCGCGCGGGTAGCCCAGCCAATCGGCCATCTCCCGCTCCAACTGCTGGTGCAGGCTGTGGTGGCCGCAGACCAGATGCGAGCCCGTGCTGCCCACGCCTTCGCGGCTGGCGGCGTCCTGCAATGCAGACATCACCTCGAACTGTTGCGACAGCCCCAGGTAGTCGTTGCTGCAGAACCCGGTCAGCCAGCGTCCGTCGATCTCCAGCCGCACGCCATCGCGGCGGTTCACGGTGCGCCGGGTGCGGATGCGGCCCTGTGCAAGCCGGAGCTTGCGCAGGTCTTGGATGCGTTCGTGGATGTCAGGACGGGCCATGGCAGTGGTTCATGGTCAGACGGCCGGCTAGCGTACCCGGTTGCCTGTGAGAATTCCCGGCAGCCGTTGGCTGTACGGGCATCAGGCGCTGCGGGCGCAGGCCGGGGCGATGTCCAGGTGCACGGTACCGGGATGGTCGTGGCCCTCGGCATCCACCGCCACCGGCATCGGGACGATGCCCAGCCGGGTGAACAGGGCCTGGTCGCGTTCGGTGTCCGGGTTGCCGGTGGTCAGCAGCTTTTCCCCATAGAAGATGGAGTTGGCGCCAGCCAGGAAGCACAGGGCCTGCAGCTCGTCGCTCATGCTTTCGCGGCCGGCCGACAGGCGGACCATCGAATGCGGCATGACGATGCGGGCCACCGCGATCATCCGCACGAATTCAAACGGATCGAGCTCGGCACTGCCATGCAGCGGCGTGCCCGTCACCTGCACCAGGCGGTTGATGGGCACCGAGTCCGGGTGCGCCGGCAGGTTGGCCAGCGCCTGCAGCAGGCCTGCGCGGTGGTCGCGGGTCTCGCCCATGCCAACGATGCCGCCACAGCAGGTCTTCAGCCCCGCATTGCGCACGTTCTCCAGGGTATCCAGCCGGTCCTGGTACTGGCGGGTATGGATGATGGAGTCGTAGTAGTCCGGCGCCGTGTCCAGGTTGTGGTTGTAGTAGTCCAGGCCGGCGGCTTTCAGCGCCTGTGCCTGGTGGTCTTCCAGCATGCCGAGGGTGGCGCAGGTCTCCAGGCCCAGCGACTTCACCTCGCGGATCATGGCCGCGACCTTGGGGATGTCGCGGTCCTTGGGCGAGCGCCAGGCCGCGCCCATGCAGAAGCGCGAGGCGCCGGCCTGCTTGGCGGCGCGCGCGCGCGCCACCACGCTGTCGGTGTCCATCAGCTTCTGCGCATCCACGCCGGTGTCGTAACGCTGCGCCTGCGGGCAATAAGCGCAGTCTTCCGGGCAACCGCCGGTCTTGACCGACAGCAGGGTCGACACCTGCACCTGGGCCGGGTCGAAGTGCTGGCGATGCACACTGGCTGCCAGATGCAGCAGCTCGGGGAAGGGCAGCGCGAACAGGGCGAGCAGCTCTTCACGTTTCCAGTCGTGGCGGATGACGGGGGTCATTGGTATTACCTGACGGTGCGGACTACGGAAGCGGCGCAGTCTGGTCAGCATGAACAAGACTGTCAACTACATTGGACGTGATGTGGTTTACGGCATCGGCAGACGCCTGTCGCTTGCCCTGTTCCCGCCACGCTGCCTGTTGTGTGGCGAGCCCGGTGGCGGGGGATTGGATCTGTGCCAGCCCTGCAACCGCAACCTGCCCTGGCTGGGTGTGGCCTGCCGGCGTTGCGCGCTGCCGTTGCCCGCCAGCGAGACAGCCGGCATCTGCGGTGCCTGCCAGCGTGGCCGCTCCCCCTTGCAACAGGTGCGGGCTGCCTTTCTTTATCAGGCGCCGCTCAATGCCCTCGTGCTGCGTTTCAAGTTCCATCGTGACCTGTCGGCGGGCCGGCTGTTGGCGATGTTGATGGCGCAGGCGCTTGCCGGGGCGGAGCGTCCACAGGCGCTGGTGCCGGTGTCCTTGCATCTGGGCCGGCTACGCCAACGGGGCTATGACCAGTCGCTTGAACTGGCAAAGCCTTTGGGGCGCGCGCTGCAGTTGCCGGTGTGCACCCTCCTGCAGCGTCGCCATGCCACGGCCCCGCAGTCCGAACTGGACCAGGCCGCGCGTCGCCGCAACCTGCGCTCGGCCTTCACGGTGGCCGGCTCCGTGCCTGCGCATGTTGCGTTGGTGGACGACGTGATGACCACCGGCGCCACCGCGCAGGCGGCTGCGCGGGCCCTGCACCGTGCGGGTGCGACGCGGGTGGATGCGTGGGTGGTGGCTCGCGTGCCCTGATCACCGCGGCCCGCGCATTGATCATGGTCATGTGTTCACGACGTGGCACGGCCTAGACTGCGGGCGAGGGGGCTTCGTTCCACTTCGTCCAAAGGAGACTGCAATGGGTGCATCCCCGATTTTCCCGGCCGGTTCACTGTTTGGCACGCTGGCCCGCAACTGGTGGGTGGTGTTGCTGTTCGGCCTGTTGGCCATCGTGTTTGGCGTGCTGACGCTGATCTCACCGGTCCGCACTGCCGCCATGTTGGCCGTGTGGCTGGGTGTGATGGCCATCGTCGAGGGCGTGGTGGCGCTGGTGGCCGCATTCAGCGGTTCAGCGCCGGTATCGCGCGGCTGGGCGGTGTTCTACGCGCTGGTGTCGATCGCGTTCGGCGTGCTGGCGGTGATCAACCCGCTGGTGACGGCCAGCGTGTTGTTGTTGTTCCTGGCCGCGTGGCTGGTGGTCGGCGGCATTTACCGCATCATCTTTGCAATCCGCGTGCGCAAGCAGATCCGCGGTGAGTGGATGTTGGTACTGAGCGGCCTGCTGGCGGTGGTTCTGGGCGTGATGTTCGCCCTCAACCCATTGTCGGGCCTGATCGTGACGTCGTTGTGGATCGGTGCGCTGGCGCTGGTCTATGGCGTGCTACAGGTGGTTGCGGCTTTCCGACTGCGCGCGCTGCGCTGAGGGAACACGCCTGCAGGGTCTGTCGTTTCAGCGCGCTCTCCCTTTGCGTCCGGCAAGGGGAGAGGCGCTGTATTGCGTGTGCTGTTGGAGCGTTGGCTTCGCGGCTTATGCCGCTGCTGCTTCGCCGCCGATGGCTGGCCCGGATCCGGTTGGGCGTTGCGCCTATCGCAGGTATTGGCTGGCAAGGATGCCGGCAAACAATACCGCGCCCACCCAGTTGTTATGCAGGAAGGCCTTGAAGCAGGGCTCGCGCTCCCGGTTGCGGCACAGCCAGAACTCGTAGACGACCAGCAGCATCGCCACGCAGATGCCGGCCCAGTAGGCCCCGCCCAGTCCGGCGCGTTGCCCGGCCAATGCCATCGCGCCGAAGAACAAGGCATAGAGGATGCCCTGGATCACCAGGTCCAGATCGCCGAACAAAATGGCGGTGGAATGCGAACCCACCTTCAGGTCATCGTCGCGGTCGACCATGGCATACCAGGTGTCGTAGGCGGTGGACCAGAGGATGTTTGCGCCGTAAAGCACCCAGCCCAGCGGCGGGATCTCGCCCTGGATGGCTGCAAAGGCCATAGGGATGCCCCAGCCGAAGGCCATGCCCAGATAGACCTGCGGCAGGTGGGTATAGCGCTTGAGGTAGGGGTAACTGGCGGCCAGGAATACGCCGATGAAGCTCAGCCCGATGGTCAGGGCGTTCATTGTCAGGACCAGGGCAAATGCCACCAGCATCAGGCCTGCGAACAGTGCCAGTGCCTCGCGCCCGGAGACCGCGCCGGTAGCCAGCGGACGCTCCTTGGTGCGTTTGACATGCGGATCCAGCCAGCGGTCTGCATAGTCGTTGATCACGCAGCCGGCCGAACGGGTCAGCCAGACGCCGGCGGTGAACACGAACAGCGTCCACAGTGGCGGGGTGCCATCGGCGGCCAGCCACAGCGCCCACCAGGTGGGCCAGAGCAGGAGCAGGGTACCGATCGGGCGGTCGGCGCGCATCAACTTCCAGTAGTGCCCGAGCCGCGCGCTGAGGTCTGCGGCCGGTGGGGTAGAGGTGGGGTGCTTCATGCTGCAAAGGTTACCAGTTGGGCGGGGCTGGCTTGCGAAATTGGCAGGGGGGGCAGACCTGCGGCGGGTTTTGCCGTTAGAATGCGCGTCCGCCTGGTTCAGCCGCGCGGAACAATGCGCCCGTAGCTCAGCCGGATAGAGTAGTGGCTTCCGAAGCCATTGGTCGGGGGTTCGAATCCCTCCGGGCGCGCCAGATTCCATCGCGCATCGCGCGATAGCCACAAAGCCCCGCATGCCGGGGCTTTGTGCTGTCTGCGGGTTGCTTGCCGCATCATCCCGTCAAGCGGAATCAGGCCGAGGGCATGTCCTGCGAGCGCATGCGGTGCTTGCGTCGTGCGCGCAACGCCCGACCCACGCGTGACTCGGTCCTGCGTTCCAACACCACATCGATGTAGTCGGCGGCGAGCAGAAGCCCATCCATGTCCAGTCCGCACTGGATGCCCAATTCCGTCATCAGATAGGCGATGTCTTCCGTGGCCAGGCTGCCGGCCGCACCGGGGAAGTGCGTATTGCCGCCAAGCCCCGATATGGCGGTGTCGAATGCGCGAACGCCATGCTCAAGTGCTTCCACCACGTTTGCGATGCCCAGCCCGAAGGTATCGTGGAAGTGGCAGGCCAACGCCTTCACCGGCACTTCGGCCACGCAGGCGCGCAGCAGGGTGCCGATGGAGGCGGGTGTTCCGGTACCGGTGGAATCGATAAGGCTGATTTCGCGGCAGCCCATGTCATGCAGCTGCTTGACCTTGCGCACGACCTCGGCGGGCGCGACCGGGCCGGTGAAGGGGCAGTCGATCACGGCCGACAACGTAGCGCGCACCTGGATGCCAAGCCCCAGGGCGAAACCGGAGATCTCGTCGGCCCGACGCAGGCTTTCGGCGATATTGCAGTTGAGATTGGCGCGGCAATAGGCGTCAGTTGCTGCCGTAGCCACGGTGATGTCCCGACAGCCGGCGACCACTGCCATTTCCAGTCCCTGCAGGTTTGGCACCATGGCCGAGCGTATCCTGTTGGCCTGCGAGCCGCCCAATAGATCGAACACCGTCGACGTATCGGCAAGTTGCGGCACCCAGCGCGGAGAGATGAAAGCGCCAACCTCCACCTCTCTCAGCCCGGCGAGTTCCAGCAACTCGACGAGGTTCATGCGCACGATGGGATCGAGCGCGCGTATCTGGCTCTGCAGGCCACGACGTGCGCCGACCTCAATGATGCGCACGCGATCAAGCTCCGTGGTACGTGCGTCCATCACTGGCGACCTTCGCAAGCCGCGGTTGCTAGGGTGCCGCCATGCCCTGCGTTGGGCTGGGGAGCGCATGCCCGGAACGTCTGTCCAAGCAACAGTGTTTTTTCCCCAATGAATCCCAGGTTTGAGCCTCGTGGTACCCGGGCCTTTCTACCCGGCGGACTGTAGGGCGATCTCTCGATGCACAGCATGTGGCTGACATTCTCGGGACGTGCGGTATGCGTGATCACGTTGCATCCGTAGGCGGTAAAAGAAGCCTTCAAGATGACCCAGTGACGTATCGCGGCAATGGCCCATAACCCGCGAATTATGGGTACACGACAACAGAACAGTTGCGGGAAAACTGGTCAGATTTATCTGACAGAAAATGCTTATTTATGCTCTTACGGAGGCTATTCCCGGGTGGATACAGTCCCTGCGGACGAACTCCCCCTGGATATAAAATGCTCTCCGAACCGCGAAAGATCTCATTGGCCGAAAAGGTCGCGATGGATATCGGTCGCCAGATATTGGCGGGGATTCTGAAGCCTGGCGACAAGTTGCCCTCGCTGCGTGAGTACGCGCGACTCAATGGTTATTCGAAAAACACCGTGATCTCTGCCTTCGATCTGCTGGGCGAGCGCGCATTGGTTGAACCGCGCCACGGCAAGGGCTTCTTCGTGCGTGGCGTGGAAGCCCCCGCCGAACGCGAGGATGATGAAGAGCCGGTGGGTTACAGCCGGGTCATCGATACCCTGTGGCTGATGCGACAACAGGCCATACGTGAGCCGGGGCGTTCACACCTCGCAGAAGGTTTCCCTCCTGTCGACTGGCTGACCTACATGCGCCTGGATCGCTTCCACCGCCAGGTCGTGCGCTCGGTGGGCGGGCTATTCCGCTACGGCAACCGCTATGGCTACCAGCCACTGCGACAGCAACTGGTGCGACGGCTGGCTGCGCACGGCATGGAGTTGGGTATCCGTCAGTTGGTCACCACTTTTGGTGCCAATCATGCACTTGACCTGATCATCCGCCGCTATGTTGCGCCGGGCGACACCGTGCTGGTTGAACAGCCGGGTTATTACCCGTTGTACGGCAAGTTGCAGCTGCATGGGGCCAAGCCCATCGCAATCAATCGGCGCGCCGATGGGCCCGACCTGGCCGAGCTGGAACTGGCGTTGCAGCAGACCAAGGCGCGTGTGTTCTTCATCCAGACCATCGCCCATAACCCTACCGGCACCGATGTTGCACCGGTGGTTGCCAAACGCGTGCTGGAGCTTGCGGCGGCGCACGACGTATTGATCGTCGAAAACGATGCAATGGCGGACTTCAAGCCGAACTCTGCCTTGCGACTGTCTTCGTTGGCGCAGTTCCGTAACACCTTGTATGTAGGCAGCTTCTCCAAGTCGGTGTCGGCTTCGCTGCGGAGCGGCTTCATTGCCGGCGAGAGTTCGCGCATCGAGGAGCTCGCCGACTTGAAGATGTTGCTGCACATCGGCAGCAGTGAGTACGGCGAACGGGTGCTTGAAGCAATCCTGCGGGAGGGCAACTTCCTGCGACATGTCAGCCGGCTGCAGGATCGCACCCGCGCAGCCACGGCGGAGGGCCTTGAAGTGCTGCAGCGCCTGGACGCAACTGTCTTCGCCACACCCGAGCAAAGCCTTTACCTGTGGGCGAAGTTCGGCGGTATCAGTGACACGCGCGCTTTGACCACCCGTCTGCTGGAACGTGGGGTTGTGCTGGCGCCAGGCGCGTTCTTCAACCTGGACGCGGACCAGGTGTCGCCTTGGACGCGGCTCAATGTGGCCTATTTGTCCGACCCCCTGTTCCTGCGCAGCATGCGCGAAGAACTGGATGGCATCACCGGCGGCTGAGCCGCCGGTGATGCAAGCGCCCCGTCGGGGCGCAATGCAACGAGGGAAATAGCGCCATCGACCGCGGTTGTTCAACGTCGGTCTGAAAGGGCGCAACCAGCGGTCCTTTCCTTGTTCATCATTCCTGCGCCCTGGTCCCGTCAGAGGAAAGGGTCAGCTTGGTCATATCTGCGCCAGAGCCCCTGCCGAGAGGTGGGGTGCTGTGCGTGCCCGGAACTGGCTGTCGGTAGGTAGGTGGGTACGCCGACCTGACGGGTTCACCCTTCGTTTCGGGTTGTGAAATTCAATTTCACAATACGCGCTGGTATTGCCGAATATGCGCACTGAGATGCGAATGCACGATGCCTGCAATTTGCCGCATTTCATGTATTTTTGGCGATATTTAACGGAATTATGCGATTAGAAAGCGCGATGTGCATCACATTTCACGGTCGTAAGTGCCGTGAATCTTTCTTCATCGTAAAAAACGCCGGCTTGGCTAGGATGCCGCCCAAAGTGTGATGCCTCGTCGATTTTTGGCGCTTGATCTATGGATCAGAACCTGATTTCGACGTGAAGGCCTGCGCAGCTCAGGGGGCGGCGGTGCGGATGGGGGGGCCCGTTTTCAGCACAAGCAAGCAATCTTGGATCGCAGCGTGGCCGAGCAGACACCTTGGGGGTTGTTTGCGTTCGGAATTCGTCGCTCCAGCGTAGGGGGGGCGCGTGCATTGGGCTGGAAGGCCCATCGGAGCTGCGTGTGTTTGCCAAGTCTATCGTTGCGGGGTTGAGCCGCTTGCTGTGCGTCATGGCTGTCACTGGCGCGTTTGCCGTGCCAGCTGTCCAGGCACAGAACGCCACCAATACGGCCACGCTCACGCCGCCTGCTGGCGTCACCATTCCGACGACCAATCCGAGTTGTCGGGATACAGATTCCGATACGACGACCAGCGTTTCGCTGGCTTCCAACGTCTGCACCGCGACTGATTCGGATCCGATCACCGCCCCACAGCTGCGCCTGACCAAGACGGCCAGCACGTCACCAATGGTGGTCGGTGTGGCTGCGAGCTACACATTGAAGGTCGACAACATCGGCACGGCGGCTACTACTGCTGCTGCAACCGTGACCGACACCATCCCGACAGGCCTGACAATCGGCACCTTGCCGGCTGGATGCACCAACCCCTCGGGGCAAACGGTGAGCTGCACCATCCAACCGGGGCTTGCTGCCACCAACGGCACTATCAGCTTTGTCATTCCGGTGACGCCTACTGCGGCGGCCGGTACAAGCATCACCAATACTGCAAGGGTCAGTGGCGGTGGCGACGCTACCTGTCCGGCCGAAGAGCGCTGCACCGGTACCGTCATTACCCCGGTCGCAAAGCCCGAACTCGAACTGACAAAGACTGCCACGCTGGTAGCTGACCAGACGACGATCACCTACACCTTCAGTGTGCGCAACACCGGCGGTGTTGCCCTCAACAACGTCACTGTTTCCGATACCAAGCTGACCGGCCTGAGCTGCAGCCCGATCGCGACGCTGGCCATCAACGCAACGCAATCGTTCACTTGTACTGGCCATGTCTATACGGTCACTACCGCAGACTTCAACGCGGGATCCGTGGTCAACACCGCCACCGCCACCGGCACTCCCACAGGCGGTACAACCCCGGTTAGCGACGACAGTACGGTAACCACGCCGCTCACGCAGACGCCGAAGCTGACCTCCACCAAGGTGGTGACCTCGACCGGTCCGTACACCGTGGGCAGTGCAATCACCTACAGCGTGAGCGCAACCAACGCCGGCAATGTGACCCTGGCCGATGTGGTGGTGAGCGACAGCAAGCTGACGCCTTCCAGCACCACCTGTGCCAGCCTGGCCCCGGGTGCGGTGTGCACCCTGACCGGCAGCTACACCGTCGTGCAGACCGATGTGGATGCCGGCAACGTCATCAACACCGCCGCGATCACCACGACCACGCCGGGTGCGTGTGCGGTGGCCGCTGACTGTGCGCCGACGGTGACCACGCCGGTGACGCAGACGCCGAAGCTGACCTCGACCAAGGTGGTGACCTCGACCGGTCCGTACACCGTGGGCAGTGCGATCACCTACAGCGTGACCGCAACCAACGCCGGCAACGTGACCCTGGCCGATGTGGTGGTGAGCGACACCAAGCTGAGCCCGTCCAGCACCACCTGTGCCAGCCTGGCCCCGGGTGCGGTGTGCACCCTGACCGGCAGCTACACCGTCGTGCAGACCGATGTGGATGCCCTAGCCAAGCTTTCATCACTCGCGGCACGAGCCTGTTCTCACTGGACCTGCTGAGCGGCGCGATCACCGACCTGGGTGCCAGTCTGCCCGCCAGCTCGCCATTGCGCAGCAACAGCGTCAACGCAGTGGGATTTGGCAAGGACGGTTATATCTGGGGCTGGTACAACGGGGACGGCAGCCAGCCGCGTCGGCTGGTACGCATTGGTCAAAATGGCGTTGCCGACCTGCCCTATGCCGTCGCACCGGGGGCGCTGGGCAGCACCGGCTTCTATGCTGCCGATGTCGATCCGGTCACCGGCTACCTGGTACTTTCGACCGGCAGCACGCTTTACAGGGTAAACCCTGCGACCAACCAGGTAATTGGGTCCGGCGTTGCGGCTCCCATGCTGGGGAGCAGCACCGACTACGCGTTCGACAAAACCGCCACCTATCTTTACTCGGTCAACAACTCAACGCGAGAAGTGTTCCGTGCGGCCTGGAACGGCAGCACCCTGGGCGCGCGCGAAGTGTTGACTACGCTGCCGGCCAGCCCAGGAAGTAGTGGTTGGGGGGCCATCTTCATGGATGGCGACGGAAACATTTACGCGTATCGCTCAGGTGCGCCCGTGGTCGGTCCGCCCGCACAACCGGCAACGGTTGGTCTGGTCTATCGCATCTTCAAGACGGCGTCGGGAAGTTGGTCGTATGACCTGCTCGCCGACGATGCCGCGACGTCAACCAACCTGGACGGTGCACGCTGCCCCGCAGCGGTTACGCAGTTGCCGCCTGCCGTGCTGCTGCGCAAGACGACCACCGGTGTGGCCGGTGGACCGTTCACCTTTACCTTGGACAATGTGTCGCATGCCAACGCCACGGTCACGACTACGCAGCCCGGGCAAGCCGTGCAGGTGGATGGCGACGCGAACCTGGTTGGGCTGCAGTTATTCACTGTCTCCACCGTTTCGCAGAATGTTGTCATCACCGAGTCTGCGCTGCCGGCCGGCTGGAAGCTTGAGAAGGCCGAGTGCCGCAATCGTGCCGGTGCCCTGGTTGGCACGCGAACGGGGGGTGCGCTGACGCTGCCGGCGGCATCGGTGGTGGCTGGCGAGGTGTTCGAGTGTGATTTCACCAATGCACAGATGACTGCGAACCTTTCGCTCAGCAAGACCAACAACCGCAGCACGGTGGTGAAGGGTAGCAGCGTCGACTACGTAATCGTCGCGCGTAACGATGGCCCGGACGCAGCCGATGGCGCAGTATTGCGGGACACGATACCCGCGACCTTGACCTGCAACGAGCCGGTGACCTGCACGCGCAGCAGCGATGGCGGCAACTGCCCGGTTGCGGTGACGGCAAGCGGACTGCAAGCCGGTCTCAGCATTCCCAGCTTCCCCAATGGCGAAGCCTGGACCATGAAGATGACCTGCACGGTCAACTGAACCTCGGTGTTCAATGTGAACCAGCGGAAAGTCCAGCCGCTGATCACGGCATTGCTTGAAGGTGGTCGGTCAAGGTTTCAACGCCATTGCGATAGTGAGAGTTTCAGTTCCGCAGCAAAGCCCTTGGCCGACTGCAGTGGTATCGCGAAGACATTGGGAGCCTGCTGCGCAATGCCGATGGCCTTGTTGCGGGCACCATCGAGCTCGGCCTCGTTCTTGGGGCCACCGGCCCACTGGTCGTCACTCCAGACATAGCGCAGGCGCCAACCTCCGGCGTCATCGGGTTTGGCGAAAACGACCAGCGTGTTGCGGAACAGGAACTCACCGGGGATGTGGCTTTTCAGGAACAGCGCACCGTCCACTTCATAACCGGCATTGCTGACCGCCAGGTCGATCGAGAAGGCGATCTCGCTACCGGCCATGATCTTGCTGCTGTCCAGGAATACCGAGAACAGCACGGTGGAGCGTTTGTCCTTGAGCAGGTTGCCCTGCGCATCGAAGATGTCGCCATATTCGCGACGGATCGCGCACTGGTTGGCCTGGGTACGTGAGGTGAGTTCATAGGTATAAGCGCCGCGTGGTGCCACCGTGGCCTCGATGTAGTATGAAGACTCGATTTTCTTGCCGCGCTTTCGCGCCGCCTCGATTTCCGGCGGGAAAGGCAGCGCACTGATGTCCAGCTGCGCGGTGGCACAGGTATCGCCAAACAGGAACCGCACCAGGTTCTGGTAGCCCTCCTCGGAATTGACGATGCCGAAATAGCCGCTGTGGCTGCGGTTGACGAAGGCACGTGGCGAGCCCTCCACATAGGCGTTGGCGATCCGCACCAGGCCATCGCTGAGCGCGCCTACAGCGAACGATGACAGTCCATGCGCAGCGGCGTAGTCGCGGCTGTTCGTCCCGATCAGACAGAACAGCCGCTCCGGCGGGAAGCCCGAGCTGCCCAGAGTATTGACCTTGTCCTTGGGCACCTTCAGGTACTTGCCCATGTTGGTCCGGTTGAAGTTGTTCAGATCGTTGATCGACAGCAGGTTGGGCAGGTTGATGCCGCCTACTTCAATGCCGTTGTGTGGCGTGGCATAGGTGAAGGCCTTGTCCACCATTGACCGTACCTCGGCGCTGGCTACGTCTGGGTTCTGCAGCAGGCAGCGACAGATCAAACCGCCCATCGAGTGCGCTACCAGGTAGACGCGGAACTCCTTGCGCATGGCTGCGTTGTTGCCACAGATGCTGTCGCGCAGCTGTTCGATGCGCTTGCCCAGTGCGGTGGCGGCGTCGATGATCGATGGCGTCTTGCCGTCGCCGAAGGCCGGGTCCGCGGGATCGTAGTAGCGGTGGATGACGATGCAGCGTGGCGAGATGCGGTCGCGCCGTTCGGCGCCAAACTCGTAGACGTCGCGGTAGTCATAGTCCTTCATCAAGCGCACCAGCGGCGACTCGAACACGAACTTGACTATGCTGCCGTCCTGCGCCTGGCGCATCTTGGTGGAGCCGGCCTCGAAACCCATGAACGGGGTGGAGGTTGTCTCCACGATTTCGTCGCGTGTCATGGCATAACCGCGCACGTAGATGATCGGGAAGTAGGGGCGTTGGACGCGTTCCATGGGCCGTTCTCTGCGAGGTTTAGCGGTGATGGTGAACGGGTTTTGGGGATTTGTCCTGAATCTGGCGCGTTGCGTGTGGTCCTTCTTCAATCTTCCCCTTGGCTGTGCCAAAAGCATGGGGCGCAGCTTGGCCCTCGCCTGCGTCTTGTGCGGGGGAGGGCTGGGTAGGGGGTAAGCCCTGCCATTTTGTCCCCAGCAACCTAGCCCTCACCCCCAACCTGACCGCGATCCAATTGCCGATAGCCAATCGCCTCGGTCAGATGTGTGCGTAGGATGGCAACATGTCCGTCGAGATCGGCAATCGTCCGCGCCACCCGCAGGATCCGGTGCATCGACCGGGCTGACAGTTGCAGCCGTTCCATCGCCTGTTCGAGCAGATCGTTGTCGATTGCACTGAGTGTGCAATCACGAAGTGTTTCCGATTGCCCGAGGTGGGCATTGGCCTTGCCTGCACGTTGCAGTTGGCGCGCGCGTGCCTGTTTGACGCGTTCGCGTACAGCGTCGCTGCTTTCGCCGGCATTGCCGTCGCCGCGTAGCTCGCGCGGCGGCAGGCGGGCCACCTGCAGGTGCAGGTCGATGCGGTCCAGCAAGGGTCCGGAAATACGGGCGCGGTAGCGGCGCACGGCGTCGGCCGAACAGTGGCAGCGACCACTGCTGTCACCGGCCCAGCCGCAGGGGCAGGGGTTCATGGCCGCGACCAGCTGGAAGCGTGCCGGGAATTCGATGCTGCGAGCGGCACGTGAGACCGTGACCGTGCCGGATTCCAGTGGCTCGCGCAGCACTTCCAACGCATGGCGATTCCATTCGGGCAATTCATCGAGAAACAGGACACCGTTGTGGGCGAGGGAAATCTCGCCCGGCCGCGGATGCGAGCCGCCGCCGACCAAGGCCACCGCGCTGGCGGTGTGATGCGGGGCGCGGTAGGGGCGCTGCCGCCAGCGTGCCGGGTCCACACCGCGGCCGCTGAGCGAGGCAATGGCGGCCGTTTCCAATGCTTCTGCTTCACTGGCCTCGGGCAGTATGCCGGGCAGGCGTGAGGCAAGTAGGGTTTTGCCACAGCCTGGTGACCCAAGCAGCAACAGGTGATGGGCGCCAGCGGCGGCAATCTCCAGGGCGCGACGGGCTTGTTGTTGTCCGCGTACGTCGGACAGGTCAGCCGGTTGCAGCGGCGAGGCGGTCGGCATCTGCGCGGCGGGCAAATGCTTGTCACCTGCCAGCGCGGCGCAGACCTCAAGCAGCGTGCGCGCGATGCGCACATCGGCATGTTGGGCGAGTGCGGCTTCATCCGCATTGCCGGGCGCGATGATCAGGGTCCGCTGCGCCTGCGCGGCGGCGATGGCGGCAGGCAGGGCGCCGTCGACTGCACGCAGTTCGCCGGTCAGGGCGAGTTCGCCGATGAATTCATGGTTGGCCAGCGCGTTGCGATCGATCTGGCCGCTGGCGGCGAGGATGCCCAGCGCGATCGGCAGGTCAAAGCGGCCGCCTTCCTTGGGCAGATCCGCCGGTGCCAGATTGATGGTGATACGGCGTGCCGGGTAATCGAACTGGGCGCAGAGGATGGCGGCGCGTACGCGGTCGCGTGATTCACGCACCGCTGCTTCGGGCAGGCCCACGATCTGGGTCGAGGGCAGGCCGCCGGACAGGTGTACTTCCACCTGCACCGGCGGCGCGTGCACGCCAGCGCGGGCGCGGCTGTGCACCAGTGCCAGGCTCACGGCCCGGCGCTCAGGCGTTCTTGTCGGAGACGCGGTTTTCCAGGGCGACGACGGCTTGTTCCAGCGCGTCGAGCTTTTCACGGGTGCGCAGCAATACGGCGCGCTGCACCTCGAATTCTTCGCGGGTGACCAGGTCCAGCTTGCTCAGGCCGGCCTGCAGCGCGGTCTTGAAGGTGGCCTGCAGTTCTTCGCGTGATTCACGCAGGCCCGGCGGCACCAGGTCGCTCAGGCGGCGGGCCAGCGCATCGATGTGGTTGAGGTCGATCATGGGGTTTCTCCGCAGGGTTGGGCCTAGCGTGGAAGCTGGCCGCCGGTGGCGGGCATCGGTATCCGTTTTGACTGAAGGTAAGGATAGTCCGGAAGCTGGCGGGTAGCACCCCATCGTCTCGGGGTATGCTTCAGTCATCACTCAAGGAGCCGACCAATGAAGATGATCATGGCCATCGTCAAGCCGTTCAAACTGGACGACGTGCGCGAGGCGCTGGCTGAGCGCGGCGTGGCCGGCATCACCGTCACCGAGGTCAAGGGCTTTGGCCGCCAGAAAGGCCACACCGAGCTGTATCGCGGTGCCGAATACGTGGTGGATTTCCTGCCCAAGGTGAAGATCGAGGTGGCAGTGACCGATGCGCAGGCTGACGACGTGGTGGAAGCCATCGTCAAGGCAGCCGGCACCGGCAAGATCGGTGACGGCAAGGTCTTCGTTTACGACCTGGGCAGCGTGGTGCGGATCCGCACCGGCGAAGTGGATGCCGATGCGCTTTGAGATTTGAGGTTTTGAGGCTTTAGAGCTTTAAAGCACCCCTCCCCAGCCCTCCCCTCCGCCTTCGGCGCAAGGGAGGGAGCGGAGCCTGGCTTCTGCCCCCTCCCTTGGCGCAGCCAGGGGAGGGTTGGGGAGGGGTAGGCTCAGCCCTTGATCCGCCGGTAAAGCCGCTTCCACGCATTGCGCACCGCCTGCACCCAGCCGGGTTCAGCCAGCATCGCGGCCTGTTCGGCGCTGGGCTTCTGTCCGGTCAGGCGCTGGCGCATCTTCACCAGGTTCTTCATGTCGCTGCGGCGCAGCTGGCGGAAGATTGGCCAGTTGCGCAGCCAGCGCGGCGCGCGCAGCGCAGAGGTGAAGTCCAGCAGCACCGGCACGCCGGCGCTGACCACCACATTGGTGCCATGCAGGTCGTTGTGGGTGATGCCGGCTGCATGCAGGCGCGCCAGGGCGTTCTGCAACTGATCAAAGACTTCCTGGCTGACGCCCTGTACGCCGGCGCTCAGGGTGTCGCCGGGGATGAACTCCATGCCCAGCGCCAAGCCCCCCAAGGTGCCCAGCAAGGCCGGCGCATGCTTCCAGCCCTGCAGGCGCTGGAGCACCTTGGCCTCGCGCCGGACCAACAGGCGCGCTACCGGCGATAGCGGCGTGCCGCGGTAGCGCCGGTAGTCCTTGACCACAGCCGGGCGTCCGTCCAATTCGGTGCGGTAGACATCCGGCTCCAGCAGGCGTTCGCCACGCTTGAGCAATTGATTGTCGGGAACAACAGCGTGTTCGCCGTCGAAGCTGGGCAATGTGTTCATGAAAACCTTCCTGACGCGGGCAACGGCGCGGAAAGCGTCTTGCAAAGCCGGTCTTGCTGCCCGAGCGGGCGGGGTATGGAAGGAATTATAAAACTGAACAGTCCACGAATTGCTGAATGTAAAAAAAATGTAGGAAAGATGTGACGGAAATGATTGTTGCGTTTTCACACCTGTCGCCCGAAGGCACCCTGTGCACCGTTTCCTGGAAACGAAAAACCCCGCGCCAATGCTTGGCGCGGGGTCGTGTTCACAACACTGGCAGGGGGCTTATTCGCCCAGTGCCTTGGCCACGAACGGCGGGCTGACCAGCACGCCGGTGTGCAGCGGCGCGGTGTAGTACAAGGTGTCGAACGGCTTGGCGGCCGAATCGGCCTCGCGGAAGCCGAAACCGAAACCGGCCTGCTTGCTGGCGACGGTCACCGACCACCAGCCGGTCGGGTAGCACGGCTGCGGGAAGGGCAGGGTCTTGAACGACTGGAAGCCGGCCTTGCCCATTTCCGCGCGCATGTCCTTGATCAGGTCCAGCAGGGCCAGCGGTGACTCGCTCTGCTGCACCAGCAGGCCGTCGTCCTTCAGGGCGCGGAAGCAGCTTTCGAAGAACGCCTTGTTGAACAGGCCTTCGGCCGGGCCAACCGGATCGGTGGAATCCACGATCACCACGTCCACGCTGCCCGGGGCGCAGTTGGCCATATAGGCCACGCCGTCGTCGAACAGCAGCTCGGCGCGCACGTCGCCGTTGGATTCGCACAGCTCCGGGAAGTACTTCTCGGCCATGCGCGTGACCTGCTCGTCGATATCGCACTGGGTGGCGCTTTCCACGCCCGGGTGCTTGAGCACTTCGCGCAGGGTGCCGCAGTCACCGCCGCCGATGATCACCACGCGCTTGGGCGCCGGATGGGTGAACAGCACCGGGTGGCTGATCATCTCGTGGTAGAAGAAGTTGTCCTTCGTGGTCAGCATCATGGCGCCATCGATGACCATCAACTTGCCCCAGTCGGTGCTGTCGTAGATCTCGATCTTCTGGAACGGCGACTGCACCTCGTCCAGCTTGCCGGTGATGCGGAAACCAATAGCCGAACCGGTCGGCTGGAAGTGTT
>Ga0308157_10001635_pt1 | contig 43615 bp, 38 predicted proteins | sample PhyBR1_FD_201035 | JGI IMG/M metagenome (GOLD analysis project Ga0308157, IMG submission 201035) | Phyllosphere microbial communities from UC Gill Tract Community Farm, Albany, California, United States - DLSLB.R1 | ecosystem: Host-associated > Plants > Phyllosphere > Unclassified | place: USA... | reverse complement strand
TTCCAGCGGAATGTGGGCCGCCTGCGCGCCCTGGATGAACAGATCGGACATGGCCGCCAGCGCGATGCTCATGCCGCCCGAGGCCGAGCCGGTGATGCCGGCCAGCGAGCTCACCGACACCGCCGCGTTCACCAGCGGATTGGGCACGCTGCGCAGCGCGTCGCTGACCACCAGGAAGCCCGGCAGCGAAGCGATCACGCCGCCGAAGCCATACTCCGACGCGGTGTTCATCGCCGCCAGCAGAGCGCCGCCGACCGCCGCCTTGGTGCCCTCGGCGAACGTGTTGCGGATGCGGCCGAACGCGGTCGCCACCACCAGCAGGATGCCCATTAACAGCGCACCCTCCACCGCCCAGATGCCGATGACGGTCTTGATCGGCACCGCCACCGGCGCGTGCAGGCCGGGCAGCGCCTCCGTGGTCAGCGCATAGCTCTCGCCGTACCAGCCGGGGATGTGCTTGGTCAGCACGAAGTTGGCCACGCCCACCAGGATCAGCGGCGCCACCGACAGCAGCGGATGCGGCAGGCCGGTGCTGGCCGCGCGAGTGGCTTCCTTGGCTGCGGTGGCGCCATAGCCCTCGCCGCTGGCCATGGCCGCGCGGCGGCGCCATTCCAGGAAACTCAGGCCGACCACCAGGATGAACAGCGAACCGATCACGCCCAGCCACGGCGCGGCCCAGCCGGTGGTCTTGAAGAAGGTGGTGGGAATGATGTTCTGGATCTGCGGCGTGCCCGGCAGCGAATCCATGGTGAACGAGAACGCGCCCAGCGCGATCGCGCCCGGCATCAGGCGCTTGGGGATGTTGCTCTGACGGTAGAGCTCGGCAGCGAACGGATAGACCGCGAACACCACCACGAACAGCGACACGCCGCCGTAGGTGAGCAAGGCGCACACGGCGACGATGACGGCGTTGGCGCGCGAGCGGCCGATGTACTTGATGGCCGCCACCACGATGGCTTCGGAAAATCCGGACAGCTCGATCAGCTTGCCGAACACGGCGCCCAGCAGGAACACCGGGAAGTACAGCTTGACGAAGCCGACCATCTTCTCCATGAAGATGCCGCTGAACACGGGCGCCACTGCGCCGGGATCGGTCAGCAGGACGGCGCCCAGCGCCGCCACCGGCGCGAACAGGATCACGCTGTAGCCGCGATAGGCGGCCAGCATCAGGAACACGAGCGCGGCAAGAACAATCAGGAAGGACATGCGGACTCCATGGATTCAAAGGGGATCGCTGCATTGTAGAGAAAAATGCAAGTCGGCGTAGCTAGACTCAAGTCGGATAGGCGGCCCGCACGGTGCGGCGGTGCAGCATTGACGCTGGGCAAATGGGCTGCGATACTGAATCATCACAGCCTGCGTCTGATGCCATGTCCGAACTCAAAGCCTCGCTCAAGAGCGGGGGCAAGTTCTCGCTCAACTGGAGCTATCTCAACGCGATCGCCAACGGCGTGTCGGCGATCGACTTGGGCGCGCTGGCCTTGCGCAACCTGCACGACGCCCGGCAGTTCGTGCGCGAGTACGGCTTCGACCTGGACCAGCCCGCCACAGCGTCGGTGATACGCCGCGCCCACCGCGAGGCGGTCGACTTCATCCTGCACAGCTTCCTGGCGCCGGAACAGGCCGCGCTGATCCCGCACGAGGTCGCCCATCCCGACGACCCCTTGCAGCTGCTGGTGTACGCCTCGCTGCGCGGCCAGCACGTGGACGTGCGGCGCATGTGGTCGTGCGCGGTGCTCAAGGTCATGCACGGGATTTTTTACATCGACAACAATCTCAAGCTGCGCCACTTCCACGCCATCCGCGCCCAGGTGTTCGGCACGCTCGACGAGGTGATCCGCCACGACGGCGAGCGCCACTACCTGACCGACGGCGAAGTTTGCCTGCCGATGCTGCACTACGACCGCAAGGACAACAAGGGCCGCAACAGCATCCTGCTCAAGCTGCTGCAGAAGGCCGCCTACCTGGCCGCCGACATCTTCGACCACCTCGGCGTGCGGCTGGTGTTCGCCACCCGCTTCGAATGCCTGCTGGCGCTGCGCACGCTGCAGCGCGCACACCTGCTGTCGATCACCAACGTCGACGCCGAACGCACCCGCAACACGCTGCTGGACCTGGAGGCGGCCAAGCAGATCTTCATCAAGTACCGCGCCCAGCTGGAACACAGCGACGACTACCCGGCCGCGCTGCTGCAAACCATGGACGCCGAGCTGGCCGAACTGGCGCAGCCGCAAACGCGCTGCGACAATCCGCACAGCGGCAGCGGCTTCAACAGCATCCAGGTGACGGTGCGCAAGATGATCCACGTGCAGCAGCTGGACGCCGGCCCCGAGCAGGACTACGACGTCGGCTTCTTCTTCGAATACGAGATCCAGCTGATGGACGAGGCCAGCTACCAGCGCAGCCTGACCGGCCCGGCCAGCCACGACGCCTACAAGAAACGCCAGCTCGACACCGCCCGCACCCGCGTGTTCGGCCGCGATCTGCTGCGCTGGATCGAACAGCAGAAAACCCGCCAGCCCGCCGCCGACCGGCCCGCCCCAACCCGCGTGGACGTGGCGCCGGTGACAGGCCGCTAAGCCACCGCCCAGCGGTGCGCCGCCGTGGCGCGCAAGCCTCTACCATGGAGTTTTAGCCGGAAGGAACGGCGATGCGCAATCGAGTCCACGCCTGGCTGCTGGCCGCGATGCTGGCCGGCGTCGCGCATGCCCAGCAAGCCGAACCGCCCCGCGTGACGGTCACGGCCACGCGCGACCCGGTCGACAAATCCTACCGCAAGATGATCGCCGGCATGCAACGCTTCGAGCGCGACCACGCGCTGGCGCCGCAGGCCACGCTGCGCTTCGAGCTGCTGCCGCGCCTGCCCACCACGCGGCTCGACGGCATCACCCTGCGCGTGGTTGGCGACACGCTGTCGCTGCCGGTCGCGGTGGCGCCCGACCACACCTTCACGCTGCCGCTTAACGAGCAGGCGCTGAAGGAAGACGCGGCCCTGATCGCCAGCAGCAAGACCAGCACGCTCACCTGGCGCGCGCAGGTGCGCAGTCCCGGCGTGCCGGCCAATATGCGGCGGCTGGGCGATTTGCGGCTGGAGTGTCTGGTCGGCATGCAGGCCGGGCTGGTATCGAACAACGCCAGGATGTTCGCCTGGCTGGGCGAACTGTTCGCCGACCCCGACCGCGTCTGCTCTTCGCCGCAAGGCAACTACCTGTTCTTCAGCGAACGGCCGTTGTTCGCCGTCACCTTGCACGACGGCGCGCGCAGCGAGGCGCTGCCGTTTGACATGCTGTTCGCCGGCGGCACGCAGACGCCGGCCACGCTGCCCTTCTGCGATTGCCAGGTGCTGCTGGACCGCAGCTTCTACGCGCCGCTGTGGGACCGCAACTGGTCCGACGACACGCTGCTGGAACTGAGTTATCAAGAGGATCCGCCAACAGCAGCCGACATCGCCGTGGCCGACGACCACCGCGGCATGCGGCAGATGCAAGCCGCGCTGGGCCCGGCCACCGTGGTCCGTTTCGACAGCGGCTACCAGCTCTGGCGCTACCGCTACCCGTCGCTGCAGCGCGCCGCCGACGGCCAGCCGCGCCATGCCGATTTCGTCATCCTGTTCGGCCCGGACGGCATGGCGTGCAAGGCACGCCTCAGCGAAAGCTTGTAAAACATGAGGAACAGGCACATGATGTGGCGATGAAAAAACTTCTCCTCCCCTTGCGCCTGCCCGCCGTTGGCGCGCTGATGCTGATCGCCGCCGCCTGCCAGAGCGCGCCGCCCGCCAACACCGCCAACACCAAGGCGGCGTCGCTGTGGCAACAGATCGAAGCCCAGAACGCCGACACCGGCTGCGACCGCGACAGCCAATGCCACACCATCGCCGTCGGCGCCAAGGCTTGTGGCGGGCCGGAGCGCTACATCGCGTGGTCGGATCGCGCGCAGGATGGCGCCAAGCTCAAGCAACTGGTGGCGCAGCACGCCGCCGCCCGTGTTGAAGAGGACAAGCGCGGCCACGTGCTGTCGAACTGCATGTTGGCGGTGGACGCCGGCGCCGTCTGCCGCGCCGGCCACTGCGTGCAGGACGTCGCATCCAGCCAGCGATGAACCATGGAGGTATTTTGTCAGCGCCTCGGCGCGGGCAATGTACCGGCGGGAATCTTCAACAGATTCATTCGCACCCCTTCTGTTCCAGGGCTTCTTGAACCGACGCCTTTGCACTGTCCAGACGCATTCCGGACTCGAACGGCGGCGCGCTGAACGGTCCATGGATGATCCCATTTGAAACCTCGCGCAGACGTGGAACCCCGACAAAGGTTGTGTCGGTCTTCTCCATATCGTCGCCTTGAATGATCATCAGGTACCGGTGGCCGCTGACATAGGTGGCCAGAGGATTGCGTATTCGGAACATCTCCCCCTTATACTCCACCTCTCCACCTGGAACGATCAGGTCGAAGATCGGATCCTTCGGACCCGAACCTGCGCTCCAGCTATCCACCATCTTGAAACGCAACTTGGTGAGAATTCCCTTGTCATCCTTTGCAACGAACGATTTGGAATCCTGGAGTTCAGCTACGCCAAATATGGCAAAGCTACAAGCGTACTGACGCAGATACGATGGGCGATCGTTCATCCTTACAGGCTCTGGATGTTCGAACGAAGTCATTCCTCGCACGCCGTCGGGAAGTCTGCTTTCGATATCGTCCAGTGTGTCCTTCTGGTCGTTGGGATAGAACTTGACTCCCTTTTCCCGATCCTTGTCAGCAACGATCAAACCGGAATTGGCTGCCATCACAGAGGTGGCTGCCACCATCAGCAACACAGCGATCAACGACTGTTTCTGGAACATGGTTTCGTCCGTTTCTTGGGCAGGAGATGTATTTTCGAGGTTCCCTTTTGCGGCCGGCGTGCAAACAACACACGCCAAGCCGCAACACACCTTTAGTTGACCGTCATCGCCTTCTTGATAGCCACGCAACGTTCGTCTTCCTGATGCGTCACCAGCAGCGCGCGCCGGGTGCCGGCCGACAAGTCCTTCAACTTGCCGATCGCACCCTGCAAGCGCTGCACGCTGGCCGGCGTGCAGTTGGCCGGGATCATCGTGTTGGCGTACGAGCGCATGAACACCGGACCGGCCGCCTTGTCGACCTGCCCCAGCTGCGCCAGGCGTTGCGCCGCGCTCAACTCGCTCAACGCACCCTGCTCCGGCGCATACAAACTCTCCATCGCCCGGCGCACCTTCGAGAACGGCAGCTTGGTTTGCAGGTCGCCGATATTGGCCAGCCATTCAGCCTTGACCTTGGCATCCGGCTGCACCACGGCGGCCGACAACGCGGCGGCCTGGCCGCTGTCGGACGGGTCGCGCGCCTGCTCAGCCGCCAGCAAGGCCGCCGCGCCCGGATAGGCGTAGCGGTTCAGGCGGTTGACGATATCCCAGCGCACATCCTGGCTGACGTTCAGCCCCGGCACCACCAGCTTGCCGGCCAGGATGTCGGCCAGCTGCGCCAGCGCGGCCGGGCTGCTGGCCACGTCCAGGTAAGTCGCGAACCAGCGGCGCTGGAAGTTCTTGTCGCCGCTGGCGGCGTTGGCGGCCGCGAAGGCCATCTGCTCCAGCTGCACCGACATCTGCGCGGTGTAGGCCGCGGCGGACGGTCCCATCTTGTCCAGGTAAACCTTGGACGCGCGGAGTTTGCCGGTGATGTCGCCCAGCAGCGTGTAATCCTTCTCGCCCGGCGCGTTGGCCAGCGCGGCCTTCAGGAACTCGTTGAGCGGCAGCTTGGCGGCGCGCACGCCGTCCCACAGGCTTTGCCACAGCATCGAGCGCAGCAGCGGATCGTCCACCTTGCCCAGGCTGGACTGCGCGGTGGCGAAGGATTTTTTATCCAGCTGCACCTGCGCGTAGCCCCAGTCCTGGTAGTTCGGATAGACCAGGTCCGGGCAAGCCGCCCCCTTCAGTTCCGGCACGGTCGTGACCGCGCCCTGGTAGGTGACGGCCACGTTCTTGCTCAGCGCCAGTCCGTCCGCGCCCAGGTTGAACAGGCCGATCTGCACGCGCTGTTCGCGCAGCGTCGGCATCGCCTTGCTTGGCGCGCTCTGGCGCAGCTTGAAGCTGCTGATTCTGCCGGCGGCGCAGCTGTATTCCGCCGCGATCGTGTTCACGCCCGGCTCATACAACCACTGTTTGGTCCAGCCGCTCAGGTCGCGGTGCGCGGCCTCGCCCAGGCTGCCGATGAAGTCGTCCAGCTTCGCGTTTTGATACGAGTACTTGACCAGGTAGTTGTGCACGCCCTGGCGGAACACTTCCTCGCCCAGCAGGTGGCGCAGCTGCTTCAAGGTCGACGCGCCCTTGGAATAGGTGATGGCGTCGATGTTGTCGAAGGCGTTGGCGGTGGACGGCACCGGCGTCTCGATCGCGTGCGTGGTCACGCGCTGGTCCTGCACGTAGGCGCCCTGCTTGGCGCCCGAGTAGAAGCCCTGCCAGGCGTTGGTGAACTCGGTCGATTCGGCGGTCGCCAGCGTGCCCATGAACGAAGCGAAGCTTTCGTTGAGCCACAGGCCGTTCCACCATTTCATCGTCACCAGGTCGCCGAACCACTGGTGCGCCATCTCGTGCATGATGACGCCGGCCAGGTTCTGCTTCTGCGCCGCCGTCATCTCGTCCTGGTGCAGGAAGCGGCCCTCGGCGAAGGTGATCGCGGCCGCGTTTTCCATCGCGCCGTACAGGAAGTCCGGCACCAGCAGTTGGTCGTATTTCTCGAACTGGTAAGGCACGCCGAAGTAGCGGTCGAAGAAGGCCAGGCCGCGGCGCGTGTAGTTGAACCAGTCCTGCGGCGACACCTGCGCGGCCACCGACTGGCGCGCGAACAGGCGCTGCGGATACGGGCCGCTGTGGTCCTCCCACACCTTGTACGGGCCGGCGTGCATGGCGAAGTTGTACGAACTTAGCTTCTTGGTGCGCGGGAAGGTCCAGCGCTTGGTGTTGCCGATGTCCTGGATGCCGGTCTCGCGCTTGGTGGACGACACCACCCAGTCCGCCGGCGCGGTGACGGTGATTTCATACGTGCCCTTCAGGTCGGGCTGGTCGAACACCGGGAACATCTGGTGCGCGGCGGCCGGCTCGAAGTGCGAGTAGGTGTAGACGCGGTGGTCGACCGGGTCGACCATGCGGTGCAGGCCCTCGCCGTTGGTGCTGTGCAGGCGCGTGTAGCTGACGGTGACGCTGTTGCGGCCGGCCTTCAGGTCGGCCGGGGCGATGGTGATGAACCACTGGTTGTACCGCGGCGCGACTTCCTTGCCGTTGACGGTCAGGCTGAGGATGTTGGCCTTGTCGAGGTCGATGGTCAGCGGCGCGCTGGCGTCGCTCAGGTCGAAGGCCAGCGTGGTGGTGCCGGAGAAGGTTTCCTTGCCGGTCAGCGTGAAGTCCAGCGTGTAGTCGACATTGGACACGCGCGCCGAGCGGGCGGCGGCATCGGCCTGCGACAGGAAGGCGTTTTCCGCGCGCGGCGCGGCAGTGGTGGCAACGGCGGCCGGTGTGGCAGCCTGCGCGGCGCCACAGGCCAGCGCGACGGCGGCCACGATCATGGATTTTTTCATGGATGTTCCTTGAATGCGGCAACGCCCGCAGTGGCTGCGGGCGTTGCGTTGTTAAACTGGTTGATTATTTCTTCAGGTAGGTGTCGAGCCAGTCGATCACCGTGTGGTGCCACAGCACCGAGTTGGCCGGCTTCAGCACCCAGTGGTTCTCATCCGGGAACATCAGCAGCTTGCTCGGGATGCCGCGCCGTTGCAGCGCGGTGAAGGTGCCCAGGCCCTGCGTAGTCGGGATGCGGAAGTCCAGGTCGCCCTGCACCACCAGCATCGGCGTCTTCCAGTTCTTCACCTTCAGCGCCGGGTTGAACTTCTCGTGCAGTTCCGGCACGTCGTAGTAGGCGCCGCCGTTTTCCCATTCGGTGAACCAGATCTCCTCGGTGGCATAGGCCATGCCGCGCGTGTCGAACACGCCGTCATGGTTGACGATGCACTTGAAGCCGTCCGGCCAGCTGCCTTCGATCCAGTTCATCATGTAGCCGCCGTAGGATGCGCCCAGCGCGCAGCTGCGCTCGCGGTCCAGCCACGGGAATTTTTGCACCGCTGCGGCCAGGCCTTTTTGCAGGTCTTCCAGCGGCTTGCCGCCCCAGTCGCCGCTGATCGAATCGGTGAACTTCTGGCCGTAGCCGGTCGAGCCGTGGAAGTCGATGAACACGGTGGCGTAGCCGGCGCCGGCGTACACCTGCGGATTCCAGCGGTAGCTCCACGAGTTGCCGAAGCTGCCCTGCGGGCCGCCGTGCACCAGGAAGGCGATCGGATATTTCACGCCGGGCTGGGCGTTCCATGGCTTCATCACGTGGCCGTAGACGGTCTCGCCGTTGGCGCCGGTGAAGGAGAACTGCTCGTACTCGCCGAACTTGACGTCGGCCAGCGTCTGCGCGTTGAGCGTGGTCAGCTGCTGTGCCTTGTCGGCGGTGCCACCGAGTTTGAACTTGAACAGCTGCGCGCCGGAGGCCAGGTTGGCCTGCGCCATGACCACGGTGTCGCGCGCCACGTCGAAGCCGCTGACGTAGCCGTTGCCGGTCAATGGCGCCACCTTGCCACTGGCGGCGTCGATGGCGAACAGGCGGTGCTGGCCAATGTCGTCGGCGCTGGCCAGCAGGGTCTTGCTGTCCGGAGTCCAGCGGTAGTCGGCGATCGAGCGGTCCCAGTGGTCGGCCACGGTGCGCTTCTTGCCGGTGGCGACGTCCATCAGCACCAGGTGGAAACGGTCGGCCTCGAAGGTCGGCTTGTCCATCGCCAGGTAGGCCAGGGTCTTGCCGTCCGGCGAGTAGATCGCCTTGGTGTCCCAGGCCTGGTTGTCGGCGGTCAGGTTCTTGACCGCGCCGCCCTCGGCCGGCACGGTGTAGACGTCGAAGTTGGTCGACCACGCCTCGGTCTTGCCGGCGATGCGGGCCGAGAACACCACGGTCTTGCCGTCCGGGCTGAAGTGGTACTCGTCATGGTCGCCGAACGGCTTGGACGGCACGTCGCCGTCGAGCGTGCCGGACAGGCTGACCGGCTGCGCGCTGACCTTGCCGCTGGCGTCGATCGGCGCCGCGTACAGCACGTTGGTGCGGCCGTCGGCCCAGGTATCCCAGTGGCGCACGAACAGCTTGTCGTAGACCTTGCCGCTGGCCTTGACCTTGCCCTGCGCGTCGAGGCGGGCCTTGCTGCACGCGAGGTCGGCGCAATCGCGGAACACGGCCAGGCTCAGCGCCAGGCGGTCGCCCTGCGGCGACAGGCGGAAGTTTTCCACGTCCAGCGGCAGGTCGGTCACGCGCGCCGCCTCGCCGCCGGCCAGCGGCAGACGCCACACCTGCTGCGAGCCGGAGCGGGCCGACAGGAAGTACACGGCGTCGCCGGATGGCGACCATTCGGGATCGCTGCTGCTGGCGTCGGCCTGGGTCAGGCGCACCGGCGCGGCCTTGGGCGCGCGCAGGTCCAGCATCCACAATTGGGTATTGCCGCGGTTCTTGTCCATGTTGGTGGAACGGACCGTGTAGACGATGCGGGAAGCGTCCGGCGACAGCACTGGGCTGCCTGCGCGCTCCATTTTGACCATGTCTTCAACGGTGAAACCGCGCGGCGCGGCGATGGCGCTGGAAGCCGCGACAGCGGTCCCCAACAGCAGCAGTGATAGTCTCATTCGGTGATCTCCGACGTTATAAGAAAAATACCGGCTGGTGGCCGGCTGCCGGCATGATACCAAGATCGCAGTGCAGCAAGCAAAAGAGTTATGCGGGTGTAGACTGGAGTAGTTATTTTGATGGGACGAATCGTCCAGTGGAGGCAGGGATGGCAACCGGTAAAAAAGAGGCGAGCAGCCTACGTAGGCAATCGAGCGGGGCGGACGGAAAAACCGGAGCCGCCACGAAAAACACCCTCCGTATCGTAAAGTCGCCGCCAAAGGCTGGCACCCTCTCACGGGCAGCGGTACGCAGTGCGGTGGCGAGCGCAGTCCTGGCGCACAAGAAGTAGGCACCCAATGGATGCGAAAAACAATTACAACGATAACGTCTTCATCAATTGCCCTTTCGACGACGACCATAAGGAACTACAAAATGCCATGGTGTTCGCCATCTATGACTGCGGCTTCGTCCCGCGCTGCGCCTTGGAGGAAAACGATGCCGGCGACGTCCGCTTCGACAAGATTAGACGATTGATTGAAATATCACGATACGGCATCCACGATATCTCGCGCACAGAGCTTGACCGAGTGAACGGGCTTCCCCGCTTTAACATGCCATTTGAACTTGGGCTATTCCTGGGCGCCCGGAGGTATGGCGACGAAGACCAAAAAAAGAAAAGTCTGCTGATCTTGGACCGGGAGGAATACCGGTATCAAAAATTCCTTTCCGATATCGCCGGACAGGATATCCGTTCACACGCAGGAAATAGCGCATTGCTCATCGGGCACGTCAGAAATTGGTTGAGTTCTGCTTCAAGACGAACAACCATCCCCGGCGGCAAGGAAATCACCGCACGTTACGCCTTATTTTCTGCTGACCTGCCGACCATGTGCCAACAGTTCAGGATTTCTCCAGACGAAATCACGTTCAATGACTACAGCCTATTCGTCTCGGAATGGCTCAAAAAAACCAATGCGGCTAGCTGAGAGGGCAATGCGTGGGATGCGGGCCGTCGCAAATAATGCTTGACTATTTTAAGACGACCGGTCATATTACGCACATGGCTAAACCTAACGTTAAACAACAACTCGTCGCCGCCGGCTTGGATCTGCTGCACAGCAAGGGCTTCAACGCCACCAGCGTGCAGGACATCACCGAGGCGGCCGGCGTGCCGAAGGGCTCGTTCTACAACCACTTCGCCAGCAAGGAAACGCTGGGGGTGGAGGTGTTGGAGCGCTACGCCGAGGAGGCCGGCGGCTACTGCGCCGTGCTGGACGACCACGCCCTGCCGCCCAAGGAAAGGCTGCGCCAGTACTTCGACCTGCTGATCGGCTTTAACACCGCCACCGACTACAACCGCGGCTGCATGATGGGCAACTTCAGCGCCGAGCTGTCGGCCCAGATCCCTGCCGTGCGCGAATCGCTGCGCCGCAATTTCGACGGCTGGGCCGAACGCCTGGCGGCGGTGATCGCCGAGGCCCAGCGCGACGGCAGCGTGGCCGCAACGCAGCCGGCGCTGGAGCTGGCCCATTTCATCATCGACGCCTGGCAGGGCGCGGTGTTGCACGCCAAGGCCGAGCACAACCGCGCGCCGCTGGACCGCTATGCCGACATGGTTTTGAACCGCATCCTGTTGTGACGCGGTTTTTTTTGACCGTATTTTAAGACGACCGGTCATATTGTTTTACATCACTTCTCACTGAAAGGAATCACCATGAAACTCAAAGACGCAGTCATCCTCATCACCGGCGCCAACCGTGGCCTGGGCAACGCGCTGGCGCAAGCCGCGCTGGCCGCCGGCGCGCGCAAGGTCTACGCCGGCGCGCGCAATCCCGCCGCCGTCACACTGGCGGGCGTCACGCCGATCAAGCTCGATGTCAACAACCCGGCCGATATCGCCGCCGCCGCGCAGGCCATCCCCGACCTGACCATCCTGATCAACAACGCCGGCATCTTCACCGGCAGCACCGTGGGCTCGCCGGACGCGGCCGCCGCGCTGCGCGCCGAGCTGGACACCAACCTGTACGGCCCGATGGCGCTCAGCCAGGCCTTCGCCCCCACGCTGGCGCGCAACGGCGGCGGCGCCATCGTCAACATCCTGTCCGCGCTCAGCTGGTTCTCGATGCCGGCCGGCGGCACCTACAGCGTCTCCAAGGCGGCCGCGTGGGCGCTGACCAACGGCCTGCGCGTCGAGCTGCACGCGCAACGCACGCAAGTGCTGGGCGCCCACATGGGCTATATGGACACCGACATGACCGACGGCATCGACGCGCCGAAATCGGCGCCGGCCGACATCGCCCGCGCCATCATGGAAGCGTTGGAGGCGGGCCACGACGAGGTGCTCACCGACGACACCGCGCGCCAGGTCAAGCAGGGCCTCGCCGCCCCGCGCGGCATCTACCTGGGTGAGCCGCTCGCGGCATAAGGGCAACGCAAGCATCGGGCGGCGCACCGGCCGCCCGGTCAATAGACGCCGGAAATCAGGTCCTGCAAATACCGGTCGTAGCTGCCGTCGTTCTTGAGCGCCAGCAGGCCGGCATTGAATTTCGCCATCAGACGGGCAGTGCGCGGCTGGTGCCTGGGGAAGCGCAGGTAGCCGGACGTCGCGCGCAAGGGCCGCGTGTCCGTCGCAAACATATTCTTGACCGCAGGAAGAAACAGCTTGGGATTGGACAGCAGCAGCCATCCGGTCATCTCATCGATGGGAAAGGCGTCAATCCGGCCGATGGCCACTTTTTTCAGATTCAGCTCATCGCGGGCGGCCACCTCCACATTGATCTTGCCGTCATGCGCCAGTTCCCAGAATTCGCTGGTGTAGGTGTACCCCAGCGTGGCGCCGATTTTCACGGCGTGCAGGTCGGACAAGGTGTCCCAGTGTGGAAACGGCTTGGATTTCAGATGGAAAAACACCTCCTTGTGGCTGGAGATCGGGGCGCTCAAAACAAAGTCGACCTCGCTGTCCGGGCTGGCGAACCAGAACGCGCTGGCGTCGTAGCGCCCCACCCTGGTCTCGGCCTCCGCGCGCTTCCACGGCATGTAGCTGAACTTGACATCGATCCCCACCCGCGCGAACGCGGCCGCGACCACGCGGTTGACGAAGCCGCCGTAGCGCGCGCTTTCGCTGGTCCACGGCGGAAATTCACCGGTGGCGATGGTGACCGTTTCCGCCCGCGCCAGTCCGGCAAACGATACGCAAAGCAGCCACCACAGGATAATCGCCACACCACGCATCGTTCCATCTCCAGTCCCGGAAAATCAAAAGTAGTATCCGGCCTGCAGATTGACCCGATGGGTGACACTATCATATTTGCCGGAGGTCGAGCCCAATCCGCCAAAATCCGGCCCCATGTAAGGCTGGTGCCGGCCCAGCATGTAGTCGGCGTAGAAATACCATTTGCCGGCGGAGAAGCTTAGCCCGGTCACGTTCTGCTGCGAGTCCTTGTAGTTGCCGACGCGCTTGGTCAGCACGCTGTAATCGTTGTAGAGCTTGAAGCCCCCGAACGGCCCCAGCGATCCCGGAATGTCGTAGCTGAGGTTGGCCACCAGGATGTCGCCCTTGGCCGCCACCGGATACGGATAGCCGAACGCGCCCAGCATCACGAAGCTGTTCGGGTCCAGGCCGCCGTAGGTCTGGCCCGGCGCGTGCCGCGTGTGGTAGCTGTAGCGCAGCGCTTCGAGCATCACCCCCACCGGACCGAAGGCGCCCTTGTAGTGGACGGCCACGGCGTTGCGGCGCGAGTGCTGGCCGGCGCCGTTGCGTATTTCGCCGCTCAGGCCGGACAGGCCGAGCTCCTGTTTATCGCCGGCGCCGAAGTGCCACGCGGCGCGCCCGACCAGCGTGTTGCGCTCGCTGTCCTTTTGCCCGGTCCCGTATCCCTGCGCGTCGTCGTCCGCGACGATGTTGAACGAATAGCGGTTCGACGCCCCGGCCGTGTTGGAACTGCCGCCGTACGATCCGCCGTCGCGCGGATAGAAGCCGAGCTGCCATTCCAGCGCGCCGGGCTTGCTGGCGTAGGTCACGCCCAAGTCGTACATGTCTTCGAGGCCGGTGTAGAACGCGATCGATTCGTAGAAGTTATTGGAGGCGAACGGCAGCAGGCCGAACGGGATTTTATCCAGCCCCACATGCACGGTGCTCTTGTCCTCGAAGCGCATGCCGACCCAGCCGTGATGCAGGAAATGCTCGGTGTAGTCGCCCTGCCCTTGCGGGAAATCGTTGTAGCGATATTGGCCGGAGCCGAGCCAGCGTCCATCGTCGTAGTTGACGTCCAGCCGCGCCGTGTCCAGTCCGAAGAAGCCGTGCGGATGGTCGGCCTGCCAGTTCTTGTAGACGTAGTTAAACCGTATCGCGCCGCCGATGTGCAACGCGTCCTCGCCGCAGGCCGCGCCGCAGGCGAGCACCGCCGCGCACAACGCGCCGCCCCGAAAAATCCTGGTCCAGTTCAGGTGCATGACTCCCCTCCCGCCACGTTGATCGAGTCTTACTTGGCGCCCGCTTCCAGGCGCTTCAGGTAGGCCGCTTCGAGTTTGGCGGTGTCGACCTGTTTCAGCTCGGCGTCGAAAGCCTCCTGCATCGCCTTGCCTGCGGGAGTGCGGCGGAAGCAGACGTGCAGCGTGCTTTCCGTCAGCAGATGGTCGCTGAACATCACGCTGTCCCTGGCGCCGGTGTGCAGCGTCAGGTAGCGCAGCACCAGCCTGTCGATGACGATGCCAGGCACCTTCTTGCCCACCAGCTTGCGCACGTTGTTGGTATCGCTGCTCACCACCTCCACCGGTTGCTTGCCCTGCTTCACTGCGGCGTCGAACTCGGCGCTGTTGGCATAGCCCTCCACCACGCCGATCTTGAACGCCGCCAGGTCGCTGGTTTTTTTCCACAGCACCGGCGTCTCCTTCAAGTAGCCGATCCCGGTCTCGCTCTTGCCGATCGGCTGGGACAAGTAGCATTTGCTTTCCGCCCGTTCAGCCGTGTAGTACACCGGAAAGTAGCCCGCATACTCGGGGTCGGACTCGCCCTTGGCGACCGTTTCCTTCCACTCGAAATATTTGACCTTGACGTTGTTGCCCAGGCGCTTCTCCACCTCCGCGACGACGGTGCCGGACAAGCCATCGCCGGGCAAGGTCGCTCCGCTGAAAGGCATCCACTCCAGGCTGGCCAGCTGTATGGTGGTTGCCGGCTGCGCCGCCGTGGCGTGCAGCGCGGCGCCGATGGCTGTTAAGGCGATGATTTTTTTCATTGCTCCCCCCGTCCACATTGATCGACAAATGCCAAGCAGTCCCACCTTACACCAGGACCGGCAAGCCGAGCGTTGCTTTCCGGATACGGCATCGCAATAATTTGGCCGCCGCGAAAAATCGCCGGGACCGATACAAAATATTTTTTGATCGGCGCAATAAAACCCGTATTTTCACGAGCAAAAAAGGTGCATAATTTCCCACTCAGCCAGGAAGAGTACGCACGTTCACGACCGGCTTGACATGCGTACATTCGTTTTCCCCGCCGGTAATCTTCGCGATCTTGTTTCGATACTGTTATTGCTACACGACCAGTTGTGAACAATTGTAAATCGACGTTGAATGAGCCCGTCACAGCGCTAAGGTAGCAGTCTCCACCTCGGGCGCGTCCGCCATCCAACGCTTGCCGCGCAGCCGAAGTCAGATGAAATACGGGAAACGTTATGCTTACTGCCACCTATGTCTTGTTGACACTATCCATCGAACAAAAGAAAGAACGCCACTTCATCGCGCGCCTGCTGCAGTACGTGCAGACGATCGCGCGCCGCCCGCAGGAAATCGATCCTGTGTTCATCGAGTCCCAGCTCAAGGAACTGACCACCTTTGCCGAAACGCGCCACCAGCGCAAGGTCGAGGCCTGCCTGATGCCGGCCGTGCGCGCGGCCGACGCCAGCTGCGGCGCCCTGATCAACGACCTCGAATCGCTCAGCCGCCTCGGCGGCGCCATGCTCAACGCGGTGCACAAGTGCCTGCGCCGCGCCATGCGCCGCAGCGCCTCGCAAGGCAAGTTCCTGTGCCGCACGGTGGACCTGTACTGCCAGAACCTGCTCAAGCGCCTGGACAAGGAAGAACAGGAATTGCTGCCGCTGGCGCAAAAAGTGATCTCCAGCGAAGAGTGGTTCGAGATCGGCAGCCAGTTCCTGGCGCAGGAAGACAACGGCGCCGCCACCCAGCCCGAGCTGCGTCCACGCCGCGCCCGCATCTACGCCAGCGGCTCCGGCGCCGCGGCGGCCTGATCCGGCACGAGCGCGGGCGCACCCATTTGGCGCACTGTTGTTTTGCGTTCCGCGGTGCGCCGCTAAAGCTTGCCTAAGCAAAAACGTGCGGATAATATCGTCTGCATGCAGACCCCTTCCGCCACCGTACTGCACCTTCGCGGCGCCGCCGGCATGGACGCCATTTACCGCAAGGTCGGCTGGCGCCTGCTGCCGCTGCTGATGCTGTGCTACGCGGTCGCTTGCCTGGACCGCCTCAACCTCGGCTACGCGCAGCGGCAGATGCAAGCCAGCCTGGCCTTCGGCGACGCCGTCTACGCCTGGGGCGCCGCGCTGTTCTTCGCCGGCTGCTGCCTGTGCCAGCTCCCCGCCAACCTGCTGCTGGAAAAAATCGGCGCCCGCAAGACGCTGCTGCGCATGATGCTGGGCTGGGGCCTGGCCTCGGCCGCCGCCGCCTTTGTCCGCACGCCGTTCCAGCTGTACCTGCTGCGCTTCGCGCAGGGCGTGTTCGAAGCCGGCTTCTATCCCGGCGTGATCCTCTACCTGACCTGGTGGTATCCGGCCGCGCGCCGCGCCCGCGTGTACGCGGTGTTCGGCTCGGCCGCGCTGCTGGCCGCCGCCAGCGCCGGACCGCTGAGCGAGGCCACGCTGGCCGCGCTGCAGGGCGCCGCCGGCCTGCGGGGCTGGCAATGGCTGCTGCTGACGCAAGGCCTGCCGGCCGCGCTGCTGGGCGTCATCGCCTACGCCTGCCTGGCCGAGCGCCCCGACGACGCGGGCTGGCTGTCGCCGTTCGAACAGCTGATGATCGAACAGGACCTGGAGCGCGACGAGGCGCAACTGCAGGCCGCCGCGCCGGCCGGCCAGCCGGCGGACGACGCGCCGTTCACCGCCGTCCTCGCCTCGCTGCTGCGCGACCGCGCCCTGTGCCTGCTGGCCGCCGCCAACCTGCTGCTGATCGGCGCCAGCTACGCGCTGGCCTCCTGGGCGCCCGCGCTGGTGCAGCGCTGGGCCGAACAAAGCCATATGCAGCCTGGCCTGCTGGCCGCCATCCCGCACCTGGCCGGCGTCGCCGGCATGGTCGCCATCGGCTACGACTCGGACCGCCGGCGCGAGCGGCGCGGCCACTTCATCGCCTGCATGGTGCTGGCCGCCGGCGGCCTGGCGCTGGCCATCGCCGCCAACAACGGCATGGCCTGGTCGCTGGCCGGGCTGGCGCTGGCGTCGCTCGGCATCGCCTCGGCCGCGCCGCTGCTGATCGCCATCGCCACCGACCTGCTGTCGCGCCGGCGCGCGGCGGCCGGCATCGCGCTGGTGGTCAGCTGCGGCCTGGCCGGCGGTGCCTTCGGTCCCGCGCTCGGCGCGCGCATGCAGGCGTGGGGCGGCAGCGCAGCCACGCTGGCCGTGCTGATCGCCATGTACCTGGCGGCCGGCGCCATCCTGATGCTGGCCCTGCGCCTGGCGCCGCGCCGCGGCGGCCCGGACGCGGGCCATGGGCGGTCCGACAAGATGGCTCGCTACTGAAGCTTGGGCTAGAATCTCGGACGCGCCGCGATCCGGCGCTCCCGTTCACCCAACTTCAAAGCGACCCAACCAATGCGTTTTGTCCTGCCCTTCCTAGCCGCCGCCATGGCCGGCTCGTTCGCCGCCAGCGCCGGCGCCACCCCCACCCCGATCACGCTGGACCAGGCGATGTCCAATCCCGACTGGATCGGCAATCCGGTGGAATCCGCGTGGTGGGGCTGGGACAGCCGCCAGGTCTACTACAAGCAAAAGCGCGCCGGCTCGCCGCTGCGCGACACCTTCCAGATCGCCGCCCCCAACGCCGCCAAGCTGGTCGACGACAAGCAGCTGGCCAACCTCGACGCCGCCGCCCCGGTCTACAACCGCGAACACACGCGCGCCATCCTGCTGCGCAACGGCGACCTGTTCGAGCGCGACCTGAAGTCCGGCGCGCTGACGCAGATCCTGCGCGGCACCACGCCGGCCGCCGATCCGCAATACGCGGCCGACGGCGCCCATGTGCAGTTCCGCGTCGGCAGCGACTGGTTCAGCTGGAGCCGCGCCGAGCGCCTGGTGTCGCCGGTGGCGCTGCTGCGCACCGCCAAGGACCCGGACGCCGCGCCGGACGCCGACAGCCGCTACGACCTGCAACTGCGCCTGCTCTCCACGCTGGCGCGCCTGAAGGACGAGAAGGACGCCACCCGCGACCGCCGCAACGCCGAGCGCAGCGCCGACGCCACCCGCGCGCCGCTGCCCATCTACCTCGGCGACAAGGTCGCCATCGAAACCAGCGCGCTGTCGCCGGACGGCCGCTACCTGCTGGTGGTCACCAGCGCCAAGGACGGCGACAAGCGCCGCATCGGCAAGCTGGCCAAGTACGTCACCGAATCGGGCTACGAGGAAACCGACGACCAGCGCAAGCGTGTCAGCGACACCGGCCCGCAGCCGCACCAACTGAAACTGGTTGAGCTATCGCCCCGCAAGGTGAGCGACCTGTCGTTCGACACCCTGCCCGGCATCGCGATCGACCCGCTGGCCGAGCTGCGCGCCGCGCACAAGCTCGACCCGCTCAAGGGCAACCGCGCGCTGCGCTTCGAAAGCCGCGAGGACTCGATCCGCTGGAGCGCCAACGGCGCGCAAGTGGCCGTGATGGCGCAGGCGATCGACAACAAGGACCGCTGGATCGCCACCGTCGACCTGGCCGGCGCCAAACTGAAACCGGTGCACCGCCTGAGCGACGCCGCCTGGGTCAACAACCGCGGCAACGACTTCGGCTGGCAGCCGGACAACAGCACGCTGTGGTATCAATCGGAGGAAAGCGGCTACGCCCATCTGTACATGCAGACCGCCGACGGCAAGGCGCGCGCGCTGACCTCGGGCAAATGGGAAACCAGCGAGATCGAATGGAACGCCGACGGCAGCACCGCCTACTTCCTGTGCAATCCCAAGCTGCCCGGCACCTACGAGGTGTGCTCCACCTCCACCAAGGACGGCGCCCCGCGCGAGCTGACATCGCTGGGCGGCGTCGAAAGCTTCTCGCTGTCGCCGGACGGCCGCAAGCTGCTGGTGCGCTACTCCACGTCCTACATGCCGACGCAGATCGCCACCGTCGCCAGCAGCGGCGGCGCCGCCACCCAGCTCACCGACACCCGCAGCGCCGGCTTCAAGGCGCGCGAGTGGATCACGCCGCAGATCGTCGCCGTGCCGTCCACGCATGGCGCAGATCCGGTGTGGGCCAAGCTGTATCGTCCGGCCACGCTGGAAGCGGGTAAAAAATATCCGGTGGTGATGTTCGTGCACGGCGCCGGCTACCTGCAGAATGTCAGCAAGCGTTACCCGGTCTACTTCCGCGAGCAGATGTTCCACAACCTGCTGGTGGAAAAAGGCTACATCGTGCTGGACATGGACTACCGCGCCTCGCTGGGCTATGGCCGCAACTGGCGCACCGCCATCTACCGCCAGATGGGCCACCCGGAACTGGAAGACTACATCGACGGCTTGAACTGGATGGTGGCCAACCACCAGGGCGACCCCGCCAACGTCGGCATCTACGGCGGCAGCTACGGCGGCTTCATGACCTTCATGGCGATGCTGCGCGCACCGGACCAGTTCAAGTCCGGCGCCGCGCTGCGTCCCGTCACCGACTGGACCACCTACAACCATGAATACACCGCCAACATCCTCAACACGCCGGAGCTGGACCCGGACGCGTACAAGATCTCGTCGCCGATCGAATACGCCGATCAGCTGAAGGGCAACCTGCTGATCGCCCACGGCATGATCGACGATAACGTCTTCTTCCAGGACTCGGTGCGCATGGCCCAGCGCTTCATCGAACTGAAGAAAGACAACTGGGAACTGGCGCCGTACCCGATGGAGCGCCACGGCTTCGTCCACCCCGAGAGCTGGTACGATGAATATCGCCGCATCTACCAGCTGTTCGAACGCACGCTGAAAAAATAAAGGAGACCCATGAAAAAACTCGCCGCCCTGCTGCCGCTGGCAGCACTCATGTATGGACCGCTCGCGGCCCACGCCCAAACCAGCGCCGTGAAGCACCCGGCCTGGTCGCGCAGTTCCAACGTCTACGAAGTGAACCTGCGCCAGTACAGCAAGGAAGGCACGCTGAACGCCTTCGCCGCCAACCTGCCGCGCCTCAAGCGGATGGGCGTGGACATCGTCTGGCTGATGCCGCTGCATCCGATCGGCCAACAAAACCGCAAGGGCACGCTGGGCAGCTACTACGCGGTAAAGGACTACCAGGCCGTCAGCCCGGACTACGGCACCATGGACGACCTGCGCAAGCTGGTCAAGCAGGCGCACGCGCTGGGCATGCATGTGATCCTGGACTGGGTCGGCAACCACACGGCGTGGGACCACCCGTGGGCCACCCAGCATCCCGACTGGTACAAGAAGAACGACAAGGGTGAAATCCACTCCGTCACCTTCAAGAACGAAGCCGGTGGCACCGAGGAATGGACCGACGTGATAGGCCTAGATTACGCCAACAAGGACCTGTGGAAGGGCATGACGGACGCGATGGCGTTCTGGGTGCGCGAGGCCGGCATCGACGGCTTCCGCTGCGACGCCGCCGGCCTGGTGCCGGCCGAATTCTGGAACCAGGCGCGCACGCAGCTCGACAAGATCAAGCCGGTGTTCATGCTGGCCGAATCGGACGAGCCGGCGCTGCACGAGAAGGCGTTCGACGCCAGCTACGACTGGCCGCTCAACGAGATCATGAAAAAAATCGGCAAGGGCCAGGCCGGAGCGGCTGAACTGAAAGCCTTCGTGACGAATCCACCGAAGGCCTACCCGCGCGACGCCTACCGCCTGCAGTTCACCAACAACCACGACATCAATTCGTGGCAGGGCACGGACAAGGAGCTGTACGGCCCGGCCTACGGCGCGATGGCGGTGCTGAGCTACACCCTGCCCGGCATTCCGCTAATGTACAGCGGCCAGGAAGCGCGGCTGGACAAGAAGCTGGAGTTCTTCGAAAAAGACCCGATCGACTGGAAAACCTACGAGCTGGAAGGCTTCTACGCCGGCCTGAATCAGCTGAAGAAGGAGAACCAGGCGCTGTGGAACGGGGCCAGCGGCGGCGCGGTGCAGCTGCTTGACGTCGGCAACGACCAGCTGTTCGCCTTCAAGCGCCAGCAGGGCAAGAACAACGTGCGCGTGATCGTCAACCCGACCGCCACGCTGCAGAAGTACAAGCTGGCCGGCGACGAAGGCCAGGCCGTGCTCAAGCCGTGGCGCTGGCGCATCGTCGTGCCGGAATAAGCGCTACTCGGTGGCCAGCCGTTTGCCAAGGCGGTACAGGTACTCCTGGCCATCGTACAGCGACTTCACGCGGATATGCTCATTCAAGCCATGCGCGCCGCTGCCTTCCGGGCCGGCGAACATGCCGCTGATACCGTAGGTCCAGATACCGCCGCTGTTGAGGAAACGGCCGTCGGTGCCGCCGGTCGACATGGTCGGAATCACCGGCACGCCGGGCCACATATCGTTGCTGATCTCCTCCACCGCCTTCATCAGCGTCGGCGTCAGCGGCGGCATCGGCGCGCTCAGGCCCTCGCCGATGCGGGTGATCTTGATCTGGTCATCGGCCAGCACGCGCTGCAGCGTGGCCTGCACATCGTCCACCTTCTCGTCCGGCAGGATGCGGCAGTTGACGGTGGCGCGGGCGCGCTGCGGCAGCGCGTTGTCGGCATGGCCGGCATCGACCCTGGTCGCCACGCAGGTGGTGCGCACGGTGGAGTTGTGCACCGGGCTCACCGCGTACAGGCGCTCCAGCGCGGCGGCGTCGGGCGGATCGCTGAGGATGGCCTTCATGTCGGCAGCCACCTGGCCCTGCTCCACGTTGGACATGCGCTCGTAGTAGGAGCGCGTCACGTCCGACAGCTTGAACGGGAAGGCGAAGCGGCCCAGGCGCGACAAGCCTTCCGCCAGATGGTAGATGGCGTTGTCGCGGTACGGCGCTGAGCTGTGGCCGCCGGGATTGGTCACCTCCAGCTGGAAGCTCTGGTAGATTTTCTCGCCGGCCTGGATGCCGTGGCGTACCGGCTTGCCCTGCTTGTCCAGCAGGCCGCCGCCACCTTCGTTGAGCGCGATCTCGGCATCGATCAGCGCGCGGTGGTGGTTGAACAGGTACTCGGCGCCGTCGAATTTACTGGGCACCATCTCCTCGTCGCAGGTCAGCGCCATGACGATATCGCGCTTGGGCGCCAGCTTTTCCTTTTTGTAGCGGATCATATTGGCGACGAAGGACGCGGCCATGGCCTTGTCGTCGGACGCGCCGCGCGCGTAGAACATGCCGTCTTCCTCGACCAGCTTGAACGGATCGCGCACCCAGTCGGCGCGATTGGCTTCCACCACGTCGATGTGGGCCAACAGCAGCAGCGGCTTCTTGCTGCCGTCGCCCTTGATGCGCGCCACCAGGTTGCCCTTGGTGGGGCCGCCGGGCGGCACGATCAGGTGCAGGTCGGCGTCCTGGTAGCCGGCCGCCTTCAGGCGCTTGGCCATCTTGTTGGCCGCCACCGTGCAGGAGCCGGTGGAATTGGTGGTATTGGTTTCCACCAGTTCCTGGTAAATCTCGCGCATCTGCTTCTGCACCGGCGACAGATCGGCGCCATGCGCCGCACCCGCCACCACCAATCCCGCCGCCAACCAGGTCGCCCGCTTCATAATGCTCCTTATCGATGTCATGCAAAGTAACTAACTTATACCCCGAAATTATTACTGTCAATAAAAGTGCGGAGAGGCCCTTGCCAAACCCCTGGGGGCGTCTGCTATAATTGCGGCCCTTGGCCTGGTAGCTCAGTTGGTAGAGCAGAGGATTGAAAATCCTTGTGTCGGTGGTTCGATTCCGCCCCGGGCCACCAAGAACATGCCTCAAGAAGCGCCCGCCCATGCAGCGGGCGTTGTCGTTTCCGGACTTCGCACCATGGACCGCAGCGCATCTTGGTCCCATAGTCCAAATATGGGATGATGCATTCATGACCTTCCAGCTGACAGGCTTTTCCACGCTCGTGAAGCGGCTGCCCCGCTTTGCCGGCGCCCCGGCAATGATGCTGTGGGCCGGCTTGGTCGGCATGGCGGGTGCGCTGGCGACAATCGCCTTTCGCGAAGGCCTGGCCGGCATGCAGTGGCTGCTCGTCGGGCACAGCGGATCGTTCGTCGAAATGGCCGCAGCCCTGCCCTGGCAGATGCGCGTGCTGCTTCCCGCCGCCGGTGGCGTTGTCGCCGGTTTCTTCCTCGTCTTTGCAAAACGATATGCCGCCAACGCGCCGGCCGATTATATGGAAGCCGTCGCACTGGGCGACGGGCGCATTTCCGTACGCCAGACTTTGCTCAACAGCGCATCCTCGCTCTGCACAATCGCCTCCGGCGGCTCGATCGGCCGCGAGGGTTCGATGGTGCAATTGGCGGCCATGTGCGCCTCTTCGATCGGCCGCTTGAGACGCTTCGACGCGCCGCGACTGCGTTTGCTGGTTGCCTGCGGCGCGGCGGCCGGCATCACGGCCGCCTACAATGCACCGATCGCCAGCGCCTTCTTTGTCACGGAAATCGTATTGGGCACCATGGTCATGGACAGCCTCGGGCCGATCATGATTGCCTCGGTGATGGCAAATATTACGATGCGCCGCTTCCCCAACTACCGGCCGACCTATGAAATGCCGGCACTGACGGATGTGCCCAACGGTGCGGTGCCGCTTTTTATAGCACTGGGCATCATCGCGGGCCTGATCGCGCCGCAATTCCTGCGCTTGCTGGCGCTGTCCAAGCGTACATTCGAAACCGCGGTGCTCCCCTTGCCGGCACGATTGGGCGTTGGGGGACTGCTGGTCGGCATCGTCTCGGTCTGGGTGCCACAAGTGTGGGGCAACGGCTACAGCGTCGTCAATTCGATGCTTCATTCTCCATGGCTGTGGTCGTCCGTGCTGACTGTCTTGATTTGCAAGGTCATCGCAACGATGTTTACCACCGGCTCAGGCGCCATCGGCGGTATCTTCACGCCTACCCTGTTTCTTGGCGCCGCCATAGGCCAGTTGTTCGGGCAGGCCGTGATCGCGCTGTGGCCGGCGGTGGCGCCGACGCCGGCGATCTTCGTCATCGTTGGCATGGGGGCGGTCTTGGCCGCCGCCACCGGTGCGCCGCTGATGGCCATCCTGATGATCTTCGAAATGACGCTCAGCTATCACATCATGCTGCCGCTGATGCTGGCCTGCGTGCTCGCCTATTTCCTGGCCCGTGGCATCGGTAGTCCGTCGATGTACGCCATCACAAGCATACGCAGCCGCGATGAGCGCGAGCGACTGCGTTTGCTGAGCACGCAAATGCGCGAACTCATCCGCCCCGCCGAAACCGTCATCACGTTGGGGGCAACCCTGGACGACATCACGGCGATGTTTCGTGTCCATCCGGTGAAATATGTCTATGTTGTGGACGATGCCCAGCTCTTCCAAGGCGTGGTGGCCCTGAGCGAAGTTGCAGCGGCCGTCGCCGACGGCACATTCCAGCGCAGCCTGCTGGCGGCAGACCTCTTGCGCCGCGATTTCCTGGCCATCATCACGCCAGAAATGTCGCTCGATGAGGCGTTCGAACAGTTCAATCGCCATCATGGCGAACGCTTGCCGGCCGTGGAGAGCAGGGCCAAGCCTGTGCTACTTGGCGCAGTCTACAAGACGGACCTGCTCGACGCCTATGTGCGCCTGAATCGCAGCGCCGCGCCCTGACTCGCATGACCTTCCCATCCGGCGCCCCATGCTGACCGGCGTTTTTGTTCCCAGCGCTGGGAATCCTCGCCCTGTCCTGCTCATTCATTCCCGCGCATAGTGTACCGGCGCCATTCCCACATGGCGTGAGAACGCGACGCTGAAGGCGCTTGCCGAGCTGTAGCCGACGCGTTGGGCGACCTCCGCGATCCTGCAATCGTTTCGTAACAGGTTCTTTGCCAGCGCCATGCGCCAGGTGAGCAGGTATTTCATCGGCGCGATTCCCATGGCATCGGTGAACCGCGCAAAGAATGCCGACCGGGAAAGGGCCGCCTCCTGCGCCAACAGTGCGACGGTCCAGGCCTGGTTGGGGGCCCGATGCATTCCTCGTAACGCCGCCGCCAGGCGCTGGTCGGCGAGCCCGCGCAACAAACCCTTCGACGCTGGTTTTACTTCGTGGCTGCGGATTGCTTCGATCAGAAGAACCTCCAGCATTTTCTGCAGAACGATATCGCGCGCAGGTCGCTGCTCGCGGGACTCATCGCGCACCAGTTCGACAAGCGATGCCAACCTGCGCGCTCCGTGCACGTGAATCAGCTCGGGCAGCAGCGAGACGAGCAGAGCCGCATCCGGCGAACCGAAAACGCAGTGGCCGACGATCAGGCGAACGTCATGCGGGCCATGCGCGATCCCGAGCCTGAACTCGCCAGGCCCGAGTTCGAGCGGGGGCGTATCCAGCTCCTGATCGGCCGGCACGATGCTCGACATCGCAAAATCATGCGCGGCAGGGATCAGGATGAAGTCGCCTTCCCCGAGTGTGATGGGGGTGCGCCGGTCCAGTGTCAAAACACAACTGCCCTCGAGGACGGCGCAGTAAAAAGGCTGCCCCATTTCCGAGCGCCGCACCCGCCACGCGCCAGCTCCGGCAACGATTTTCGAGAGCGGCGCCCCAGGCTGCAACAACGCTACCACTTCCGCGAATGGATCGATCAAGTCAGGACTCTTGCGAATGAAATGTGGATTCTTGATTGTAGCAAATCCTGCGGCGTTGAACTATCGTTCTCACCTCGTTCACCCACTCAAGGATATACATCATGAAAACCGTTCTGGTTACCGGAGCCTCTTCCGGATTCGGTCTTGAAACCGTCCGCTACTTTCTGGAGCGAGATTGGAAGGTCATCGCCACGATGCGAACACCGCAGCAGATTCTTCCGCACTCGGAACGCCTGCGCGTGATTGCACTCGACGTAACCGATCCGCATAGCATCAGCCAGGCGATCGAAGCCGCCGGCCCTATCGACGTCCTGGTCAACAATGCGGGTATCGGCATGATGGGAGTGCTGGAAGGAACTTCGATGGAAACCGCGCGCGCGATTTTCGAGACCAACACCATTGGAACGATGGCCGTAACGCAGGCCGTGCTGCCCCAGTTCCGGGCACGGCGCGCAGGTACCATCGTCAACGTGACGTCGATAGTGACCGCCGCGCCCTTCCCTCTGATTTCTGTCTATTCGGCCAGCAAGGCGGCGGTCGATGCATTCAGCGTATCGCTTGCGCTCGAGCTGGAGCAGTTCGATGTGCGCGTACGTCTGGTGCAGCCCGGCCGCGCCCCCGGCACACGTTTCGGAGAACACGCGAAAGCCCTGATGACAAGCGACAGCATCCCGGCGCCCTACGCATCCTTCGCCCAAGGCGTCTTTGAAGGCATGGCGAGTTCGTCTGCCGTCACCCAGTCGGAGGACGTTGCGGAAGCAGTCTGGCGCGCGGCAACCGAGCCATCGTGCCCGATCCGGATTGCTGCGGGCGCGGACGCCCGCGCATTGCTGTAACCACTGCCCGCCGCACCTCATTCCGACGACAAGCGCGTCAGCAGAAGTTCCGCAAACGCGTCGGCGCCGGCAAGTTTGCGCCTCGCCGCGCGATGCAAGGCAATCTCGAACGAGGGCAACGCGGGCAATCCATCAGCCTCGCTCAATTGATCCACGCCCTGAGCTTGAAAGCCGGCTTTTCCGATCGTGACAGCCAATCCCGCAGCGACCGCGCCATCTATCGCGCCCAGGCTTTGGGAAATATAAACCAGCCGCCAGCGCCGTCTGGCATGATCCAGCGCCGTCAACGCCGCTGCCCGGAGCTGACAACCAGACGGATGCAATGCCAGGGGAATCACGCTCTCTTGATGGCATGCGTGCCGACGCGCGCCTTGCCAGACAGCGCGTTCACGACGGACCACCTCGCCGCGCCCGGCACCGACGGGATGCATCGCCAGCACCAGGTCGAAATCGTGCCCCAGGCGATTCAACAAGGCTGGCGTGAAGCCGGTCTCAACCTCGACCGCCACGCTCGGATGCGTCACTCTGAAGCTGGCCAGGATGCCCGGCAAGGCATGCACCGCATAATCTTCGATCACCCCTACCCGCACCAGTCCGGTAAAGCTCTCATCGCGCATCTGGGCAAGCGTTTCGTCGTTCAGGGCAACCATGCTCCGCGCATAACTGCGCAGCAATTCACCGCGCTGGTTCAAGATCACATTGCGTGAATTCCGCTCGAACAGCGCACCTCCCGCCACTTCCTCCAGGCGCTTGATCTGCATGCTGACAGCGGACTGCGTCAGGCTCAATCTGCGCGCGGCAGCCGTGAAACCGCCGCCCTCGGCAACGGCGAGGAAGGCGCGCAACAAGGCGATGTCGATGTCGTTTCCCATGGCTCCACCATTCCATCACGATAATTGATTGATTCTATCAAAATCATTCGCTTTTATAATGTACCGCACCTGTCTATCATCCCTACACCATGCCGCCTGACGCGAGACGCTCAGGCGCAACTTGGCGTTCATTCACTTGAGGATCAGGAAAAATGATAGTCACCGTATTTAGATCGCGCTTAAATCCCGAGCATCAGACCGAGTACATGGAATGGGCGAGCCGCATGGGCGTCCTGGCAAAGGAAATACCCGGTTACGTCTCGCACAAGGGTTTTACGGCCCAGGATGGCGAGCGTGTCACCATCGTCGAATTTGAAACCCAGGAGGGAATGCGGGCGTGGGCAACCCATCCCGAACACGTCGCCGCGAAAAAGTTAGGGCGCAGCCGTTTCTTTTCCGAATACAGCGTCAAGGTTTGTCATTTGCAGCGCGACAGTGTGTTTTCAGGCGCAAGCCATAGCGCATAGTTTCTGTTCCGGTTCCTCGCGGCGGCAGCACAAAATATCAAAACGGATGCGCCGCCCTGTCGCATCATGGCTGCCTTGCCAATCAACCGGGAATCCACCATGCAAATCGATCACCAACAGGTCTGGGAAACGTACACGTCCGCCTGGAAGGCAGAGAGTGCCGTCGACAAGCGCGCATTGTTCGAAGCCAGTCTGGCCAGGGAATGCGCGTACCAGGATCCGCTGACCAAGGTCAACGGCTGGGACAACCTGATGGCCTACATGTCGAACTTCCACCAGCAGATCCCCGGCGGTCATTTTGTCACGCGCCGCTTCCGCTACCACCAGGGGCAGAGCGTCGCGCAGTGGGACATGCTGGACCGGCTGGGCAATGTCATTGGTGACGGCGCCAGCGTAGGCCACTACAATGAAGCGGGCCGGCTTGTTGCAATCGCTGGTTTCTTCGATATCTGAATATCTCCCGGCGTTGCAATGGAGTCCGCGTGAATTACCTGAATCAAATCCAGCTTGGCATCGACTTCATTGAAACTTACCTGGAAGAGGACATCGCGCTGACAACGGTGGCGCGCGAAGCCGGCTTGAGCCAATGGCACTATCAGCGCATTTTCAAGGCGCTGACCAAGGAAACGCTCAAGACCTACATTCGCTCACGCCGCCTGGTCAACGCACTGGATAAATTGCTGGAGACGCGCCTGGGCATCCTCGACATTGCCATCCTGGCTGGCTACAACAGCCAGGAAGCATTCACGCGGGCATTCAAGGAACACTACGCGCTAACGCCGAACGAATTCCGGCAACGCGGACGGCGCAATCTCATCGTGCGCAAGTTGAAAATGGATGAGGACTATCTCCGCCATGTCCACCAGAACGTGGAGCATGTTCCGGCGCTGGACGCGCGGCCGACGATGCTGTTGGTCGGCATGCACACCCGCTTTTACGGCAGCGAATCGGACAAGAACAATTTAGGCGAGAAGCTGCCTCCCCTTTGGGAGCGCTTCATTGCGAGGCTCGAGGAAGTGGAGCACGCGGTGCCTGGGTGCTGCTATGGCGTGGTGCTGCCGGTGGCGGGAGACTCCGATGAACTGGAGTACTACGCCGCCATCGAAGTGCGGCAAGCCGACGCGCTGCCCGAGGGTATGCAAAGGATCGAGGTGCCGGCCGCGACGTACGCGACTTTTCTGCACCACGGCATGGGCAAGCTGGTCGACCGCACGGTGGACTTCATTTATTCGAGCTGGTTATGCCAGTCCGCCTACCGCCACAACGGCGGCCCCGATTTGGAAATCTACGACGCCAGCTTCGATCCACTTTCCGAACGCTCGCAAATGCGCTACGCCATCCCGATCGTCTAACGACAGCAGCGGTGTACGACACTGACACAGCTCATCCGAAGCGAACCGGCAAAGCGCTACGATGACACATCGCATTCCGATAAACGGCATACAATATGGCCATCCTGTCTTTCAGGTGCAAACAGACCAAAAATCTGTTCGAAGGAAAGGTTGTACCTCGGTTCGTAAACTGCCGAGCCAGCGCGGAACGGAAGCTTCAACTACTGGATACCGCAGCTACTTTGGATTTCTTGCGCTCCCCGCCAGGAAATCACTTGGAGGCACTTAGCGGCGAGCGGCAAGGCGAGCACAGCATCAGAGTGAATGCGCAACTCAGAATTTGCTTCGTCTGGACAGAAAATGGGCCGAAAGACGTGGAAATCGTTGATTATCACTAACCGATCAAGGCTGTGAAATGATGAAGAATGAAATGCGGCCCATCCATCCCGGCGAGATCTTGCGGGAGGAGTTTCTAGCCCCGTTGGGGATGACGCCACATGCGCTGTCGAAGGCGCTTCATGTGACGCCGTCCCATATCAATGACATACTCAACGAGAAACGCGCGATAACCGCAGATACCGCGCTGCGGCTTGCGCGCTACTTCGGTGGCGATCCACAATCATGGCTCAACCTGCAACAAGCCTATGATGTGAAAATGGCCGCCAAAGCCGCTTAGCCCGCGCCGCCTTCGCCGATATCCTGCAACGCCAGCACCGCCATCGTGCGTATGCCCTCGTACGATTTGGCCGACGCGATAAACCTGCCGTTGTGGCAGAAACCCGCATCCGCCACACCCGTCACCGCCGCCAGCTCGGCGTCGCGCAGGCCCGCCCATGCTTCGGGCAGGTCGGCCCGCGCATCGAAACTCTCGGCGCTGACCGATACAGTGTGCAGCATGTGGCGCTGCTCGGCGACGTTGTGGCTGATGACGAACAGCACCTTCGGCATTTCCTTGCGCACCACCTGGCTCCACGGCAGCGCGCCGTTTTTCAAAAACAGGACTTTGCCGCCTTCGAGTACCTCGCCCTGCCGGACCTGCTCCAGCGCGAGCAATGCGCCAACCCGGTAGCGCACGGCATTGAGCATCACATCGGTCAGCATGGCCATCGCGCGGCGGAACTGCTCCATGCGGAAGGCATCCACCGCCTCGCCGTAGCCCAGCCTTTGCTCGTCCAGCCAGTTGGTGTTGTAGCCAGAGACCACGGCCGACAATCCATACCCGCCGGGCGCGCTCTTCGCGGCGCCCACATCCGACAAATCGAGATACTGCACCACGTCCGCGTCGATGCCGTAGGCGATTTCCCGCGCCTTGTCGTCCGCCAGTTGATGGCCGCAATGCGCCAGTGCCAGCGCCGCGACGCAGCGCGCGCCGTACTCGCGCCAGACCAGGCCCGCGCTGGCATACGGCACGCCGCTCTGCCGCGCGCCGTCGAATCCTTTTTGATGGTGGTCGAAGCGGCCGGTGGCCGGATCCCAGATGCCGCCGACATCGACGGCAAAATCGGCCGCATCGATGGTCGCCGGATCGCGCGTACGGACAACGTCCGCGTCGGGGAATAATACCTTCAGTACGGCGACCGCCCACGCGTCGTCCGCGTGAAACTTGCCGCTGTGAGTCGCTATGATCATGCCTAGTCCTATCGTTGAAACGACCGCCATGATATACCCTCACGGCCGCGGCAACGATTCGCGGCGCGGGGAATCGACTGATACAATTGCCGGCTCTACAACATCGACCGACCACGTGACGACACTCTTGCCTCCCCGACTGGCGCGCGCCGCCCTCTTGCTCCTGCTGGCGAGCGTCAACGGCGGACCGCTGGCCGCCGCCGAGCCATCCCCCGAACTTGCGCAATCGATCGACTCGATGCTGTCGCGCTACCTCAAGCCCGGCGCGCCGGGTGCGGCCGTCATCGTGACCGACCACGGCCTGCCCTTGTTCCGCAAGGCGTACGGCATGGCCGACGTGGCCGGCAACCTCGTCCTCGATCCGTCCATGAGCCTGCGCGCCGGCTCCGTCACCAAGCAATTTACGGCGGCGGCGATCATGCTGCTGGCGGAACAAGGCAAGCTCGCGCTGGATGACCGGATCGACAAATACCTGCCGGGCTATCCCATGCCGGACACGCCGGTCACCATCGAGCATCTGCTCACGCATACCTCGGGCATCCGGAACTACACGGCCCTGCCCCGCTTCGGCGAGGTGATGAGCGCCGACACCAGCGTGGACGACGGCATCGCCTTCTTCAAGGACGCCGCGCCGGAATTCAAACCGGGCGACCGTTTCGCCTACAGCAATTCCAATTACTTCCTGCTGGGCGCGATTATCGAGCGCGTGTCGGGCATGCCGTATGCGGACTTCATGGCGCAGCGTATTTTCGCGCCGCTCCAGTTGACGCATACCGTGATCGAGACCGGCGCCGCCGCCGGCACCGTCGTCGGCTATACGCAAGAGCGCCGCAACGTGGTCGCGTCGCCGAACTACAGCATGCGCTGGCCCTACGCCGCCGGCGCCTTGCGCACCAGCGTGGACGACCTCGCGCTGTGGGACCAGGCCATCGCGCAGGGCAAGCTGTTGAAACCCGAGTCCTGGAACCGGATGTCCACCAGCCACCTGTTGCACGGCAAGCGCCCCACAGGCTACGGCTACGGCTTCTTCATCCGCACCATGCGCGGCAAGGCCGCCATCGAACACGGTGGAGACATCGGCGGCTTCAGCGCCGATACCCTGCGCTTTCCGCAAGAAGGGATCTTCATCGCGGTGCTGGGGAACAGCGATTCCGCCAGCCCCGCCCCGGACGCGCTGGCCGAAAAAATCGCCGCGCTCGTCCTGCAACGTTGAACGGATTCCTCATGCATCCTGCCCGCACTCTCCTGCGCCGTGCAGCGCTCGCCGCCGCGCTCGCGGCCACGCTGCCAGGCTGCGCCACGACAGGCCAGCCGCCAGCGGCCGCAACGCCGTCACTGGCGCAAGCTTATCAGGGCAGGTTCAGGATCGGCGCGGCGGTCGAGCCATCCCAGCTGGATACGCCCGAGGGGCGTTTGCTGGCTGCGCAGTTCAACAGCGTGGTGGCGGAAAATGCGATGAAGCCGTCACGCATCCAGCCCCGCGAAGGTGAATTCGATTTCGCGCCGGCCGACGCGATCGTGGATTTCGCGCGCCGGCATGGGATGGCGGTCAGGGGCCATACGCTGCTGTGGTACAAGCGCACCCCCGACTGGTTCTGGACCGGCAAGGACGGCAAGCCGGCCTCGCGCGAGCTGGTGCTATCCCGCCTGCAGCGGCACATCGAAGCCGTCATGGACCGCTACCGGACCAGCGTGCACGTGTGGGATGTGGTCAATGAAGTGATCGACGCGGCCGAACCCGACTGCCTGCGCCAGGGTCCGTGGTCGCAGATCGTCGGCCCCGACTATATCGACTGGGCCTTCCGCTACGCGCACGCGGCCGATCCCGAGGCGCGCCTGATCATCAACGACTACTCCACCACCCAGCCGGCCAAGCGGGAATGCCTGCGCCGCGTGGTGCAGGGCTTGCTCGACCGCGGGGTTCCCGTGCATGGCGTCGGACATCAGATGCATATTTCGATCTTCGAGCCATCGGCGGCGGCGGTGGACGAAACGCTGACCATGTTCGCGCGGCTGGGCCTGGAAAACCAGATCACGGAAATGGACTTGAGCCTGTATCGGCGCCACGCGTATGTGCTGTCCGAACCCGCCGAGCGTCTGCTGGCCCTGCAAGGCCAGCGCTACGAATCGCTGATGACCGTTTTCCTGGCCCACCCGGAATTGACCTCCGTCACCTGGTGGGGCATCTCGGATTTCCATACGGCCCGCAACAGCGGCTGGGACTGGTGGCGCAGCGACCAGCCGCTGCTCTTCGATCATCGGCAAGGCCCCAAGCCAGCCTATTGGGGCGCATTGAAGGCCGCCGGCCAGGCGAAATAATCGCCGGCGCGGCGGCCGGCAAACGCTATTCGCTGACCTGGACCACGCGCCCGTTCAATGGCTGCACGGGACGTGCATTCATCTTGTAGAACTTGTGGAATTCGGCCAGCTGTCTCTTCGACAGCTCGACCGGCGTGCGCAGCACCTGCCAGCGCACGCCATCGCTGCACGGCGGCGTCGTCAACGAGCCCATGAACTTGAAGTAGGCGTGGTTGGCAGGCAGCACGTCGGCCGGATTGAAGCTGGCCAGCTGCACCGGCTTGCCCTCGGCCGGCAGGGCGTCGAACACCGGCGCCAGCGTCTTGTTCTCGGCCCCTTCCTTGAACAGCACGGCGACCACCGACAGCTTGCCGTCCGCGCTCTTGTGCACGAAGTGCGCCACCATCGGGTAATTGACGCCGTTGATCTTTTCCTCGCTCGGCGTGTGGAAGTGGAACTGCAGCAGGCTGGCGCTATCGTCGCCCGCCTTCAGCACGCTGCCGGGCGGCAGGTTGATCTGCACCGTGTGGCCGTTGTTGATCATCTCGGCGGGGCCGGCCGCGTAATTGAAAGCCAGCGGGGCCAATGGCGCCTTTTTGGCGTTGCGCTCTTCGATATCGATCGGCGACTGTTCCTTGCTCAATTTGCAGGCGCTGTTCGCCGCCTCCAGGTCGGCCCAGTGCGCCGGGTCGCCCTTGCCCTGATAACCCCAGTGCGGATGCTCGGCATGGTCTTGTGCATAGGCTGCGCAGGACAGGGCCAGCAGCGCGCCCATGGCGAGGATATTCGTTTTTTTCATGTGTTCTCCCTTTCAGTTCAACAGTTATATGTCACTTCATCCGGTCTGTTTCAGCATTCGATACTATGCTCGTCGAAAATTATTGGCTAGGAAAATCCTGCTTTATGCGCCTGAAAAGAGACGCCGCTTTCATTTTCCTGGCGTCCGGCCTCTTTCAGCCATTCGGTGAAGATCGTCACGCGCGCGGACGCCTGCCTGCGGCCGATCGCATACGAATAGCTGCCGCTGTCCACCGGCCCTGAAAGACACTGGAGCGCGTCAATGCCGAGCGTGGCGCGCACGAACGCCTCGGGCACCACCAGCGCGCCCAGGCCCTGGACGGCGGCCTGGATCGCCAGCACCGTGTTGTCCAGCTCCAGCGCCGGCTCCAGCGCGGCGGCGTCCAGGCCCTGCGCGCCGCACCAGACCGGCCACAGGTCGGGACGGGAGCGCGTGCCGATGCGCGGCGCCTTGCCCAGCCAGCGCAGCCGGTCCGTCTTGCGCGCGGCCATGCCCGACATGAAGGCGGGACTTGCAACCAGCACGGAACGCTCCCGCATGAACGTGTGGAACGGCAGGCCGCGCAATTCCGCCACATCGCGCCGCAGGAACACGTCGGCCGGCGAGGCGGGGTTGATGTCGCCATCCACGGTGCGGATCTGCACGTTCAGCTGCGGGTGGCGCTCGCGGAACGCCGGCAGCTGCGGGATCAGCCAGTGCATCGCCAGCGTCACGCTGGTGTCGACCAGGATGGACGCCTGGCGCCGCGCGCGCCCGCCGGTGTCGAGCGCCTCCTTGATCGCCGCCATCTTCGCGTCCACGCTGTCGTGCAGCTTGCGCCCGGCCGGCGTCAGCGTCGCCGGGGCGCCGGCATTGCGCTCGAACAGCACTTGCCTCAGGTGGGCTTCCAGCGATTGCACCTGCCGGCTGACAGCGCCCGGCGTGAGATGCAGCGCCTGCGCGGCCTGGCGGAAGCCGCCCTCCCGCACGACGACGCAAAAGACATGCAGGGCATTGAGTGGCGGTTGTAGTGACATGGCGCTCCGCTAGTGTTGAGAAATACTCAACGCATCATACCAAAAACTCGTTTGCCCGCCGGCGGGCGGCAACGCATCATTGCGGCCATGGCGCACAACAGGGGGGACCGGCGATGGGCGAGGCATATTGGGTGTTTGTGGTCATGGTTGTGTTCACCGTCTCCAGCCCCGGTCCCGGCGTGCTGATGACGCTCGATAACGCGGTCGCCGTCGGCTGGCGCGCGGCGATGCAGGGCGTGCTGGGACTGGCGCTTGGCGCGGCGGTGATGGCGGGCCTGTCCTCGGCCGGCATCGGCTTGCTGATCCGTTCCTCGCCGGCGCTGTTCCAGCTGCTCAAATACGCGGGCGTCGCCTACCTGTTCCACCTGTCGTTCAAGACCTGGCGGCGCGATCCGAAGACGCAAGCGCCCCGCCGCGAGACCGCCCCCGCCGCCGGCGCGGCCCGCAAGCGCCTGCTGGAAGGCGCGCTGCTCCAGACCAGCAATCCCAAGTCGCTGTTCTTCTTCCTGTCCGTGCTGCCGCCGGTCGCGCACGGCGCCGCCGGCTCGGCGGTCGCCACCTATTGCATCGTGCTGGTCCTGATCCACGGGCTGTATGCCGGCCTGGCCGCCAAGGCAAGCGCCTGGCTGAGCCGGCCCGGCAGCGCGCGGCTGCTGTCGCGCCTGAGCGCGCTCATGTTTTTCGCGTTCGGCGTCACGATGCTGACGCTGGAGATTTAACCTCCGGCGCTTCCCACCCCGGCCCGACGATGTTGGAGGCCACGCGGTTGCGGCCCTGCGACTTGGCCCGGTACAGCGCCTGGTCGGCGGCCTCGATCAGGTCGACCGGCTCGGACTCGAAGCGCACCGGCGCGAACGACTCGACCCCGGCGCTGAGCGTCACGTGGCCGGTGGGATTGCCGGGATGCTTCAGTTGCAGCGCCTCGATGGCGGCCAGGATTTTCCCGGCCACGACGACGGCGCCCGCCACGTCGGTCCCCGGCAGCAGCACCGCCAGCTCCTCGCCGCCATAGCGCGCGGCGACGTCGCCCGGCCGGTGTTTGCCGGCCGCGACCACCTTGCCGATCGCCTTCAGGCACTCGTCGCCGGCGGCGTGGCCGTACAGGTCGTTGTACTGCTTGAAGCAGTCGACATCGAGCATGATCAACGCCAGCGGGCTGCCGCTGCGCATGGCCCGGCTGAATTCGTTCTGCAGCGCGGTGTCGAAATGGCGGCGGTTGCTCAAGCCGGTCAGGCCATCCTGCATGGCCAGCCGTTCCAGCTCGTGGTTCAGCGCCTCCAGACCGTTGCGGGCCTGGACCAGTTCGTCCTCCGCCTGGATCCGCCAGCGGATCTGCCGCACCAGCCGCACGCCCAGCAGGCCGACCACCAGCACCAGCAGCAGGATGCCGCCGCTGTCCACATACACGTCGCCGCGCCACTGCGCCAGCACCTCGTCCCTGGACAGCGCCGCCGAGACCACCAGCGGATATTGATCCAGGCGCCGGTAGCTGTTAATCCGCGTCACACCGTCCTGGGCCGACGTGAAGGTGACGGTGCCGGCGGCGGCCTTCGGCAGGTAGTAGCTAAAGAGCGGCAATTTCGAGATGTCCCGCCCCAGCGATTTCTCGTTGTAGGGCCGGCGCACCAGCAGGATGCCGTCCTCCAGCGCCAGCTGGATGGCGCCCAGCTGTCCGATATTGAAGCGCTGGAAGTACTTCTGGAAGTACTCCATGTTGATGGTGGCCAGCACCACCCCGCCGAAGCCGCCGTCCGGCCGGTTGAAGCGGCGCGACACCGTCACGATCCAGTCGCCCGTCGATTTGCTGCGCACCGGCGGGCCGATGTGGATGCCCCGGCCCGCATGTTCGCGGTGGTGGATGAAGTACTCGCGGTCCGAGTTGTTCTGCCCGCGCAGCAGCACCGGCTGCGAGTTGACCAGCCAGCGGCCATCGTCGCCGTAGACGAAGAGCCCGTGCAGCTGCGGCAGTTCCGCGACGCGATGCACCAGCAGGTCGTGGACGCGGCCGTAGTCCGCTCCCGCCGGATCCTGGTGCTCGATGCGCTCCACCAGTCCGACCAGCACGGTGTCGGCTTCCTTGATGGTGTCGTAGGCATGCTGCGCCACCGCCTCTGCCAGGTTGGCGGCCGCCATTTCCGATTCCTTCAACTGGATCGTCCGGGCGCGCACGCTGAGCCAGGCCTGCACGCCGATCAGCGACACGCACACCAGCACCACGAGTGAGATGGCCAGCAACATGATGGGCCGCCGGTTCCGGCCCTGGGCGGCGGGCTGGCCGGGCGGGTGTTCCGGCGTGTTGCTGGACATCATAGGCGGCACCTCGAAGTGTCATCGACCAGGCAAAGAACCAGTATGTGCGATTTACGGGGATAAAAACTCTCAAATTCTCACAGCGGACGGGGTCATTTCCTTCAATACGGCGGCGGCCGCGCCGCGTATCGTCCGCCCCGGTACTGTCAATTCTTATCGGAGCCCCCCACCATGACCATCCTGATTTCCATGGCCGCCTTCGCGCTGGCCTCATCGATCACCCCCGGCCCGGTCAACATCGTCGCCCTGAGCAGCGGCGCGCGGCACGGCCTGCGCGCCAGCCTGCGCCACGTGACCGGGGCCACCGTCGGCTTCACCGCCCTGCTGCTGCTGACCGGCCTGGGACTGCACGAACTGCTGGCCCGCGCGCCGGCGCTGGCGCGGTCGATCCAGCTGGCCGGCGTGGCCTTCCTGCTGTTCATGGCCTGGAAGCTGGCGCGCGACGATGGCGCGCTCGCGCCCGGCGGCCACGGCAAGCGGCCGTCGTTGGCGATGGGCGCGGCCATGCAGTGGCTCAATCCCAAAGCCTGGGTGGCGGCGGTGGCCGGCATGGGCGCGTTCGTGGCCGACGGCGATCCCGCGCTGGTGTGGCGGTTCGCCGCGCTGTACTTCGTGATCTGCTATGGCTCGATCGCCTGCTGGGCCTACGCCGGCGCCTTCCTGGGCCGGCGCCTGGCCGATCCGGCCGCCATGCGCCGCTTCAACCGCGCCATGGCGCTGCTGCTGGCGGCCAGCGCGCTCTACCTGCTGCTCAGCGCAGGTACTGCCCCGGCGTCGCCGCCAGCAGCTGCTTGAAGGTGCGCTGGAAATGCGCCTGGTCGGCGAAGCCGGTCGCCAGCGCGACCTCGGCGATCGCCGCGCCGCCCTTGAGCAGGCCGCGCGCCAGCTGGATGCGGCGGTTCAGCAGGTAGGCGTGCGGCGTCATGCCGTAGCGCTTGCGGAAGGCGCGGATCAGGTAGGACGGCGACAGCCCGGCGGCGGCGCAGATGTCCTCCAGCTTCAGCGCGGCCGCGCAGTTGTCGCGGATGTAGTCGGCCGCGCGGTCGAGCTTGCTGTTGGCCTCGCGCTCGACGATGGCCGCCGGGTCCAGGCTGGACTGCACCTGGCCGAAGAAGTCCACCGCCGCGCACTGCCGCCGCAGGTGGTCGGCGCCGTCCGCCGTCAGCACGTCGTAGAAGCGGTTGAAGCCCGCGTACAGCGCCGGCGCCGTGCTCATGGCCGCCGCGAACGGGCGGAAATCGTGACAGCCCCATTCGCGCTGCAGGCCGGCCAGCCAGGCGCGGTCCACATACAGCATGCGGTAGGACCAGGTCTCGTCGGCGATTGGATTGCAGGCGTGGACGTCGCCGGGATTCATCAGCACCACGGTGCCCGGCCCCACCTGCCGGCGCGCGGACTGGTTCAGGTAATCGGTGTGGCCGCTGCGGATCACGCCGATCGAGAACGTCTCGTGCGCGTGCCTGCCGTAGCAAAGCTTGCGGCCGTCGCCGACCGTGCGCGCCTCGATGAAGGGCAGGCTGGCGTCGCGCCAGAAACGGGATCCGGGTTGGGGGGGCGATTGTGGCATCCCGCCAGCATACCCGATCCGCCGAAAATAATTGCTTTTCCATGTTGATGCTTTTGACAATACTGGTGTTATACTTCACTAAAACACCATAAAGGAGATGCCATGAACAAGCCCAGCCGCCTGACCCTGCTGTTATCCGCCCTGCTCCTGAGCCAGGCCGCCGGCGCCGCCACGCCGGACGAGCAAGCCGCCGCCCTGTTCGCGCCCTACGCCAAGGCCGGCGCGCCCGGTTGCGCGGTCGCCGCCTGGCGCGACGGCAAGCCGCTGTTCGAACAGGGCTACGGCGCCGCCAGCCTCGAGCACGAAGTCGCCATCGACGCGCACCGGACGGTGTTCGACCTCGCCTCGACCTCCAAGCAGTTCACGGCGGCCGCCATCCTGCTGCTGGCGCAGGACGGCAAGCTCAAGCTGGACGACGACATCCGCCGCTACCTGCCGCAACTGCCCGACTACGGCACGCCGATCACGATCGACCACCTGCTGCACCACACCAGCGGCCTGCGCGACTACATCGCGCTGCTGAACCTGAGCGGCGTCGACGATGGCGACGTCAGCACCAGCGCCGACGCGCTGGCCGCCGTCGCGCGCCAGCGGGGCCTGAACTTCCAGCCCGGCAGCGCCTACACCTACAGCAACACCGGCTACTTCCTGCTGGCCCAGATCGTCGAAAAGATCAGCGGCAAGAGCCTGGCCGAATTCTCCAAGGCGCGCATTTTCGAGCCGCTGGGCATGGCCGACACCAGCATCCTCGACGACCACGCCAAAGTGGTGCCGCACCGCGCCACCGCGTACCGTCCGAACGGCCCCGCCGGCTTCGCGCTGCTGATGTCGAATTGGGAGCAGACCGGCGACGGCGCGGTCCAGTCCACCGTGGCCGACCTGGCCAAGTGGGACGCCAATTTCTACCAGCCCAAGGTGGGCGGCGCCTGGCTGGTCGAGCAGCTGCAGGCGGTGGGCAAGCTCAACGACGGCACCCCGCTGCACTACGCGCGCGGCCTGATGGTGGAGCAGTACCGCGGCCTGGACATCGTCTCCCATGGCGGCGCCTTCGCCGGCTACCGGTCTGAACTGATCCGCCTGCCGAAACTGAAACTGGGCGTGGCCGTGCTGTGCAACCGTCCCGACGTGGCCCCGGCCAGGCTGGCGCGCCAGATGGCCGACATCTACGCGGCCGGCGAATTCCCGGTCGCGGCTGCGGCGGCCGAGCCGGCGGCGGCGGCCCTGGCCGATCCGGCCCGCTACGCCGGCGTGTACTGGAACGCGCGCGAGGGCATGCTGCGCCGGGTGGAAGCGCAGGACGGCAAGCTGTGGTACAACGCGCCGGGCATGAAGCAGGAGCTGCTGCCGGTGGCGGAAGGCCGCTTCGTGCGCGATCCCCAGCGCATGGCCCAGCCCGCCATCATCACCGAACGCACGCTGGTGCTGGAGCGTCAGAGCGAACCGCCGGCCCGCTTCGAACGGGTGCTCCCCGGCGCCATGACGCCCGCGCAACTGGCCGGCGTGGCGGGCAGCTACCACAGCGACGAACTCAACGCGACCTTCACGCTGAGGCTCAAGGACGGCAAGCTGTGGATGACGGTGCCGCGCTTCGGCGAGCAGCCGCTCGACAACGTCTTCACCGACGCCTTCGGCGCCGCCGGCATCGTGCTGCGGCTGGAGCGCGACCGCGCCGGCAAGGTCACCGGCATGGTGGCCTACCTCGGCCGCGCCAACGGCATGAAGCTGGTGCGTCGCGGCTGAGTCCGCCCCGGGACGGCCGGGCGTTGCCGTCGGATTTCGCTCAACGGAGAAAGCACTAGACGACTGGTCTAATTGTGTTATGATGTGTCCACCATGACGACAGAACACCAAAACGTCCGCCAGCACATCCTGGACACGGGCAAGACCATCATCACCGGCAAAGGCTTTGCCGGCGTGGGCTTGAACGAGATCCTGACGGCGGCCGGCGTTCCCAAGGGCTCCTTCTACCACTACTTCAAGTCCAAGGAGCTGTTTGGCGAGGCGCTGCTGGAAGACTACATCGAGCGCTACCTGGCGCAGATGGACGTCATCCTGCACCAGCCCGGCCAAAGCGCCGCGCGTTCGCTGATGGACTACTGGGCCAGCTGGGACGATGTCGACGCGGACAGTTGCGATTGCCGCTGCCTGGTGGTCAAGCTCAGCGGCGAAGTGGCGGACATGTCGGAAGCCATGCGCACCACCCTGCTCGAAGGCACCAACCGCATCGTCGGCCGGCTGGCCGGCAGCATCGAGCGGGCGCTGGCGGACGGCTCGCTGCGCGACGTCAGCGATGCGCAGCACACCGCACTGACACTGTACCAACTGTGGCTGGGCGCGGCGCTGCTGACCAAGCTGCGGCGCGAGCCCAGCGCGCTGCGCGCCGCCTGGCAAGCCACGCTATCCATCCTCAACCTCGGGGGTCAAGTCTGACATTCGGACACGAGCTCTTCAGTAGCAGCTCGTTACTGTAGAGCTCGTGTCCGAATGTCAGACTTGACCCCATTTTCTAGACGACCAGTCTAATATCAGGAGCTAGCATGAAGAATTTTGAATTTCATAACCCTACCAAGATCGTCTTCGGGGCCGAGACTGTCGCTCAACTGTCCCGGCTGGTGCCGGAATCGGCCCGCGTGCTGATCCTGTACGGCGGCGCCAGCGCCGAGAAGACCGGTACCCTGACCGAGGTGCGCCAGGCGCTCGGCGCCCGCGTCAGCCGCGAGTTTGGCGGCATCGAACCCAACCCCAGCTACGAGACCCTGATGCGCGCCGTCGAACAGGTGCGCCGCGAGGAGATCGATTTCCTGCTGGCGGTCGGCGGCGGCTCGGTCATCGACGGCACCAAGTTCGTCGCCGCCGCCGCGCTGTACGACGGCGAGCCGTGGGAGATCGCCCAGAGCGGCGGCGCCAAGGTGCGCCGCGCCCTGCCCTTCGGCGCCGTGCTGACCCTGCCCGCCACCGGCTCGGAGATGAACAACGGCGCCGTGGTCACCCACAAGGCCAGCCACACCAAGCTGCCGTTCCGCAGCCCGCTGCTGTTCCCGCAGTTCTCGGTGCTCGATCCGGCCAAGACCTTCACGCTGCCCACCAAGCAGGTCGCCAACGGCCTGGTCGACGCCTTCGTCCACACGGTCGAGCAATACCTGACCTATCCGGTGCAGGCGCTGGCGCAGGACCGCTTCGCCGAGGGCCTGCTGCAGACCCTGGTCGAGATCGCGCCGCAAGCGCTGGCCGCGCCGGACGATTACGCCACCCGCGCCAACCTGATGTGGACCGCCACCCTGGCGCTCAACGGCCTGATCGGCGCGGGCGTGCCGCAGGACTGGGCCACCCACATGATCGGCCACGAGCTCACCGCGCTGTACGACATCGACCACGCGCGCACGCTGGCGCTGGTGCTGCCGTCGCTGCTGGACGTACAGCGCGACAGCAAGCACGCGAAGCTGCTGCAATACGGCGAGCGCGTCTGGGGCATCCGCGACGGCAGCGATGAGCAACGCATCGACGCCGCCATCGCCCGCACCCGCGCGTTCTTCGAAGGCCTGGGCATTCCGACCCGCCTGTCGGCCTACCAGCTGGGCCAGGAGGCGGTGGAAGCCGTGCTGGCGCAACTGCAGGCGCACGGCATGACCAGCCTGGGCGAACACCGCGACATCGACCTGGCCCGCAGCCGCCGCATTCTCGAAGCCGCACTGTAACTCCACCTCACACACAAAGGACACGACATGAACATCCTGATGGTACTCACCTCGCACGACCAACTGGGCAACACCGGCCACAAGACCGGCTTCTGGCTGGAGGAATTCGCCGCCCCGTACTACGCGCTGAAGGAAGCCGGCGCCAAACTGACGCTGGTGTCGCCGCTGGGCGGCCAGCCGCCGCTGGATCCGAAGAGCGACGCGCCCGAATCGCAGACCCCGGCCACCATCCGCTTCAAGGCCGATCCCGAGGCGCAAGCCGCGCTGGCCCATACCGGCAAGCTGGCCGAGGTCTCGGCGGCTGATTTCGACGCTGTGTTTTATCCGGGCGGCCACGGCCCGCTGTGGGACCTGGCCGAAGACCGCGCCTCGATCGCGCTGATCGAAGCCATGCTGGCGGCCGGCAAGCCGGTGGCCACGGTGTGCCACGCGCCCGGCGTGCTGCGCCACGTGAAGGCTGCCGACGGCAGCCCGCTGGTGCGCGGCAAGCAGGTGACCGGCTTCACCAACACCGAAGAGGAAGCGGTCGGCCTGACCAAGGTCGTGCCCTTCCTGGTCGAGGACATGCTGAAGGAAAACGGCGGCATCTATTCCAAGCTGGGCGACTGGCAAGCCTACGCGGTCACCGACGGCCTGCTGGTGACCGGCCAGAACCCGGCCTCGTCGGAAGCGGCCGCCGCCGCGCTGCTCAAGCTGCTGGCCTGATCACCACATCAGGTCGTCGGGGATCTGGAAGGCGGCGTACGGGTCGTCTTCCTCCACCGCGGTGGTGCTCTTGTTGACGCGCACCACCAGCGCCGGATCGCGCTCGGCGATCTTGTCGGCGATCACGCGCGGCACCAGCTCGGCCACGCCGTTCAGCACCACGATCACCAGCCGCCCCGCGACCAGGTGCTCGCGCACCGCCGCCGTCACAAACATGCGCTCGATCTTGCTGCCGTGCGTGTAGTTGTAGGCGATGTCGCCGTTGTGGCCCTTGCTCTGGCGGTTCTGCCGCACCATCTGCGCGATCTGCGCCAGGATGGCCTTCTGCTGCGCGGCGGCGTCGCGCTGCGCGTTCAGTTCGCGGTTGCGCTCGGCCAGCTTGCGCTGCGCCTCCTGCGCGGCCAGCTTGGCTTCGTCGACGCTCTGCGTGCCGGTGCGGCGCTCTTCCTTCTTCTGCTTGCTCT
>Ga0308157_10001634_pt1 | contig 43633 bp, 32 predicted proteins | sample PhyBR1_FD_201035 | JGI IMG/M metagenome (GOLD analysis project Ga0308157, IMG submission 201035) | Phyllosphere microbial communities from UC Gill Tract Community Farm, Albany, California, United States - DLSLB.R1 | ecosystem: Host-associated > Plants > Phyllosphere > Unclassified | place: USA... | reverse complement strand
AATACAATGCAGCGCACGTTTCTAAACTGGCTTTATTCGGAGCAGCAGGACCACTTTGGACAAAAAGAGCAGACTTCAACTTTGGTAACTGGACTAAAGAAGATGTTGATGGCCTGATCGCTTTGAATAACACTAACAGACCTCAATTATTAGAAAACTTTGGACAAATATTCCCTGCCAATGCAACAAGCGTTTCTCCAGGTTACGGCGCATGGTTAGGCACAATTCAGGCGCAGGCTTCACCTTATGCAATGGCTGAAGGTTTAAAAACATTGAGAGATTCTGACTTACGTGGTGATTTGAAAAAAATACAAATACCAACTCTTATCCTTCACGGAAAATTGGATAAAATCTGTTCTTATGAATTGGCGGAACAAATGCACGCCGGAATTAAAAACTCAACTTTAGTTCCTCTGGAAAAAAGCGGTCACGCATTATTCATCGAAGAATTGGAAAAATTCAACTCTGAGTTATTGAACTTTATCAAAAAATAATAAAAATGAAAAAGGCTAATCAACAAAAAGTTTAGCCTTTTTTTTAACCCAAAATCAAATACATTTATGAATAAAATAATTCTTGTTCTAGTAGTTCTGATTTTATCATCCTGTTCCAATATGAAAAACATAGTTAGAGAAAATCATTCCAATTTGCCAACACCAATCGGTCCGTATAGCCATTCTATAAGTTATAATGATTTAATATTTGTTTCAGGACAAATAGGAATAGACCCGAAGACAAATATTTTAAAAGAAAATATTCAGGCACAAACGGTTCAGATTTTAGAAAATTTGAAAGTCATTCTTAAAGACAACAATTCTGATTTGAATCACGTTACAAAAACGACAATTTTCATTACCGATATGAGCCAATTTCCAATAGTTAATGAAATATACGGTAGCTACTTCAAAGAAGGGTTTCCAGCACGTAGTACCATCCAAGTTGTTGCTTTACCTAAAAACGCAAGTGTCGAAATTGAATGTATTGCTGTTAAAAGCCAAAACTAACGCTTAAAACGATTTATATTTTTTTAAAAAATTAAACCTTTAAAATTTTTAAAAATGAAAACTAAAAAAAATTTATTTACCGCTATTGCTACTATTTTATTGATAGGAATGTATACGATTTCCACTTCAGCTCAAACTAAGAATGGCATTGGTCGCACCGAACTGCAACGCCACGATATGAGTACTCCAAACACAGAAATGGTGCAAGCACATATCGATTTCGAACCCGGAACAGCATTTGGAAATCACAATCATCCTGGAGAAGAAATTATTTATGTTCTTGAAGGAGAATTAGAATATATTGTTGAAGGAAAGTCTCCTGTGATTCTGAAAAAGGGAGAAGTTTTATTCATACCAGCCGGAACAATACATTTAGCTAAAAATGTCGGTAATTCTAAAGCCAGCGAACTAGCTACTTACATTGTTGAAAAAGGAAAACCGATAGTTAATTTAATAAAATAAAAAAAAGCGTCCTCATAATCGGGACGCTTTTACTTTTTTGGCGAATGCCTAAAACTATTATTTCAAACTTGCAGAAAGATATTCTCTATTCATACGAGCGATGTTTTCTAAAGAAATTCCTTTAGGACATTCTACTTCGCAAGCTCCAGTATTGGTACAGTTACCAAAACCTTCTTCGTCCATTTGACGAACCATGTTCAAAACACGTGCAGTAGCTTCTACTCTACCTTGCGGCAATAATGCATATTGCGAAACTTTTGCTCCAACAAATAACATTGCTGAACCATTTTTACAAGTTGCTACACAAGCACCACAACCAATACAAGCTGCAGCTTCAAAAGCTTTATCAGCATCATCTTTAGGAACTGGAGTTGCATTCGCATCGATAGTATTTCCAGAAGTGTTTACAGAAACGAAACCTCCTGCTTGTTGAATTCTATCAAAAGAAGTTCTGTCAACAATTAAATCTTTAATTACCGGGAAAGCTGCCGAACGCCAAGGCTCGATAACGATTGTATCTCCATCATTAAACATTCTCATGTGCAATTGACAAGTAGTAATTCCAGTATCTGGTCCGTGTGCACGTCCGTTGATATACAAAGAACACATTCCGCAAATTCCTTCACGACAATCGTGGTCAAATGCTACAGGTTCTTTTCTTTCATTTACTAATTGCTCATTTAATTGGTCTAACATTTCCAAAAACGAACTCGCCGTAGAAACATCATTTAATTTATATGATTCCATTTTTCCTTTCTCTTTGGAGTTCTTTTGACGCCAAATCTGAAGGGTTATATTTATATTTTTTGCTGCGCTCATAATCTTTTATTTTAAGCCAAAAGCCATTAGGCATTAGGCATTAGTAACTATTGTTTACTTGACTCTAATTTATTTAAAAAGGAATTAAGCATTTTGCTTTCTTCAATAATCTGAGATGATAGTTCTAAAAACAATTTTTCATCTTTGATAAAATCTAATTTCTTTGCTACTAATAATTGTGTTTCTAATTCACATAAAGAACCTCTCGCTATTTTGATAAATTGCATATAGCTTTGTGTTGATTGTCTTCCATATCCTTCTGCAATATTTGAAGGAATCGACACCGAACTTCTTTTTATTTGACTAGACAAAGCGTATAATTCATCTTTTGGAAAATTAGAAACTAATTTGTAAGTCATACAGACAATTTCAATTCCTTTCTGCCAAATTAATAAATCTTTATACGATTTTATCTCACTCATAACTATTGCCTTTTGGCTAATGCCTTTTTACTTATAGTTTCTAGCTGCGATTTTAATAAACTCGTATTTCAATTCTTCTTTGTGAAGTTCCGATTTTGTAATATCGTATCCTTTGTTTTCCCAAGCTCCAACAAAAGAGAAGTTTTCATCATCACGAAGTGTTTCACCTTCAGCGTCTTGATACTCTTCACGGAAGTGACCTCCACAAGATTCTTTACGTTGCAAAGCATCCATAGCCATCAATTGTCCTAATTCGATGAAATCGGCAACACGAAGCGCTTTTTCCAACTCAGGATTCAATTCATCTGCACTACCTGGAACGTAAACTTCTTTGAAAAATTCTTCTTTCAAAGCAGCAATTTCCTGAATAGCTTCTGTCAAACCTTTTTCATTACGGGCCATTCCTACTTTATTCCACATAATATGACCTAAACGTTTGTGGAAATGATCCACAGTTTTAGTTCCATTGTTAGATAAGAATTTGTTGATTTGTTCTTTAACGTTATTTTCAGCTGCTACGAATTCTGGTAAATCTGTAGAGATTTTTCCAGTACGAATATCGCCTGATAAATAGTCAGAAACAGTGTAAGGCAATACGAAATATCCATCAGCCAAACCTTGCATCAAAGCAGAAGCTCCTAAACGGTTCGCTCCGTGATCAGAGAAGTTAGCTTCTCCTGCAACGAAACATCCTGGAATTGTAGATTGTAAGTTATAATCAACCCAAACACCTCCCATTGTGTAGTGAACCGCCGGGTAAATTTTCATTGGCGTTTCATAAGGATTCTCATCAGTGATTTTTTGGTACATAGTAAACAAGTTACCGTATTTTTCCTCCAACCATTTTTTTCCTAAAGAAGTAATTTCTTCTTGAGTAGGATTGTGATTTCCTTTGGCGTAAGCCGTTTGTCTTCCTTTAGTTTGAATCTCTGTAGAGAAATCCAAATACACTCCTTCATTAGTATCATTAGCCTCAATTCCACGACCTTCGTCACAAACTTCTTTACCAGCTCTTGACGCAACGTCACGAGGAACTAAGTTTCCAAATGCAGGGTATTTTCTTTCTAAGTAGTAATCTCTATCTTCTTCAGCGATTTGTGTTGGTTTCAATTTACCTGCACGAATAGCTTCTGAATCTTCTTTTTTCTTAGGAACCCAGATACGTCCAGAGTTTCTTAACGACTCAGACATCAACGTCAATTTAGATTGATTGGTTCCGTGAACTGGAATACATGTTGGGTGAATTTGAACATAACAAGGATTTGCAAACAAAGCTCCTTGTTTGTGGATTTTCCAACCAGCAGTTACATTCGATCCCATTGCATTTGTAGAAAGGAAATAAACGTTTCCATAACCTCCTGTTGCAATAATCACAGCGTGAGCAGAATGTCTTTCTAATTCTCCAGTAATCAGGTTACGAGCAATGATTCCACGAGCTTTTCCATCCACTTTTACCAATTCCAACATTTCGTGACGGTTGTACATATCGATACGACCTAAACCAATTTGTCTTGATAAAGCAGAGTATGCTCCTAACAGTAATTGTTGTCCTGTTTGTCCTGCAGCATAAAAAGTACGTTGTACTTGAGTACCTCCAAAAGAACGGTTGTCTAACAATCCACCGTAATCACGTGCAAAAGGAACACCTTGAGCCACACATTGGTCAATGATGTTTCCAGAAACTTCAGCTAAACGGTGAACGTTTGCTTCACGAGCTCTGTAATCTCCTCCTTTAATTGTATCATAAAACAAACGGAAAGTACTATCTCCATCATTTTGATAATTTTTTGCAGCATTGATACCTCCTTGTGCAGCGATTGAGTGCGCACGACGTGGAGAATCCTGGTAACAAAATGCTTTTACATTATAACCCATTTCAGCAAAAGACGCTGCTGCCGAAGCTCCAGCTAATCCTGTTCCTACTACGATGATATCTATTTTTGGTCGGTTGTTTGGTGCAACCAACTTTAAGTGATCTTTATAATCAGTCCATTTTTGTGAAATGTGACCTTCTGGTATTTTAGAATCTAGTTTCATTATATAGATTGATATTAATTATTAAAATGATGAAATAATGCAATGAAAATAAATCCAAAAGGAACTATGATTGCAAATGCATAACAAATTTTATGCAAAGACTTTCCAATTTTGCTATCAAACCCAATTGATTGCAAAGATGAAGTGAAACCATGCCAAAGGTGTAAAGCCAATAAAACAAAAGCTACACAGTACAATCCTGTACGAACCGGGCTTTGAAATTTAGCAACCAATTCACCGTAATATCTATAGTCTTTAATTTCTTCAACATTTACATATTTATAAAGAATTTCGTGAAACCAAAAATCATACATATGCAATCCTAAGAAAGCCAATACTACCAAACCAGAAATAATCATATTTCTTGATGCCCATGATGCATTTGCAGCACCATCGTATTTTACATACGCAACAGGTCTAGCCTTTTTGTTTTTTAATTCAAGAACGAACCCCATAACAAAGTGAAAGATCACTCCAGCAACTAAAATAGGTTGCATTACATATTGGATTAAAGGATTATAACCCATGAAATGTGACATCGCATTGAAAGAATCTTCACTAAAAACGGAAACGAAATTAATAAAGAAGTGAAGCGATAGAAACGAAATCAGAAAAAGTCCTGAAAGCGCCATTGCTACTTTTTTAGCGATAGACGACTTCAACATTGTAGATTTTGCCATAATAATATAAATATTTTATTTTTTTAAAAAGTCGAACAAATTTAGAGTAATTAAGAAAGAATAACAACCAAATGTGCAATTTTACTTCACTATTTATAATCATTTTAAAGTACGTAAAAAATACTTATTAAATACTTACAAAAATACGTAGTTTAGTGTTTTTTATAACAAAAATTCAATCGATTTCGATCTGAATGTAATTGATTCTAAATAGTAGTCAATCAAATCAAGATGTTATATCAAAATTAGACTCCTAATTAAACTCTTTGACAAAAGTTAATAAACTAACAATTGTACAATTCAAAACAAGGTTTACAAATTATTTACTAAAAATTAAAAATTTAGCATTTTATAGCCTCAAAAAATTGTATTTCCCCGAAGCAATTTTAACTTTACACTTTTAAATTTTATTCATGAAAACTGGAATTGACGCTGTTGCATTTGATGTAGCAAACATACACTTACCTATAAGAACTTTGGCTTTAGCCAGAAATATTGAACCTGAAAAACTCGAAAAAGGTTTGGGTTTAATCAAAATGACTTTGCCTGACACGCATCAAGATGCAGTAGTTTTTGGCGCAAATGCATTAACCAAACTAATCATCGAGAATCAAATAAACCTTAACGAAATTAGTCGTATATATGTTGGAACCGAAAGTGGTATCGACAGTTCTAAACCAATCGCTTCCTATTTAATTGACTTAATGGAACAAAAATTTGGCGAAGATACTTTGTCAGAATGTGATGTGGTCGATTTTACTTTTGCCTGTATCGGTGGTGTTGACGCTTTGCAAAACTGTGTTGACTTTGTAAAATTGAATCCAACCAAAAAAGCTATTGTAGTAACTACAGATTTTGCCAAATACGATTTAAACTCTACTGGCGAATATACTCAAGGCGCTGGAGCTTTGGCAATGTTAATTACTTCAAATCCTAGAATTATCGCTTTTGATGAAAACTGGGCAACTAGTACAAAAGGAGTTTTTGACTTCTTTAAACCTTATAGAAGCCTTTCAAAACAAGCGATTACACAAAATGAAAATAATGATCCTTGGTTTGATAATTTAGAAGCTGAAATCGAAATCCATAAAGATCAGCCCGTTTTTGATGGTCAATATTCGAATCAATGTTATATGGATCGTACGCGTAATGCTTACTTTTCATTCAAAAAATTAAAAAACACATCCGAAACCATTTACAACACTTGGAAAAGCATTATCATGCACTTACCTTACTCTTTTCAGGGGAGAAGAATGTTGTCTGAAATCTATGCTTTAGATGCTGTGACTCCAATAATTTCAGGGAATGAGGATGCTTCAGAATACCAAAATAAATTAAAAGAAATCAGTAAATCTGACGAATACAAAACATTTGTAACTGAAAAATTACAACCTGCAGAACTCGCTTCTTCCTTAATTGGAAACCTTTATACAGGTTCAATTTTCATGGGATTATTATCTACTTTGGAGCATTTTTATGATACCAAAACTGAAGTTTCTGGAACTGTATTTGGGTTTTTAGCCTACGGAAGCGGATCTAAATCCAAAGTTTTCGAAGGAACTATTCAGCCAGAATGGAAATCAGCTTTGAGTCAAACTAAACTTTTTGAAAACTTAGAACAAAGTCAAGAGATTGATTTTGAAACTTACGAAAAACTTCATAAAAAAGAACAAAAAGGAAGCATTCGAACTCCAAAACAAGAATGGGTTTTGGACAGAATTGAAAAAGAAATTCCAAATTTAATAGGCGCCCGTTATTACAAATGGGTTGACTAATATCTTCAATTAACGATAAAACTTTCTAAAACAGTTGTAAATTAAATTTTGCAACTGTTTTTTTTTTTACCCCAACAACTTCAGTCGAATTATAATTAAACATCATAGCAAAAAAGCAAGATCTTTCTCTTTAGCCCTAATCGCAGTGGAAATCCTTGTGGGCTGGGGTTCAGCCCACAAGATTGCAACGAAGAGTAGGAACCATCACACTAAAAATGCCTGATCTTACCGCTCCAAAAAAATAATCGGCTTAAAGAGTAAGAGCAAAATCTTAAAAAAAACTATACAAAGTCATATTTCATTTCAAAAGTTACTATTTTTGATAATTCAACATACAAACTCATTTTAAAATGAAATATCATCAAATAGACAGAGCCCTTTTTGTTAAAAACAGAGAAAAATTTACGGCTCAAATGAAACCAAATAGCGTAGCCGTTTTCAATTCAAATGATATTTACCCAATTTCGGCAGATAGCACCATGCCATTTGCACAACATCGCGATATCTTTTATTTATCTGGTGTTGATCAGGAAGAAAGCATCCTATTGCTCTTTCCAGATGCTCCTTATGAAAACCAAAAAGAGATGTTATTTCTAAAAGAAACTAGTGAACACATAGCTATTTGGGAAGGCGAAAAACTGACCAAAGAGAGAGCGTTTGAAGTTTCGGGAATTAAAACTATTTATTGGTTACAAGATTTTCATAAAGTCCTAAACGAAATGATGACTTATGCGGACACGATGTACATCAATACTAACGAACATTACCGTGCTTCGGTTGAAACTGAAACCCGCGAAGCTCGTTTTGTAAAATGGTGGAAAGAAAATTATCCTGCACATCAGGTAGCTAAAAGTAATCCTATATTGCAACGCATTCGTTCAGTAAAAGAAACGGAAGAACTTGATTTGATTCAGAACGCTTGTAATATTACCGAAAAAGGTTTCCGCCGATTATTGTCATTTGTAAAACCAAATGTAACCGAATATGAAATCGAAGCCGAACTAATTCACGAATTCATTCGCAATCGCTCTAAAGGTTTTGCTTATACTCCAATTATTGCTTCGGGAAATAATGCGAATGTTTTGCACTACATCGAGAACAACCAACAATGCAAAGCAGGAGACTTGATTTTACTTGACGTTGCTGCGGAATATGCCAATTATTCTAGTGATTTGACACGTACAATTCCTGTTTCTGGTAAATTCTCTCACAGACAAAAAGAAGTTTACAACGCTGTTTTGCGTGTAAAAAATGAGGCTACCAAAATGTTGACTCCAGGAACGCTTTGGAAACAATACCATGTGGAAGTGGGCAAAATAATGACATCTGAATTGCTTGGTCTAGGTTTAATCGACAAAGCTGATGTTCAAAACGAAAAACCTGATTGGCCCGCTTACAAAAAATATTTCATGCACGGAACCTCGCACCACATGGGATTGGACACTCACGATTATGGATTATTACACGAACCGATGAAAGCTAACATGGTCTTTACTGTTGAACCTGGAATTTATATTCCAGCCGAACGTTTCGGAATTCGATTGGAAGATAATGTTGTCGTTCAGGAAAAAGGTGAGCCTTTCAACTTAATGCGCAACATTCCTATTGAAGTTGATGAAATTGAGAGTTTGATGAATTCTTAATTAAGGAAATAGAAGAAAGATAAAAACGGCTTACAACTATAGTGAGCCGTTTTTTTATTATCAATTTGTAACATTCTAAATTCTCCCCCGACTTATTTTAAAAAACTAAATCAGTAGAAATCATGCAAGCACACGAAATAGATTACCAAATATTTGGAGAAGAAATGCAGTATGTGGAAATAGAATTAGATCCACAAGAAATTGTAGTAGCCGAAGCCGGAAGCTTTATGATTATGGAAAATAATATCCAAATGGAAACCATATTTGGCGATGGTTCTGTGCAACCATCAGGTTTATTTGGACAACTTTTAAATGCTGGAAAAAGAGTATTAACTGGCGAAAGTTTATTCATGACAGCATTTGTCAATCAAGGCAATTCTAAAAGAAAAGTTTCATTTGCCTCTCCATATCCAGGAAAAATTCTTCCGATTGATTTGACTCAGTTTCAAGGTAAATTCATTTGCCAAAAAAGTTCTTTTCTGTGCGCAGCCAAAGGGGTTTCTATCGGAATAGAATTCTCTCAAAAGCTGGGACGCGGATTTTTTGGTGGAGAAGGTTTCATCATGCAAAAGATTGAAGGAGACGGAATGGCTTTTGTACATTCAGGAGGGACAATGGCTAAAAAAGAATTAGCTCCGGGTGAAGTTCTAAAAGTTGATACTGGATGCATCATAGGTTTTACCAAAGATGTAAATTATGATATTGAATTCATCGGCGGAATCAAGAACTCTCTTTTTGGTGGTGAAGGTTTATTTTATGCTACTTTACAAGGTCCCGGAACGGTTTATATTCAATCCTTACCTTTCTCAAGATTAGCAGACAGAATTATTGCATCTGCACCAAGAGCTGGTGGAAACAGTCGTGAAGAAGGAAGTTTACTAGGTGGATTAGGAAACCTTTTGGATGGGGATAATCGGTTTTAAAAAAATATTTTCTCTAAATACCTACGGCTCACTTCAATTAATGAGCCGTTATTTTTTTTATAAAATGGCTTCTCAAAATCTCATTTTGCATTAGAAAGAATTAATTTTGCATCTATAAAACTTCAACTTAATTCGTAATTCTTTTGGAAACACTTCTGTACAAAAACACATCAATTTCGTATACTGATACAGGAAAAGGAACAGCTGTAATCTTGCTTCACGGTTTCCTGGAAAACAAAACCATGTGGGATAATTATGTATCTGAATTAAGTAAAAAAAACAGAATCATCACGATAGATTTGTTAGGTCACGGCAAAACCGAAAGTTTGGGCTACGTTCAAACCATGGAGGAAAATGCCGATGCAGTTCACGAAGTTTTATCTAAATTAAAGATTCGAAAAGCAGTTTTTGTGGGTCATTCAATGGGTGGCTATGTGGCTTTGGCTTTCGCCGAATTATATCCTGAAAAAATGAAAGGTCTTATTTTACTCAATTCTACATCCAAAGAAGACAGCCCTGAAAGAAAGAAAAACAGAGACCGCGCTATTAAAGCAGTCAAGAAAGATTATGAGACATTTATCCGTTTATCAATAGCCAATTTATTCAGTGAAGAAAACAGAGAAATCCTCATTAAAGAAATTGAAGCAGTAAAAATTCAAGCTTTAAAAACACCATTACAAGGAATAGTTGCATCACTGGAAGGAATGAAAATCCGAAAAGACCGTGAATTTCTTTTGCACACAACAACCTTTCCGAAATTACTTATTTTAGGAAAAAAAGATCCTGTTCTTAATTACGAAGAAAATTTAGAACAAATAAAAGGTACATCTGTAGAATTGGTTACTTTTCCCGATGGTCACATGAGCTCAATTGAAAATCAAACGGAATTGGTTACAGTTTTAGCGGAATTTTTTAAGAGAGTTTAAATTGAATTTTGGCTTAAATAACCTTTTTCAATCAAATCCATTTTATTTTTGACGGTATAAATTTTACCATCTTTCATTAACAAAAGCTGAGTGGCAATACCAATTACATTTTCATAATCATGATCTGTGATTATAATTCCTTTTTTAGACGTATTCTTTTGTATCAATTGAATTACCTTTTCAATCATAATTGGAGATAATCCATTAAAAGGTTCATCCAACAAAACAAATTTCGATGGATTGTAAAGCACTAGCTTTATTTCCAAATAACGCAACTCACCAGTTGATAATTGGCTTACTTTTTTATATAAAATATCCTGAATCAAATAATCATCCAGAAATTCATTCATTATTTGGTAGTCAATAGACAAAGAAATTGCTTTTTTTACCGAAAAATAATTTGGGATAAACTGTTCCTGATGCAAATAACTGATTTCTTTCAGTATGTCTGAAGTTTTATTTTTGACCGTTCCATCGATACGAATGCATTTATTTTCAGCCGAAACAATTCCAAAGATGATTCGCAGTAATGTTGACTTTCCAGAGCCATTTCTGCCCAACAAGCCAATAATTTCGCCTGTTTCGCATTTTAAATACACATCTGAAATGATCAGTTTGTTTTCAAAATGTTTCCTAACGCTATCAACTTCCAATATATGTTTACTCAAAATAATTCTTTATTTGTAAAACAAAAACATCCCTAAAACACATAAACCAAGTGTGTACAAATAGCTCAAAGTAATCAACTTCACTTTTGAAATTCCATTATTTGCGTAAAACAAATAATCATTTTTCCTGTAAACTTCTTTATACAGAACACTCATTCCAAAACCAAAACTCACAAAAATAAAGAAGAAACTATCTATCCCTCCAAAAAGTGAGGATACCAAGCAAACAGCCAAATTAATTAAAAGTATACTTTTGAAAAACTCAAAACTATTAATCCAGACTTTCCTCATTTCGCTATACAATTTTCTCCTCAAAAGGAATCGTTACATCTAGAATTTCATTTAACAACAAAATAATTTGCTCCAAATAACTAGACTGTATTTCGTTGTTTATAATTGAAACACTCTCTTTTTCTTCTTTTAAATTAAATGGTAAAAAACCAGATTTTAGATTTTTAAAAGAAATGATTCCAGCTTCAATAGGCATTCCATTTGCTTTTTCTTCGTACATATAGGCATACGCCAAAACCTGAATGATCTTATCGTTTTTGATGTCATCCTTTAAACCTTTCCAAGATTTAAGAGTAACATTGGTTTTTTCCACTTTACCCGTTTTGTAATCTATAATTCTGATTTTGCCATTACGCTCTTCAATTCTATCGACATTTCCTTTAATTAAAACAGGGTAAGGCAAACTTGGATGCTCAACCCATCTTTCAAATGTTTTTTCAAGTTCCAGAATTTTTATAGCATCTCCAATCTCAATACTTTCTAATTCTACTTTTAAAAAATTTAGAACATTACGTTTTGCTACTTCGAAAGCCAAAAGATTTCGCCCTTTTTTGATTTCGCCTTCTTTGTAAACCAATTTGAACTGAACTAAAACTTCAGCATCAATTTTTTTTATACAATTTTGAATATCAATTTCAGAAATAAATTTTCCAATAAAAGGTTCGTATAAAACTCGTAAAGTCTCGTGAATTATCGTTCCCAAAGTATTCAATGCAATATTCTCCTCAACTTCTTCAACTTCACTAATTCTTAAAATCTTTTGAAAATAAAACTGAATTGGATTTCGTATATAACTCGTCAACGCCGATGGTGAAAATCCTTTTTCTGCAATTTCTTTCAAACGCAACATCACTTTCTCCGATTTTGGTATTACCATCGGCGTATAAGCAGTATCCGGCAAAACAGCATTGTAAATCTCATGAGTTATATTATGGTTTCGCTGTTTCTCAACTTCCAATTGGGTAATAAAACGACTTTTTTCTCCAGCATCCAATCCATCACTTTCCGTATTGTAAAGCAAATAGATGTTTTTAGCTCGTTGCAACAAATGATAAAAGTGATAGGTATAAATGGCGTCTTTCTCTTTAAAAGTAGGCAATCCTAATTCACGTTTCACATCATAAGGAATAAACGAATTTTGAGATTTCCCAGCCGGAAATTTGCCTTCATTCATAGAAGTAATAATGACTGTTTCAAAATCCAATACCCTGCTTTCGAGTACACCCATAATTTGAAGTCCATTTAACGGTTCCCCTTCAAAAGAGACTTCAGCCAGATCAATTACTTGTTTATAAATCGCATAAAGAGTGTCAATCGTGTCAATCTCTTTATGCTGAGAATAATAATTTATCAGTTTATTTATCACTTTAAAAATAGCATAGACAAAAGCCTTAGTTATTTTTTCTTCTTCATTTTCATTGCTTAAATTATTTTTAACCTTCAGCAATAAACTTGAAATTATTTCTAAAACAGCAACACAACCTTCCTCCCATTTTTGAAACAATAACAAGAATAGATCATTTGTATGATCATTCAGCTCTAATAATTTCTGATGGCTAATAAAAGTATAGTTGTTTTTATTGATAAGGCTAACCAAAGAGCTTGTATTCGCGTACGATTCAATTAACGGATGGGTCAGTATATCCAATACATCCTTAAAGTAAAACACATAACTGCTATTATTTCTAGATAAAGCATTAGTATGCATTTTAAATAATTTAGCTATCAGAATTTGAGCAGGATTATTTTTACTCGAATAACCCATAGTAATATTCAAAGCACCAACACTGCTTGGCAAAGAATATAACAACGGAATCAACAAATTCTCTTCCCCCAAAACAACCGCCACTTTATCCAGTGTTGTTGAAGGATTATTGCTTACAATATTTTCAATTATACTTCCGGTAATTTTAGCCTGACCAATTGTTTTTGGAGTACCAATAACTTGTATGTTTTTCTCTGCAGAAAAATCATCAACTATCCATTCAAACGGATGGGATTTGTAATGCTTCCAACTTTCTTTAAAACGACGCAAGAATAAACCCGCATCATGATATGGATCATTTAAAAAAGTCTGATCAGCATCCCAATATATTTTAGCCTGATCTGAAGCGATAAGATGCTGAATAATTTTTTCTTCGGAAGCATTCAAAGCATTAAAACCAGCAAAGACAAACTTCTTACTTACTATTGATTTAGAATAATCGCCAATATTTTTTACTGCTTCTCTATAAATCAAACCTTGATATCCAATTCCTTTTTTTAACAAATGCTCATATAGAGATTGATAATACTTAGGTAATAGTTTCCAAAAATCAATGTAGTTCTCGAGCAACTGCGTTTTATTTTCTACTTCAATTCCCCATTTCTTGATATCTTCGATATCTTTTAAGTAAGACAAAACATGACCTGAATCTAATAAATAACGATCAATTTCATTAAAATCTTGTAAAAGTGTCTTTCCCCAATTAGCAAAAATTTCAAAAGATTGTTGATTCTTTTTTTCAGTTATTAACAAATACACTTCATAAAACTCAAAAAGTAATTCAATAGGATCAATTGTTCTAATCCCAGCTATGTTTTGAACAAAATCCTCAATACTAATAATTTCGGGAGAAAATATATTTTCTTCTGTTTGTCTTTTTAAAGATTCGAGAAGGAATATTTTTGCTCTTTTATTAGGCAATACTATTATTGTTTCGGTTAGTACGCTTTTATAATCTGTTAATATTACAGCAGCGATTTTATCTAAAAAGGAAATATTTGTCATTTTATAAAAATAAAAAAAGCCATTCAATTAAGAATGGCTTTTTAAAATTATTTAGAGACTTGATTACAATTTACCTTCGTAAACTGAACCTATGTGTCTAATTTCTGTTCTTCTGTTAAGCGCTCTACCTTGTTTAGTTTTGTTAGAAGCTACTGGTTTAGTTGAACCATAACCAGCAGAAGTTAAGTTAGCAGGATTAACACCTTTAGCAATTAATGCATCCATAACAACTTTCGCTCTGTCTTCAGAAAGTTTTTGGTTTACTTTAGCGCTACCAGTACTATCTGTATGACCTTCGATTGCAAATTTAGCGTTAGGGTAGTTTTTAAGGATTTCTTTAATTGCCTCTAATCTACCATCTGTAGCTCCTTTATCAGCAGTAGCTAAAACAGCTTTACCAGTTACGAAGTATACAGCTCTAGCTTGTACTTTAAGATCTTGTAATACTTGTTCAGTTACTTCTGGACATCCTTTATTACTTGCAGGACCAGCAACTGTAGGACAAGCATCTTCTTTGTCAATTACACCGTCTTTATCAGAATCTAATTCTGGACATCCTCCGTTTGAAGCTGGACCAGCAACAGTAGGACATTTATCTGAAGCGTCAGTTACCCCGTCTCCATCAGTATCAGGACAACCGTTGAATTGTTTCAATCCAGCAACTGTAGGACAAGCATCATCAGGATCAGCTACACCGTCACCGTCTCCATCAGTACAACCTTGGAACTCAGCAGTACCAGCAACTGTAGGACATTTATCTTTAGAATCTTCGATACCATCAGCATCTGTATCAGGACAACCATTGAATTGCTTTAAACCTGCAACATCTGGACAAGCATCATCTTTATCATAAACTCCGTCTCCATCAGTATCTTTAGCACCAAACTTGAAAGTAAGACCTGCAGAATATTGAGTATAAGAAGGAGCATCTGGAGTCACACCATCTGCATAAGTTCTATCTCCAAATGATTTTTTATAAGTCCCTAACAATGAAAGACCAACATTTTCAGTAAACCATATATTCAATCCAACACCAGGATTAATAGTACCGTAGCTTTCATCACCTAAGAAAGTATAACCTCCACCAACACTTAATGTAGGCTCTAATACTTTAGATTTAATTAATTGCATGAAACTATAAGTAACAGTTGCATCGATACCATAGTACATTAAATCTCCAGGGTTTACAGAAGCGTAATCTGGTTTGTCTGGTGTTTGTCCAGCAACAGGAACAACAAATTTATCAATTTGATTAATTGACCCTGTAAGACCAACAATAAAATTACTACCTACGTATCTAGATACATTGATATATGATACTGAAGGAAGAATATTCCAATCATCACTTACATTAAATGGCTGATTAAAATGATCTAAAAATTCGCTACCAGCACTAGATCTGTAGTCTACCGCGTTTACTCCAAAACCGATAGCCCATTTATTGTTGCTGTCTTGTGCTTGAGAACTAACTCCCATCACCATCGCTACAGCAACTAAAAGTTTGTTAAGATGTTTCATACTTTGTTATTTTAATTACAATTAGTTAATTTGAAACAAAAGTAGAACGATTTTCTGTAACATCAAAATTATTTGTTAAATAAAACACTTCGTAAATACAAAATTTAACAATTATATTACAGCAAGTCTCTTACCTACAGTCACAAAAGCATTTATCGCTTTATCTAAATGTTCTTTTGTATGAGCCGCCGATAACTGGACTCTTATCCTTGCTTTATCTTTTGGAACTACCGGAAAAAAGAATCCAATTACATATACGCCTTCTTTTAACAAATCATCAGCCATATTTTGGGCTAATTTTGCGTCATATAACATAACCGGCACTATAGCAGAATCTCCATTTACTATATCAAAACCTGCATTTTTCATTCCTTTTTTAAAATAATTGGTATTCCATTCTAATTGGTCTCTCAAAACAGTATCTTTCTCTAACAATTCAAACACTTTTATAGACGCACCAACAATAGCTGGAGCCAATGAATTTGAAAACAAATACGGTCTGGAACGCTGACGCAATAACTCAATTATTTCTTTTTTAGCGGTAGTATAACCTCCCATTGCTCCTCCCAAGGCTTTTCCTAAAGTACCTGTAATAATATCTACTCGTCCCATCACTCCTTTAGCCTCCAGAGTTCCTTTTCCTGTCGCACCAATAAATCCTGCCGCATGACATTCATCAACCATAACCAACGCATCATATTTATCTGCTAAATCACAAATTTTATCCAATGGAGCCACCACTCCATCCATAGAGAAAACACCATCAGTGACTATTATTTTGAAACGAGCTCCTGCATCATTCGCCTTAATCAGCTGTTGTTCCAAATCCTCCATGTTACTGTTTTCATATCGATAACGAGCAGCTTTACATAAACGGACACCATCAATAATAGAAGCATGATTTAAACTATCTGATATAATAGCATCATTTTCCCCAAACAAAGGTTCGAAAACACCACCGTTAGCGTCAAAAGCAGCTGCATATAAAATTGTATCTTCAGTGCCGTAAAAATCTGCTATCTTTTTCTCTAACGTTTTATGAATGTCCTGAGTTCCGCAAATGAAACGAACAGATGACATTCCAAAACCATGTGTACCCATAGCATCTTTGGCCGCTTGAATCACTTCGGGATGTGATGACAATCCTAAATAATTATTAGCACAAAAATTCAAAACTGTTTCTCCTGTTGAAATGGTTATTTCTGCACCTTGTGAAGAAGTAATGATTCGTTCTTTTTTAAAAATTCCATTCTCTTCAATAGTTTGAAGCTCCGACTGTAAGTATTGTTGAATTTTTCCGTACATTTTATTAAATTTTAAAAACGAATAATTTAAAAGCACAAGACTCTAAAATTCGTTGTTTTAAACAAATATTTCTTTTTTTGTTACAAATGTACCACATCAATTTCTACTCCTATATATACAAGTGCTTTTTTTAGCACTTTATAACCCATTTTATCAATCGCCATTTGGTAATTCTCTAATTGATATTGGTATTTAGGATTAGGGAGTCCTGTTTTATAATCTAATAAAAAAACTTCCTTGTTTTTATTTACAACTATTCGGTCTGGTTTAATAGCGCTACTTCCTTTTTGAATAATTGTTTTTTCATTCAAAACCTGATTGCCTTCTGCAAAATGTTCTATCAAATCTTTATGATTTACGATTTCGACTATAGTATTAGCAACTATTTCTTTCTGCGAAATAGTAATCAAACCATTTTCAATCGCCTTATTAATGGCAAAATCTACATCCTCTTTCGTTCCAATAAAAGAAAGTATCTCATGAATTACATTACCAAATTCTATAGCTTCTAATTGATGAGTCCCCCACATTAGCGCTTCTTTTTGAGCAATTTTTATACTTTTAGGATTCATTACCTCTGTAACAACAGGAATATTTTTGGATGTATCTATATGTTTAATACTTTCAGATAATTTTTTAGAATTTCCAAATTGGTACTCTATTTTATTTTCATCATAAAGATTTTGCTGAATCAAATACTTTATAAAAAAAGAAGCCATATTAGCTGGATATTCTCCGTCTTTTTTAGGCTTCACATTTTGCGAAATAATATACAATTGCTCTTCAGCTCTCGTCAAAGCAACGTACAAAACATTGATATTATCTAATAACTCTTCTTGCTTTTTTAAATTATAAACCGACGAAGCTTCTGTACCAAATTCTTCAACAGAGCTAGTATTATCAACTAATACTTTTGGAAGGTCAAAATCTTGATTCTCCATAGTAAGCCACAGTTTATCTTTTGGCCTCCTATTGTAATCTTCATCTGCAAAAGGCATAATTACCACAGGAAATTCCAATCCTTTCGACTTGTGAATAGTCATAACACGAACTGCATTTGTTCCTTCGGGCGAAGGGATACTGAATTTTTCAGCGTTTTTATCCCAATAATTTAAAAAATCCGAAATTCCGGCTTGGTTACGAACATCTCTTTCTAAAACCAAATCTAAAAAGTACTGAACATAGGCCGTTTCAGAAGCTATTATTCCTAGATCCTCTTGTGATTTTAAAAATTTTGAAATAATAATTTCGACAGCTTCATACAATGATTTTTTTCTAATATTTTCAAAAGACAATTCTACATTACAGTTTTTAAGCCATTTTTCGAAGTCTAATTCGTCTTTCAATTCCATTCCTTTGGCAATGAAATCGTGAACTGGTAATTGATTTTGTTTGTTTTTTGCTAAATACTGCAAAAAGTTAGCTTTTGACTCTAAATCAGAACTATTTTTTAAATACTTTAATATATGAATGATTAATCGAACTTCCGTTGCATTTTGAATCATCAATGTTTCTGAAGATAAAAGCGGAATACTTTGCTCTGTTAAATAATTAGCAACAGCAATTCCTTGACTTCTTTTTCGGGTAAGAATTACAATATCTTTATATTCAAAACCTTCGTTAACTACTTTATGAATTGTATTTAAAGTCGCCAAAACATACTGTTCTGTTTTATCTAAAGCGTCTTCGTCATCAATTTCTTGCTCTGTTAATTCAGGCAAAAAGGAAATATTCACATAACCTCCAACTTTATTATTAATCTTTTGTCGGCTGTGATTTTCATACAAATCTTTATAATCTGGGTTGGTAAACTCATTAGATAATAATTGAAAAAAATCGTTGTTAAACTCAATTACTTGAGAATAGCTTCTATAATTCTTATCTAAATGTTCCAGTTTTTTTTCAGGATTACTAAACGGATTTTCATCTTTACTCAATTCAATAAACTGTTCTGCTTTACCACCTCGCCATCTGTAAATGGACTGTTTGGGATCGCCAACTATCATTAAAGTTCCTTTTTGTCCAGAGTCATCTTGACCCGCAAGCGCATTATCAATAAGCGGAATCAGATTTTGCCATTGCATTTCGGAAGTATCCTGAAATTCATCAATGAAAAAATGACGATAGCGCTCCCCTAATCTTTCATATATAAATGGAGCCGGTTGGTTCTGAATTTCTCTATGAATAATAGCATTGAACTCGGATATAGAAAGGACATTTTGCTCATTCTGAATTTTATCAAGCTCACTGCTAACCGTGTTTAATAATGACAAAGGGGTAATGTTTTTCAAAAAAGCTTTATAGAAATTTCGTTTCTCGAAGTTTTGATAAATTTCAGAAAGTGATTTCAATAAATCAGGAATCATATTTTCAATTAAAGCCCTGTCTTTTGCCGTTTTATTAATTGCAATGTCATCAAATTCGCGAAACATTTTGTTTTTTGAATTGAATTTCCCATCAGCAATACTTTGAAGATGATTTGGAAAAGTACCTCTAGAAAATGATTTTAAATCAATTCCATTTTTATCAATTAATTCTAAAGATGCTTTGGCGAGCGTCGCATTTTCACTTTCTAAATCTTTGCAAACTTGTATTAATTTTTCTTTTACAGTAATAAAATCACTTATAGATTTATCATGAAAATGAACAATTTCATTTCTATTATTCTCATTTAATACTAATTTGCCAGTCTCTAAAATTTCACGCGAAATATCCCAAGACTTGTCATCATCGGTTTTTTCCATAGTGAAATCGATGAGCAATTTGGTCAAAATTTCGTCTTCCCCAGCTTGAGCAATAATAGCATCTACAGCTTCGGTCAAAAGATTTTCTGTATCCAAAGTAACTTCAAAAGTCATTGGTAATCCCAAGTCGTGGGCAAAAGCTCGAATGACTTTATGGGTAAATTTATCAATAGTGGATATATCGAATGCGGCATAATTATGAATAATATGCTTGATGATTTGTTGCGATTTTGTTTTGATTTGAATGAATGAAAGTGCTGTCTCTCCAGCCAAATCCTGCATTAAATCCTGCGCTTTTTGGGAAGGTTCATCTTTGGCAAATTCAGACAAACTGCCAACGATTCGGCTTTTCATTTCGTGAACCGCTTTGTTGGTAAACGTAATGGCAAGGATGTTTCGATACGCATCATTTTTATGAGCTGTTAGAATAATTTTCAGATATTCTTTGACAAGAGCGTATGTTTTTCCTGAACCTGCAGAGGCGTCGTAAATGGCGAAAGAAGGTCTTTCCATATCAATTAGGTACTATGTTTATATTTTGAAAACCAATGTTATTAAAAACCTTAAAGCCCTAGCCCCGATAGCAGTGGAAATCCTTTTGTGCCGGGGTTCGGCACAAAAGATTGAAACGAATAGCGGGAAATAGCTCCAAAAAAAAATAATTTCTGACAGTCAAAAATTACACTATCATTTTATTTGATGAAATAATAACAAAATAGAATTTTCAATTCCAAAGTTAAATGTTTAAATTTGAATAATTTTATAAATCATTAAACAACTATATTATGGCTTTTGAATTACCACAATTACCTTATGCGTATGACGCGTTAGAACCTCATATTGATGCTCGTACAATGGAAATACACCATTCTAAGCACCACAATGCATACACTACAAACTTGAATGCAGCTATTGCAGGAACAGATTTGGAAGGAAAAACTATCGAAAACATCTTGATCAATCTAGATAAAACTAATGCAGCAGTTCGTAATAATGGTGGTGGTTTTTACAATCACAACTTGTTTTGGACTGTAATGTCTGCTGATGGTGGTGGATTACCAACTGGTGAATTATTAGAAGCTATCGAAAGTTCATTTGGATCTTTTGAAGAATTTAAAGCAAAATTTGCTAAAGCAGGAGCTACTCAATTTGGTTCAGGATGGGCTTGGTTATGTGTACAAAAAGGAGGTAAACTTGATGTTTGCGGTACTCCTAATCAAGACAATCCATTAATGCCAGAAGTAGGTTGTGAAGGAACTCCAATCTTAGGAATGGATGTTTGGGAGCATGCTTACTATTTGAACTACCAAAACAGAAGACCTGATTATATTGAAGCTTTCTTCAACGTAATCAATTGGACTGAAGTTTCTAGACGTTTTGCTTTAGAGAAATAAGAAGAAGTTTCTGAATTGCTTAGTTTTAAGTTTCTAAGCTTTAGAATTTTAAATAAAAAAGTCGGATGAACATTTAGCTCATCCGACTTTTTTTTATTGAATTAATTCCAATAAAAAAGGTGAAATGTTACTTTCACCCTTTTTGCCCCAAATCTACCATAAACTTAACCTACTAAAAATTATGGTATTTCAAATGTATAACGAAAAAAAGTATTTAAATATTATTTTCGATAAAAGCCTAAAATAATCGTCAAATTTTAATTTATTGATTATCAACATATTAAAATACTGCATATTTGATTTTTTAAACTTTCTTGAATAAATAGAAACATTTAAAAAACTTATCTTTTATCAAATAAAAAAGGGCGAAATATTACTTTCACCCTTTTTGCCCCAAATCAACCATAAACTTAACCTACTAAAAGTTATGGGATTCAAATATATAACGTGAAAAGGTATTTAAATATTATTTTCGATAACCTTTTTAAATAATAATTTTATTTCAACATATTGATAATCAAAATATTAAAAATAATTATATATGTGTTTTTTCAAATTAATTTCTACGATTAGCAACCTTTGAGAACAGATTTTTATATAATAAAAAAGGTGAAATGTTACTTTCACCCTTTTTGCCCCAAATCTACCATAAACTTAACCTACTAAAAATTATGGTATTCAAATGTATAACGAAAAAAACTATTAAAATATTATTCTCGATTAATGTTAAATAAAATCGTTTAACAAATAAAACATTGATAAACACTGTATTTCATGGGTTTTAATCGACAGATTAACGACAAGATTATAAAACTCTAATCTTAAATTTATTCCAATAAAAAAGGTGAAATGTTACTTTCACCCTTTTTGCCCCAAATCTACCATAAACTTAACCTACTAAATTATGGCTCTGCAAAGATACTTTCAGTATAATGATATTAAAAATAAACTCGATGAAATACACACAAAGCCGATTATCGGGAAACTGTATTAATATGCTCTAGCATCTTTTCCTTCATAAAAATTCATAAAGGCTCTGTTAACCACACGGTTACCTCCTGGAGTAGGGTAATCACCTGTGAAATACCAATCCCCTAAATTTTTCGGACATGCTACATGTAAATCTTCTACCGTTTGGAAAATAATTTTAACTTCTGCATTAATATCAGCTGAACTAAGCATTTCGGCTATTTTATCTGAAATTTCTTCAGGAGTAAAAGAATCATATATTGCTGTTACATAATTTACAACATCATTATCATGGTAGTTTTCCTGCGCTTTACATTTAGCATAAACTTCATCAACTATATGATATTGATTTCTTTCTTTCAACAACTCTAAAGCTGCTCTAAAAGCTACTAATCCTTCTAATTTTGCCATATCAATTCCGTAACAATCTGGAAAACGGATTTGTGGAGCTGAAGAAACTATTACAATTCGTTTTGGTTTTAAACGATCCATCATCTTGATAATACTCATTTTAAGAGTTGTTCCCCTAACAATACTATCATCAATAATCACAAGATTATCATTCGGTTTAATTACACCATACGTTACATCATATACGTGGGCTACTAAATCATCTCTACTACTATCTTCAGTAATAAAAGTTCTCAATTTAGCATCTTTTATAGCCACTTTTTCGGTTCTAATTTTTACCGATAATAACTCATCTAATGAATCAGCGTTTAAGCTATCTTTATTTTGAAGAATGTAATTTTTCTTTCTTTGATTCAAGAAATCTTGCGCAGCTTCTACCAAACCGTAAAAAGAAGTTTCGGCTGTATTCGGAATATATGAAAAAACAGTGTTGTCAGTATCATTATCAATTGATTTCAAAACTGCCGGTAAAATCAATTTTCCTAAATTTTTTCTTTCCTGATAAATTTCTGCATCACTTCCTCTTGAAAAATAAATCCTTTCAAACGAACATGATTTTTTTACAGTTGGTTCTAAGATTTGATTCATAGAAACTTTACCATTCTTCTTAATAATTAAAGCATTTCCAGGATCAATTTCTTTTACTTCTTCAAATGGAACATTAAAAACAGTTTGGATAACAGGTCTTTCTGAAGCTACTACCACGATTTCATCATCTTGATAATAATAAGCTGGACGAATCCCCGCAGGATCTCTAAAAACAAAAGCATCACCGTGTCCCAAAAGACCAGCCATAGCATAACCTCCATCTAAGTTTTTAGCTGAACGTGTTAATATTTTAGCAATATCCAAACGTTCTGCAATAACTGGAGAAGCCTCTCTTTTAGAATATCCTTCAGCTTTACAATCTTGATACAATTGCATTACTTCCTTATCTAAAAAGTGACCAATTTTTTCCATAACCGTAACAGTATCGGCCATTTCTTTTGGATGCTGTCCTAATTCAACTAAATTTTGAAAAAGTTCTTTAACATTAGTCATATTAAAATTTCCAGCCAAAATAAGATTTCTATGCATCCAATTACTTTGACGCAAAAACGGGTGTACACTTTCGATACTATTTTTACCAAAAGTACCATAACGAACGTGTCCTAAAAACAGTTCTCCTACATAAGGAATATTTGCTTTAAGCTCTTTAATATCATCCGCATATTCAGGATGATCTACCATTACTTCGTTAATCCTCTCATTTATCTGTTTGAAAACATCCATGATAGGCTGTGAATGATTCGAACGAACACGGCTGATGTATCTTTCCCCAGGTTCTACATCCATTTTTATACTTGCAAAACCAGCACCATCTTGTCCACGATTATGCTGTTTCTCCATCATCAAGTACATTTTTTGAATACCGTAGAAAGCAGTACCATACTTTTCTTTGTAAAATTCAAGAGGTTTTAAAAGTCTAACTAAAGCTATTCCACATTCGTGTTTTAAAGCGTCGCTCATTGTTTTGTTATTTGTAGTTGTTGGTATTTTATTGCTTGTAATTATTTTTTCTTAGAATTAACACGAAGCAAATTCGTACTAATCTTTATAAATTTTAACTGTCCTAATTAAAAAAAGCCCCGTAAAAGGGCTTTGAAATTTTTACAATTCTATATCAAACTGTGTCAAAGATTTAAACTGTTTCAATCTTGAAACCACTTCATTCTCTTCTAAATCAATCATTCTTTCTGTTCCGAATTTTTCTACGCAGAAGGAAGCTAAATTCGAACCATAAATTATGGCATTTTTCATATTATCAAAAGAAACATTTTCACTTTGTGCAATAAATCCTGAAAATCCTCCTGCAAAAGTATCTCCTGCTCCTGTTGGATCAAAAACATCTTCTAAAGGCAAAGCAGGTGCAAAGAAAATTTCTTTCACATGGAATATTAAAGCCCCATGTTCCCCTTTTTTGATTACTACATATTTTGGTCCCATTTTATGGATTTTAGCTGCTGCTTTTACCAATGAATATTCTCCAGAAAGCTGACGCGCTTCTTCGTCATTTATTGTTATAACATCCACTCTTTTGATAACTTCTAATAATTCAGGTAAGGCACAATCCATCCAAAAATTCATAGTATCAAGAACCACCAATTTTGGTTTAGTTTCCATTTGATCCAAAACACTACTTTGTACTAATGGATGTAAATTCCCTAACATCACCACTTCAGGGGTTTTAAAATCTTGAGGTACTTTTGGTTGAAAATCAGCCAAAACATTAAGTTCTGTCACTAAAGTATCTCTTGAATTTAAATCGTTGTGATACAATCCACTCCAAAAGAAAGTTTTACCGCCATTAACAATTTCAATTCCAGAAATATCAATATTTCTAGCTGTTAATAAATCTAAATATTCTTGAGGAAAATCGTCACCCACAACAGAAACTATGGCGGATTTTACATTAAAAAAAGAAGCAGATAGTCCTATATAAGTTGCCGCTCCACCTAGAATTTTGTCTGTCTTTCCAAAAGGAGTTTCAATTGCGTCGAAAGCTACTGTTCCAACAATCAATAATTTATTCATTATTTGAGTTTCGAATTAGGGTGCAAAGATAGTCCATAAGTTGCAATATTGCAAAGGGCAAATTCATCAAAATTTTTAGAAAATTTTACCCTCTTCTTTTTCGTAGAAAGCATCAATAGAAACTTCCTTTTGCATAGATGCCATAACGGCTAATTCATCACATCTTTCGTTTTGAGGATGATTATTATGCCCTTTAATCCACTTGAAATCAACCTGATGCTTTTTATAAACAATCAAGAAGCGTTTCCATAAATCCGGGTTTTTCTTTCCTGCAAAACCTTTTTTCTCCCAACCAAAAACCCATTTCTTTTGCACAGAATCTACAACATATTTGGAATCAGAAATAACTAAAACAGAAGTGTTTTCCTTTTTGAGTTTCTCCAAACCTACAATAACTGCTAATAGCTCCATTCTGTTATTTGTAGTATATCTAAAACCCTCATAAAATTCCTTCTTATAAGGTTTTCCTACCCACTCCATAACCACCCCATAGCCACCATTACCGGGGTTTCCCTTAGCAGCGCCATCAGTATATATATGTACGTCGTAATTCAATAGTTAAGAATTAAAGTTTATTAAGGAGTAATTGCTCAATGATTTCAGGAAAATGATTTTGCTCTAATTCATGAATTTTTGCAGCAACTGATTCTGGTGTATCAATTTCAGAAAGAGAAACGCTTTGTTGAAAAATAATATTTCCTTCATCGTAATTTTCATTTACATAATGAATAGTGATACCAGTTTCATTCTCTTTATTTTCGACTACCGCTTTGTGAATATGCATACCGTACATTCCTTTTCCTCCAAATTTTGGTAAAAGTGCGGGGTGAATATTTACAACCTGATTTGGATAAGCTTCAATCAGGTCATCAGGGAATTTTAATAAAAATCCAGCCAAAACGATCAAATCAGGCTGAAATTGACCAACACTCTGTAGTACTTTTCCTGAATTTAATTCTTCTTTTGAAAAAATAATAGTCGGAACTGCTAACTTTTTAGCTTTTTCAAGAACTCCTGCTCCTGAATTATTTGAAAAAACTGACACGACAGTTCCTGAAGATCTATTCTCAAAATATTTTATAATATTTTCGGCGTTAGTCCCCGATCCAGAAGCAAATATCAGTATTCTTTTCATAATTCTCTTTATTAATTTTATGCAAAAAAAAGAATAAAAAACCAAAATAAATAGGTTTCCAAAATCTTTGTTGAAATAAATTTTATAAATTAGTACACACATTTATTCACTAAATAGTTGTTTTAAAATAAAGTTGTTTTATTTTTGCCAACAAATTAAATTCTAAAATTAAAAGATTATGTCAGACATTGCATCAAGAGTAAAAGCGATTATCGTAGACAAATTAGGTGTTGACGAAAACGAAGTTGTAACAGAAGCAAGCTTCACTAATGATTTAGGAGCTGACTCATTAGACACTGTTGAGCTTATTATGGAATTCGAAAAAGAATTTGATATTCAAATTCCAGACGATCAAGCAGAAAACATCGCTACTGTAGGTCAAGCTATCTCTTACATCGAGGAAGCTAAAAAATAATAATTACACACCCGATTACTAAAATTTTATAATTTTAAATCGGGTGTTATTATTTGAAAAAATTAAAATTCCGATTGAAATTCAATCAAATTATATTTACAATAATACCCATGATTCTTTTAGTTACTTTTTATAGTATAGAAAGCATGGGCTTTATTTGTTAAAAGATAACAAAAATAAAAACGTTTATGGTTTTAAGAAGAGTTGTTGTAACAGGTCTTGGAGCTCTTACTCCCATCGGGAATAATATTCAGGAATATTGGAATGGTCTTATTAACGGAATCAGTGGGGCTGCTCCAATTACTTATTTTGATGCTTCAAAATTCAGAACTCATTTTGCATGTGAGTTAAAAAACTTTAATGTCGAAGAATTTATCGACAGAAAAGAAGCTCGTAAAATGGATCGTTATGCACAATATGCAATGGTATCTTCAGAAGAAGCAATGAATGATGCTAATTTTGATTTAGATAAAATTGATAAAGATCGAGCTGGTGTAATTTGGGGATCAGGAATTGGAGGGCTAGAAACTTTTCAAATTGAGGTTCTTAATTTTGCTGCCGGAGACGGAACACCAAAATTCAACCCTTTCTTTATTCCAAAAATGATTGGAGATATTGCTTGCGGGCACATTTCTATTAAATACGGATTTAGAGGACCTAACTTCGGTACAGTTTCAGCTTGTGCATCTTCTACAAATGCAATTATTGATGCTTTTAACTATATCCGATTAGGACATGCTGATGTAATGGTTACCGGAGGATCTGAAGCTGCAGTTACAATTGCAGGAATGGGAGGTTTTAATGCTATGCATGCATTATCTACTCGAAATGACGATCCAAAAACTGCCTCAAGACCAATGGACAAAGACAGAGAAGGTTTTGTTCTTGGAGAAGGTGCTGGAGCATTAATATTAGAAGAATACGAACACGCTATTGCGCGTGGTGCCAAAATATATTGTGAAATTGGCGGTGGCGGAATGTCTGCTGATGCTCATCATATTACAGCTCCTCATCCAGAAGGATTGGGTGCAAAAAATGTAATGCTAAATTGCTTGAGAGATGCTGGTTTGCAACCTACAGATGTTGATGGTGTAAATATGCACGGAACTTCAACTCCACTTGGAGACATTGCAGAATCTAAAGCAATTGCACACGTTTTTGGAGATCATGCTTATACCATGAATTTGAATTCTACAAAATCAATGACTGGTCACTTATTGGGTGCTGCCGGAGCAATTGAAACTATTTCTGCGATTCTTTCGATGAAACACGGAATTGTTCCTCCAACCATCAATCATTTCACAGATGACGAAAACATTGATCCTAAATTAAACTTTACTTTCAACGTTGCTCAAAAAAGAGAAATGAATGTGGTAATGAGCAATACCTTTGGTTTTGGTGGTCACAACGCTTGCGTTTTGGTTAAAAAATTAGATTACAAAGCATAAAATGCGTTTTTTCAAAAAAATATTTTCAAAATCCCGTTCTCAAGAAGACGGGATTTTTTTTGATGCTATTCAATCGATCCTCGGATTTGAACCGATAACTCTAGATTATTACAAAAAAGCTTTTACTCATCGTTCATCAAATCGTATCGATTTAAAAGGTAATCCTATTAACTACGAGAGACTTGAATTTTTAGGTGATGCAATGTTAAGTTCAGTAATTGCCGCCTATTTATTCAATGAAGCTCCACTTGGAGACGAAGGTTATTTAACAAAAATGCGTTCCAAAATCGTAAGTAGAGAACATCTAAATGAACTGGGTAAAGATTTAAACTTAATAGAATTTGTAGAGAGCAAAGTTCCCGTACATCATTTTGGTGAAAACATTCACGGCAATATATTCGAATCTTTAGTCGGTGCCATTTATCTTGATAAAGGATATGAATATTGTGAAAAATTCATTCGAAAAAGAGTCATAGTACCTTATGTTGACATTGCAAGATTAGAAGGCAAAGTAATTAGTTATAAAAGTCTTGTTATTGAATGGTGTCAAAAAGAAAAAAAACACTTCCACTATGACATTTTCGAAGACAATGCTCTTGATGGTCAGCGCCTCTTTGGTGTAAAATTAAGCATTGATGATAAAGTCATTGCAAGAGCAAGAGCTACTTCAAAAAAGAAAGCAGAAGAAAAAGCCTCACAACGAGCTTACTTTGCTTTACAAGAAAAAATTGAAAGAAAATAGCTAATCAATTATCAATGCTACATCGTTTTCGTTAATAAAATATCAGAATCTCAGTCAAGAAGCTAGCTTTTAGTAAAATAGAAATCTTATATTTACGGCTTATATTTTAATGTATATGGCAATTCATAAATTGGATTTTGGCGAATTTAACGAAATAGATTACAGCCTTATCGCTATTCACACTACATTAGAAGATTATAGGTTAGCATATTTTATCAATCAAAAACTTCATTTAAGTCTGAATAAATCTAACAAAGAAATTCAAATTGCAGACAAAGAAGGAGAAGTTCATTTTTCTAGATTTCATTATTATGAAAAGAAAAAAGATATTTCTTGGGATCTGATACAAAATATTAATGAAGTCATTCAACAAAATAATGAAAACACTCAAAGTTTGTTCTCAACCTTTGATATAAAAGTAGCCAAAAAAGTATTCATGCTTCCTGAATTTAAAAAAGTAAATTACTTTTTAAAAATAGAAAACAGCGAAGAAAATACCAATCTTTTGAAAATTCAAAACGAATTAAATTCAATAGATCAAATAACTACGAATTATATTGTTGATATTAATAATATAAAATCAAAAAACAATTTAATTTTTTAATACAAATGCTTACAAACAAAAAAACCAAAATTGTAGCTACCCTTGGGCCTGCATGTAGTACACGAGAAATCATTAAAGACATGATTGAGGCAGGTGTAAATGTATTTAGAGTAAATTTTTCTCATGCTGATTACGAAGATGTTAAAAATAAAATCAACATTATCCGCGGTATAAACGAAGAGTTTGGATACACTACAGGAATTCTAGGAGACTTACAAGGTCCTAAACTTCGTGTTGGAGTTATGGAAGATGGAGTTGTAGTCAACGATGGAGATTTAATCACTTTCACAACTGCTGAAGATATAATAGGTACTTCAAAAAAAGTATTTATGAAATATCAAAATTTTCCAAATGATGTTAATCCTGGAGAAAGAATATTGCTTGACGATGGAAAATTAATTTTTGAAATTGTCTCAACAGATAAAAAATCTGAGGTTGTTGCCCGCGTTATCCAAGGTGGTGAATTAAAATCTAAAAAAGGGGTTAATCTACCAAACACTAAAATTTCTTTACCTGCAATGACTGAAAAGGATGTTGCTGATGCTATTTTTGCAATAGAAATGAAATTGGACTGGATTGCTCTTTCATTTGTAAAAACACCAAGAGATTTACAAGACTTACAAGAATTAATCGCAAAACATTCAGAATACAAAATTCCAATTATTGCCAAAATCGAAATGCCAGAAGCATTAGAAAATATGGACAGAATTGTAGCGTATTGCGATGCATTGATGGTTGCCAGAGGAGATTTAGGAGTTGAACTTCCTGCTCACGAAGTGCCATTAGTTCAAAAAGAATTAATTCATAGAGCTAAAACAGCTAGAATACCTGTAATTGTTGCAACTCAAATGATGGAAACTATGATTCATAGTTTGACCCCAACTCGTGCTGAAGTAAATGACGTAGCTAACTCGGTTATGGATGGTGCTGATGCCGTAATGCTTTCTGGAGAAACTGCAACTGGTAATTATCCTGTACAAGTTATTCAAAAAATGACTCAAATTCTTGAAGCTGTTGAGGATTCTCCACTTATTCAAGTTCCTCAAAACTCTCCACAAGTAAGAACTAATCGTTTTATCACTAAAACAATTTGTCAGAATGCAGCGCTTATGGCTAACGTTATCAAAGCAAAAGCAATTTGTACAATGACAAATAGTGGTTATACAGCATTTCAAATTTCTGCTTGGAGACCTTCATCACATATTTTAGTTTTCACATCAAATAAAAGAATCATAACTCAACTTAACTTGTTATGGGGGGTAAAATCTTTTTATTATGAAAAATCAGTAAGTACTGATGACACTGTTACTGATGTAAATAGTATCGTAAAAGAAAAAGGTTTTGTAAAAAAAGGAGATTTCTTAATCAACTTAGCTGCTATGCCAATTGTTGAAAAAGGTATGGTCAATACTTTAAGAATTTCTGAAATAGAATAACTTTTAGCAAATCAAAATACTAAACCGTCATGAATCTTTAAAAAGAAACATGACGGTTTTTCATTTAAACTTTTACTTAATTTTACTAAACAATGCAAATTTGTCTTTGAATCTACTGTTATGGGTTTAGGAAAAATTATTTCAAAACAAGCAATTATTAATTTAAATTTTGCAGCATGAAACATTTACTTTGTATCGCTTTATTTTATCTTTTTGCATTACAAAATGCCAATTCTCAACAATTGAAATCTCCCGATGGAAAATTCACTATGGAATTTGCATTACTAAATGACGGAACTCCAAGTTATAGTTTAATCTACAAAGGTAAAAAGGTTATAAATCCAAGTAAATTAGGTCTTGAACTCAAAAAAGACAAATATTCTTTATTAAATGGTTTTTCTTTAATTGACAGCAAAACATCTTCATTTGATGAAACTTGGAAACCCGTTTGGGGAGAAGTAGAATCCATAAGAAATCATTACAATGAACTTGCTGTAACTCTAAATCAAAAAGAAACCGACAGACAAATCATCATTCGTTTTCGATTGTTTAATGATGGTTTAGGCTTTCGATATGAATTCCCAAATCAAAAAAACTTAGTTTATTTTGTTATAAAAGAGGAAAGAACTCAATTTGCAATGACAGGAGACCATACCGCTTTTTGGATTCCAGGAGATTATGACACTCAGGAATATGATTACACTACTTCAAAATTATCTGAAATAAGAGGTCTTTCTGAGAAAGCAAAAACAGCAAATTTATCACAAACCTCTTTTTCAACAACTGGAGTGCAAACCTCTCTTATGCTGAAAACAGCCGATGGTATTTACATCAACTTGCATGAGGCAGCATTAATTAATTACTCCTGCATGCATTTGAATCTTGATGATAAAAATATGATTTTCGAATCTTGGCTAACTCCAGATGCAAAAGGGGACAAAGGATACATGCAAGCTCCTGCACATTCGCCTTGGCGTACTATTATCGTAAGTGATGATGCCAGAGATATTTTAGCTTCCAAAATGACTTTAAATCTAAATGATCCTTGTAAAATAGAAGACACTTCATGGATTAAGCCTGTTAAATATGTTGGCGTTTGGTGGGAAATGATTACCGGGAAAAGTTCTTGGTCTTACACTGACGAATTCTCAGCAGTACAGTTAGGAGTTACTGATTACGCCAAAGCAATACCAAATAAAACACATGGAGCAAATAATGAAAAAGTAAAAAAATATATTGATTTTGCTGCCGCCAATGGTTTTGACGCTGTTTTAGTCGAAGGTTGGAATGAAGGTTGGGAAGACTGGTTTGGCCATTACAAAGACTATGTTTTTGACTTTGTTACGCCTTACCCTGACTTTGATGTAAAAGCAATTCATGAATATGCAAAATCCAAAGATGTAAAAATGATTATGCACCACGAAACATCTGGATCAACGCGTAACTATGAACGTCACATGGACAAAGCGTATCAGTTTATGAAAGACAACGGTTATGATGCTGTAAAAAGTGGTTATGTAGGCGATATTTTACCAAGAGGCGAAAACCATTACGACCAATGGATTGTAAATCATTATCAATATGCGATAGAAAAAGCCGCCGAATATAAAATCATGGTCAATGCCCATGAAGCAGTAAGACCAACAGGTATTTGCAGAACGTATCCAAACTTAATTGGTAACGAAGCCGCCAGAGGAACAGAATACCAAGCTTTTGGCGGTTCAAAACCAAACCATGTAACACTATTACCTTTTACCCGATTGATTGGCGGACCAATGGATTATACTCCTGGAATCTTTGAAATGGACATTAGTAAATTAAGTCCAACGAATAAATCACATGCCAATTGCACCATTGCTAATCAATTGGCTTTGTATGTGACAATGTATAGTCCGTTGCAAATGGCTGCTGATTTACCTGAAAATTATAATAGATTTCCTGATGCCTTCCAGTTTATAAAAGATGTGGCAGTGGATTGGTCAGAAAGTAATTATTTAGAAGCTGAACCGGGACAATACATTACTGTTGCCAGAAAAGCAAAAGGAACGAACAACTGGTTTGTAGGGAATGTAAATGGATATGATACTCGCACCTCAACTATTAATTTTGCTTTTTTAGAAAAAGGGAAAAAATACACAGCCACTATTTATGCTGATGCAAAAGATGCGAATTACAAAACTAATCCACAAGCCTATACGATTCGAAAAATTGAAGTTACCAATAAATCGAAGCTTTCACAACTAAGCGCTCCAGGCGGTGGTTATGCAATAAGCATTATTGAAAATAAAAAATAGGAAGTCTTTCTTACTAGCAAAGATTATCTTTTTGAATACAGATTCCATAGATTTCCACAGATTATTTTGTGTGAATTTGTGGAATCTTTGTTTAATACTCTAAGATTTATTTATCTCCAAAAATCTGAACATCATCAATTTGAAAAGCACCATCCAAAGCAAGATTTTTTCCTGACCCAGTGTATTTGAAAGCAATATTTATTTTTCCAGTATAGGAAGATAAATCTATTGCTCCTGAACCCACAAACTGATACCAAGGTGTCGATTGCGTAGGCAAAATGACCTTAAGTGGAGTCCAGGTGGCTTTGGTAACATTCAGTCCATCGAAATTTTTGGACACATACACTTCAAGTGAATTTAATGGCGAATCTACATCCAAATGATGCTGTGCAGCTCTAAAAGTCAGCATTTCATTGGTATGTGAATCCATATCTATTTTAGGAGAAATTAACCAAGCAATATTCGAATTTACCTTTGTTCCGCTAATAGCAAACTCGGCATACCCATTTCCAGAATACAAATTACCTTTCCAAACTAGTGTTCCGCTTTGAGCAATATTTGCCCAACCGGAAAGACTCAAATTTGCATTGGTCGTAATCGTTTGAAAATTTTCACTAAAAAAAGGAACAGCAGCCGAACCTGAAAGCTTTACATCTTTTTCAGATCGAGCCAATAGTTGATAGTCAGAACCAAATTTAGTCAAAACACCTCTTACTTTTCCGCTTCCGTCAGGTACTACTTTATCTGCAAAATCAGCAAAACTACTCGTTCTAAATAATACTTGATTCCCTAATTTATCCATCAAACTCCAATTGGTTCCGCCACCAATATCATTAGCTTCTTCATAATAATGGCGACCAATAGCATCTTTTGTAAATTGTACTCCCGATAATTCTATCAATGTATTAATATTGGCGTCATTCAATAAATCAGAAATAGAAATGGGGCGTACCAATTTTTCCTCTTCTATGATTGTACAAGAAGCATTCAAAACTTGTTTATAGTCATTTGCCGAAATTCTACCAACAGCTCCTTCATTATAAGTATTCACATAAATATTTCCAATGCGCATTCCGCCATAATACAAATCAGTGTATTGATTTTTCATTTTGATATAAACTTTATTCCCTATTCTAAAGTCCAAATAGGTATTCGATACATCTACAGGAGTACTAAAACCAATTGACGGCTTTGTATCAGTTGCTAACGTTTGAAACGAAATTGTCTTAAAAAAGTTTCCTTCTTCATCGCTGGAAACGACATAGGCTTCAATAATATCATCATATGGATATTGAGTTACTATTGAACCCGTACTTGCACGCACTTCTTCAACAGTTCGATTTACCTTTAAATCCGGCAGGTTACAACTTAACTTTGGCACATTAAACTCTTCCGCACAACTACCCAAAATCACTGCCAATCCTATCAAAATAATTGCAAATTTTATCTTCATCTTTTAAGCTTTAAAAATTTATAAATTGATGTACAGGTTTACAAAATAGGTTCTCCCATAACCATAAAAATATTTGTTCCCAAAATTGGGAGTACCGCTAGAAACATCTTGATTGAGTTGTCTAAAATTGGCATTTCTGGCTTGCTCATAACCGCCTGTTTTATATCGCAAATCCAAAACATTATTAAGTGAGGCAAAAAGACCTATGTTCTTTCCCTTTATTTTCCACGATTTTCCACCTGAAATATTCAACAAAGTCATGGGTTCGAATTTCTCTTGCTTTAGTAGTTCCTTGGCTCTTTCCTCTGAAGCTTCAGCGAAATTAAAACCAGTCGCAGGATTTTTATAAAAAGTTTCCGTTCTGGAAATTGGTGAAATATCAATGAAACTGTTGCTTAAATAATTAATATTGACACCTATCCACCAATATTTTGGATCTCTATATTCGATTCCTAAAGCAAAAGCTTGCTGAGGCATTCCCGCTTGATGGTAATTTTTTAAAGTGGCTGTACCAAAATCAAATACAGGATTGGGATTTTCAATTGTGGCCTGAGCATCATTGGTTATAGTAACATTAGGATTGCTATTGAAAATATATTCTCCATATGCTGCCGAAAAATTAGTCATTATGGTTGCAGTCAATTGGTATTGCAAACTGAATTCGGCTCCTAAATTTTGTTTATCCAAATGAGTTAATGTTTGACTTACAAATGCATCAGTATTGGCGTATCCTGCTCCATCATCAAATATTCCTTCGGCATAAAAGAATGAAGTTTGCGTAGCATTTTTTATAGCAGTATAAAAAAGTGTAAGGCGCGTTTGCCATTTTGGAGTTCGATAAAAATAACTTGCATCCAAACTGTTAATGGTTTCACTTTCTAAACCTGCAACCACCGAATTATTTAAACGTGAATTCGGAAATGTATTTCTGATTGTTGGAGCATTTGAAAGATACGCTCCATTAAAATTAAATTGTTGCCTTCCTGAAATTTTGAACAATATCCCGCCTTTGAAACCAAAATTATCAAAATGAACTTTCTTGCTTTTTCCAAAAGAATTGGTCGGGTAAATTCCGTTTTGGTACAAACCTTCCCTTTGATAATTAGTGCTTATAAAATTTTGTACCAAATAAAAATCGACTTTATCATACGTAAATTTGAAATTGGTAAAAAGATTTAAAGTATTCGCCAAATAGTTGAAATTGTAACCGTAAATATCACCTTCTACTACTTGTCTATCTGGGTGATTCAAATCAGATTGCGCTTGTTCTCCATTGTAAAACACATCAATATCATCAAAATATAAACCTCCCAATAAATCTGTCAATTGCTGATAATTGTGAGATTTTAAATAGCTGAAGAATCCTCCTGCGGTCATATACAAATTATCACTTACTTGTGTATTGAAAGTAGAATTGGCTGTTAACGTCTGATCATCTGAATGGTCTTCATACAAAACATAATTACTTTTGGCAGAGGCATAACCGGTGATTTTACCGTCCGCATCCAAAACAGGTGTTTGATTCGCAAAATACAAAGCATTCCAATCAATTTGATTGTGAGCTAAAAATTGTTCTTTGCTCTTTTCTGCGTTTTCGTAATCTGGAGTAAATGCACCTTCGAACTCTCCATTATCGGGAGCATACAATGAACTATAATAGCTTGGCATTTTTCGATAGTAAGTCGGATCTGGACTATTGGCGTTTTGATAATCAATATTGCTATTTGTGATTTTACCAAATTGATACGTCAAACTGGAATTTAAATTGGAAACCTCATTTATAACGAAATAATGATTCAACATCAAGATAGGTTCTTCGATCGTTTTAATTCTTGCATTTCGTTTTTTCCCTTCTTGCCAGCCCCAGTAAGAATTGTAGTTGTAGTTAGTTAATTGAGTAACTTCGGCTGTATTTGGGGAATTCTTAGCTCTAGAATTCGGGGTATAGAATCCTGAGAAATTCAATGAGTGATGATCATTTATTTTCTTCTCAACACTTATAAAACCAGCCAAGGCTTTATAATTAGTTCCGTCAAAATACCCTTCATCTGCCCAGCGAGTTCCTGCAGAAACTACAAATGCCCAGCCATTATTGCTCATTCCTGAAGCATAAGTTCCCATCATTCGCCACGAATAATTAGTATTAGCTCCCGAAAAAGTAAGTATCATTCCTGGCTTATAAATTGAAGCTCTGGTATTGATTTGTTGTGTTCCTAAAATTCCTCCAAAAGCATAATCTGAAGGAAAAGAACCAACGGTAAATTCTTGATTCCGAATAGCATTATTCAAACCGCTCCAATCTCCCCATTGTGGCCGTCCATCAAAGAGTTTGTTCATCGTAACACCATTTATGGTTGTCGTTGCATATTGGCTATCCAATCCACGAATTCGAAAACGAGCTTGTCCCCAATTGAAAGCGGCCGCTTGCTGAAACGCATCTCTGGAAGATTGCAAAAGACCCGAAGTACTTTCTGAAGCGCTATTATCATCGCTTAAATCATTTTCAAGAAGTGTGATTAAACCTGTTTGTTGTTCAACTACCTGATCATCTTGTAATGGAATTGATCCCAAGTCCAACATTTGATCTTTGGTCACTACCATTGGTAATAGAACATCTTTAAAACCTTGACTATGCAACAGCAATAATTGATTTCCTGGAGCAACAGTATAAAAACTAAAAATCCCATCAGTCGATGTGAGCTGCATCAACTGAGTATTTTCAATTGTAACGACTACATTTTCTAAAGGTTTTTGAGTTTTAGAATCAATGACTCTCCCTTTGATGCCTGTTGGTTTTTGGGCAAAAGCAAAAATTATTTTCAATAAAAAAAACATTCCAAGTAAAAATTTCCTCATACCTATTTATAAACAAATGAAGCTCATTGTGCCAAAACACAACAAATTCAAAAATTAAATTCGTTTAAAAAAGGATAAAAAAGTTATTGGAAATAAAGAATGCAAAAATAGTGTGGTATTTTGAAAATCAACCGAATACAAACAGCATCGATTGAAATCGAAATAACAAACATAAGAAAAAAACTATATTAAAAAATAGGTAAATACCTCTATTTTGTGATTATTCGCTGATTACTTTAATACGCCCAACCATAAAAGCAATGAAAAATCCGAATATTCCAATAAAAGCAAAAGAAAAACGCAGGCTGAATAGTTCGGCAATATGACCGATTACTGGTGGTCCCATTAGAAAACCAAGGAAACTCACACTTGAAACAGTTGTTAGAGCTTCTCCTGTAGGGATAGTTGGGTGTTTACCTGCGATACTATACAAAGTAGGAACTACAGTAGAAACGCCCAATCCGATAACCATAAAGGCAAGCATTGAAGGAATAATATACGGAAAAGCAACTGCTGTAAAGAAACCCGATGAAATCATAATTCCACTAATTTTCATTACTGTTTTTCGCCCATATCGATTGATTAATTTATCTCCAAAAAAACGACCGCTGGCCATCATAATCATAAATGAAGTGTACCCTAAAATTATTAAAGCTCCGGGTGCTTTGACAATATCTTTGAAAAAAACACCACTCCAGTCAAACATAATTCCTTCGCTAGCCATACTACAAAAGCCAATAATTCCTAGCGAAACAAGAGTTTTGTCTGGTTTTCGGAAACCTTTCTTCTTCTCTACTTTAATTGTTTCTTTGGCTTTAATCAAATACTTGAAATTTAAACCAATCAATAAAAATGCCGTAAAGGCGACAATTAAAAAATGAGTATACGTTTTTAATTCTAAACCTAACATCCCCAAACCTACTAATGCCCCAGTGAATCCAGCCAAACTCCACATCCCGTGAAAAGAAGACATAATGGTTCTTCTAAAAAGTCCTTCGGTGTAAATGCCTTGAGTATTTACAGAGATATTTGTCAAGTTACCAGAAAGTCCAAAGGCATATAACCCAAGTGCCAACTGCCAAGCATTTTGTGCCAGTCCTAAATTAGTCAAACTTACAACATACATCGAGATAGCGATTGGTAAAATGCGATGACTTCCAAAACGAGTAACTAATTTACCCGAAAAATACATCATGGTTAACTGACCAACTGGTAACGCAAAAAGAATAGTTCCTAATTGACCATCTGTTAATTGTAAAGAAGCCTTGATAGTTGGAATTCTACTAGCCCAGGTGGCAAAACATAATCCCATAGCAAAATAAAACATTGCTACTCCCAAACGAATCCTATTTAGATAAGAAACTTTGGCATCTCGATAGTTTTTTTTATACTTTCCTTTGGCTTTATACCAACCTATAAAATTAAAATACTGCAAAATAATCGCTTTTTAAAATGTAATGCAAAGGTACTAAATGAATCTATTTAAAATCATTACTAAGATTTACTTCGGAAATTATAACGTTATTGTTTATAAATGAATAATGTAAATCAGTTTTTAAATTCAATTTTGATGGTCAAAAAAAATACCTAACAAGTTTTCAAAACCTGTTAGGTATTTTATCAAAGACTAATAGTTTCTATTATTACAAATAAACAACCTTCTTTTGCTCATTACTTAGGAAAGCGGCTTCAATAATTTGCATCACACGAATACCATCTTGCGCAGTTACTGGTTCTTTTTTATCATTAACAATTGATTGATAAACACCATCAAAATAATCATAATAATTCCCTTGAAGAGTTGGAATTTTCTCCTTAATTATTTTGCCATCAACCTCTGAGTGCAACAGTCCTTCCAACTCTTTTGGTTCGGTTCCCCAAGATTCTAAGTTTGGTTTTTTATCCAACTTCAATTCATCCTCTTGAACATCTCCACGAGGTTTAAGAAAAGAACCAATTTTACCATGAACAACATACGCTGGATTAGCTTCTCTAACAAAAAAACTAGCTTTCAATCGCATTCTAAAATCTGGATAATAAAGTAAAATATCAAACCAATCATCAACCAAGGAATTTTCTCTTGTTATTCGAATATCCGCAAAAACACTTTGGGGAAACCCAAATAAATATACTGCCTGATCAATAATATGTGGCCCCAAATCTTTTAAAATTCCAGCCCCTGTATTGGCTGTTTCTTTATGTACTTTTGGACTTAAAATTGGATTGTAACGGTCAAAATGAAACTCGCCTTCCACTAAATCTCCAAGTACTTTACTCGAAATAACTTGTTGAACTGTTTTTAAATCACTGTCCCATCTTCGATTTTGAAATACCGAAAGTTTTAATCCTTTCTCTTTTGCCAGAGCAGCTAATTCCTGAGCTTCAGCTACTGTTGTTGTAAAGGCTTTTTCAACCACAGCATGTTTCCCTGCCAATAAAACTTTCTTGGCATATTCAAAATGTGTATCAATTGGTGTATTTACAATTACCAAATCAACATCACTTTGAAGGACTTCTTCAAGTGTTGCAAAACTTTTCACATTAGGATAATCCAATTGAATCAGATGCTTGCTTCTTTCCCAAGAACCAACTAATTCAAATCCTGGATGAAGTTCTAAAAAAGGTGCATGGAAAACTTTTCCAGACATTCCATAAGATAATAGTGCGGTTTTTATTTTTTGCATATTGTTTTTATTAAAAAGCTAACACGGATTTCACGAATTAGCACAAATTTGGTTTTGACATTTTTTAAAACCACGAATTTCCCTCAATTTATTTTAGTCAATTCTTGAAATTAATATTTATATTTTTGCTCTATCATATTGTTTTGGCCATTGAAGATCAACTCCTAATTCCTTTGCAAAATCTAAACCTATATTCGGATTTCTAAGTGACTCTCTGGCAAACAAAACAAGGTCAGCTTTTCCGCTGGCAACAATATCTTCCGCTTGTTGCGAAGTAGTAATCAAACCAACAGCTCCTGTCAATATTTGAGATTCTCTTTTTATTTGGTCAGCAAAAGGAACTTGATAATTTGGCCCTAATGGAATTTTTTGGAAAGATACTAATCCACCTGAAGAAACATCGATTAAATCAACCCCTTTTTCCTTCAGGATTTTTGACAATTCGACTGATTCTTCAATATCCCAACCTCCATCAGCCCAATCAGTCGCTGAGATTCTTACCAATAAAGGAAACTCTTTTGGCCATTCAGATTGTACGGCTTTGAGGACTTCTAAAAGTAATCGAATACGATTTTCGAAAGAACCTCCATATTCATCAACTCTTGTATTTGATAAAGGTGACAAAAATTGATGCAATAAATAACCATGCGCCGCGTGAATTTCTACTACTTCATATCCTGCCAGCACTGCTCTGCGAGTTGCTAATTTAAAATCGGTAATTACTTTTTGAATACCTGTTACATCTAATGCCGTTGGAGCTTGTTCATTGTCATGATAAGCAATGGCACTTGGAGCAAAGGCTTCCCATCCGCCTTGATTTTTATCTAGTCTTTTATTACCATACCAAGGAGATGAAACACTTGCTTTTCTACCGGCATGTGCTAATTGTATTCCCGGAACTGATCCTTGACTACTAATAAACTTTGTAATAAATTGCAACTTTTGAATATGCCCATCTTTCCACAAACCCAAATCGGCTGGAGAAATTCTTCCCTCAGGAGAAACGGCTGTCGCTTCTTGAATAATTAAACCAGCGCCTCCAGTGGCTCGACTGCCAAGATGTACTAAATGCCAATCATTTGCAAAACCATCTTCTGCCGAATATTGGCACATGGGAGAAATAACTATTCTGTTTTTGAGTGCAATACTTTTTATTTGTAGAGGAGAAAATAATTGTGAAGTCATAAACACAAGAAAATTAATATTTTAAACCAAAAAGAGACAAATTATGATTTATTTGTAACAAAGTTATTGTACTCACGCCAAATTAAAAATGAAAAACAAATTAATTAACAAACTTTTAAATCCTTGCGCATTAATATTGCACAAATAATAAAATAGAAAATAGTACTTTTGTCCGTCATTAAAGAACCGAAAATTAAAAAATGGAAATAGTTATCAAGCTTTCTCAATTTTTATTGAGCTTATCATTACTTATTATACTTCACGAATTAGGACATTTTATCCCTGCTAAATTATTCAAAACCAGAGTCGAAAAATTTTATTTATTTTTTGATGTTAAATATTCGCTATTTAAAAAACAAATTGGCGAAACTATATACGGTATCGGCTGGTTACCTCTTGGTGGCTATGTAAAAATATCAGGAATGATTGACGAAAGTATGGACAAGGAGCAAATGGCTCTTCCTCCACAGCCTTGGGAATTTCGTTCTAAACCAGCTTGGCAACGTTTGATCATTATGTTAGGTGGTGTAACCGTAAACTTTATACTTGCTTTCATTATATATATAGGTATGGCCTTTGTTTATGGCGATTCTTATATTGCAAATGCTGATATGAAAGACGGTCTTTTAATCGAAAATCAAGCAATGATCAATGCTGGTTTCAAATCTGGAGATAAAATAGTAGCTGTCGATGGAGTAAAAATTATTCGTTTTGACAAAGAGATTACTGGAAAAGTTATTGTGGCCAAAGAAGTTGTAATTGAAAGAAACGGTGTTGAACAAACCATAAAAATGCCAAATGATTTTGTTGACCAATTGTCTAAATTTGAAAAAGAACCTTTGGCCACGATCCGAATTCCATTTGTTATCGGAAGTATTCCGGATGAATCATTGAATAAGAATTTGAAAACGAAAGATATTCTGGTGTCTTTAAATGGGCAACCTACTAAATATCTTGATGAAGCCAAAGTAATTTTGGAGCATAACAAAAACAAAACGATTCCAGCAGTTGTTTTAAGAGATCAAAAACAAACTACTGTAAATCTAAAAGTAAATGCTGAAGGTAAACTTGGTGTTCAATTGGGCGGTTTAGGACTTGATTCTTTAGAGAAATTGGGTTATTACAAAATTACGCACCAAAAATACAGCTTCCTGGAATCTATTCCTTTTGGTATTGAAAAGGGAAAAGACCAATTAGTTGGATATGGAAAACAATTAAAAATGATTTTCAACCCAGAAACTAAAGCGTACAAACAAGTAGGTGGTTTTGCGGCTATTTACAATATTTTCCCTAGCTCATGGAGCTGGGAAGTTTTTTGGAGCATCACTGCCATTTTATCAATAATGCTTGGAGTAATGAATTTATTACCTATTCCAGCGCTTGATGGTGGACACGTAATGTTCTTATTGTTCGAAATTGTTAGCGGAAAAAAACCTAGCGATAAATTCTTAGAGAATGCTCAAATGGTAGGTTTTGTATTGCTTATCAGCCTATTACTTTTTGCAAATGGAAATGATATTTATAAAGCAATTGTAGGTCGATAAAAAAGAATGTTTTTTTTTCTTTTTTTGTTTGTTACATTTAAATTTAATCCTATATTTGCACTCGCTAAAAAGAGCAACAACTTCCTCCTTAGCTCAGTTGGTTAGAGCATCTGACTGTTAATCAGAGGGTCCTTGGTTCGAGCCCAAGAGGGGGAGCAAACTTTTTTTAGCAAACATATTAAACCTTTAAGGTGATTCCTCCTTAGCTCAGTTGGTTAGAGCATCTGACTGTTAATCAGAGGGTCCTTGGTTCGAGCCCAAGAGGGGGAGCAAAAAAGACTATCAGCAATGATGGTCTTTTTTTTGTTTGGACTAAACCCTAATGAAATCAATACTTTACGAGATCAAGTTCAAAAGTTGGAACTAAGCAAATAATGGATCAATACGAAAACCTGGGGACTAGCAAAAATTACGCATAAATATTAGTTAATCTAAAAAGAAAATATTCAACATTTCGTACGCCTCTGAACTTTGATCTAAATGCTTTTATTTTTGCATTGAA
>Ga0308157_10001633_pt1 | contig 43655 bp, 68 predicted proteins | sample PhyBR1_FD_201035 | JGI IMG/M metagenome (GOLD analysis project Ga0308157, IMG submission 201035) | Phyllosphere microbial communities from UC Gill Tract Community Farm, Albany, California, United States - DLSLB.R1 | ecosystem: Host-associated > Plants > Phyllosphere > Unclassified | place: USA... | reverse complement strand
CCCCTCCCCCCCTCGGGGGTGGTGGGGCCGCTTCTCTTTCTCGGGGGAGGCCTGCGTCCTAACGGAACATGTTCGCGACGTCGTGCTCGACCTGCTGATATCCGGTGCCCGCGAGCTCCAGGCGGTGGGCGAGGTTGTTCAGCGCTTCCTCGACTTGCAGGTGCAGCGCCTGCCATTCGGCCGCGAGACCCTGGAACGCCTGCGAGGCGGCGCCCTGCCAGGCGCCCTCGAGCTGCTGTACGCGCCCCATGATCAGAGCGACCTCGCCTCGCAGGCGTTCTGATCCGGCCGCGACCTCGGACTTCGTGGCGATGAGCGATTCGCTGTCCACGGTGAACTATCGCAACTCGTAGTTGCTTGCCGCGAACGCGGAGCCCGATACTCTGAGCGCATGGCGAGGCACCTAACGACGGCCCAGCCGCTCGCGCAGAAGAGCGTCGGCTGATGAGCGGGGGAGACGAGCCCCGCCTGGTCTGGTCCGAGGTGCTCGACATGATGTCGATCAGTCCCGGCATCGAGACGCTCGACGAGCTCATCGCTGCGCTCGAGCGATATCGCGACGATCCGCCGGAGCCGAGCCCGCCGCGGCGCGGGATGCGCGGGATCTGACCGCCGGCGGTGAGTCGTGGTGACTCGAACATATGTTCTATACTCGGCGGATGGGATCAAGCCGCCGATACCCGGACCACGGTGAGAAGCTGCGCGAGGAACGTGAGCTGCGCGAGGCCGCCACACACGGCCCGCTACGGACACTCACGCCCGAGCAGCTGGCACTAACTCGGTCACCGGTCACGGTCGCCCCGCCGCGCGCTCCGATCAGCGGCACGGCCTGGCTGCGGTTCGGTGACACCGACGTACAGGCCACCGTCCGCATCGACCGGTGGACAGACCGCGCCGTCGGCGTTGAACTCGAACTCGACGGGAAGCAGTTGCGGTGCTGGGTCTGGCGGGGAGCTGTGATGTTCGCTGGCTAGCCTGAGCTGGTGCCCTATATCGTCGCCCTTCGCCCGACCGAAACCATCGACATCAAGGTCGACGACACCGACAGCCTCGACGAGCTCTTCGCGGCCGTCACCGCACGGATCCCGGACGGCTTCGAGCTGATCGATATCCACGTCACGCAGCACAAGGCGGTGGCTCGACGTGTCGGCTACGACGAGGTGACGATCGAGTCACGCGACGAGCTCGCGACGTGCTCCCCGGACGGATGGCAAGCGGTCAGTATCCGCGAGGTGTAGACCCGCCGAACATAATGCCAGGATGAACGCATGACAGATCTCTCGCTCCACGCTTCCGATTCGACCGAGCAGCGCACCGCGGAGATCACGATCATCGCGGCCGTCAGCGACATCGTCGGTCTACCGCTCGCACCAGCACGCATCACGATCGACGATGCCCGGGTCGAGATCGACGGTGCCAGCGCGGACCGCTCCGTGCTCGTCGAAGCGTACGCACGCATCGGTGTTGTGCGAGGCGGTCAGCCGAAGAAACTCGCCACCGACGCATTCAAGCTCGCCTGGGCGGGAAAGAAGGTGAGCGCCCAACGGCTCATCATCGCCGTTGCCGGCGAAGAAGCCGACGCCTACCTTCGTCGCCCCGGAGCGTGGCTGACTGCTGCACTCCGCGACGCGAACGTCGAGATCATCCACGTGCCGCTGGGCGCCGAACTACGCGACTCGCTCACTCAGGCGCAGACACGTCAGTACCGCTGAGCCTCTAGCCCTGGTGCGCGGGACTGAAGCGCCCTACTCTGTGGTCATGTGCGGCCGCTTCGCTCTCGATGACCACGTCAACAGCTCGATCACGGACTTCGTGACGTCCACGGGACGCGACCACAATGATTGGTCTCCCGACTGGGCGAACCGGTGGAACATCAAACCGACGCAGGACATTGCCGTCATCCTCGACTCCGCGAAAGCCGACGAGCTGCGCGTCGAGACAGCGCGGTGGTCGCTCGTCCCGCCGTGGTCCGACAGCCTCAAGACGAAGTTCCCCACGTTCAATGCGCGCACCGAGGGCATCACGTCTAAGGCCACTTGGAAGGGTCCACTCAAATCGCACCGGTGCATCGTGCCGGCGTCCGGGTACTACGAGTGGACCGGCGAGAAGGGCGCCAAGACGCCCTGGTGGATCCACCCCGAGAACGGAATCCTCGGCTTCGCCGGGCTCTACTCCTGGTGGCAAGACAAGACACTGCCTGACGATGCCCCCGCACGATGGACACTGACGGCGACGGTCCTCACCATGCCGACAGTCCACGAGCTCGCCACGATCCACGACAGGAACCCCGTCGGGCTGCCGCAGGCGTTCTGGGAGCAGTGGATGGACCCGAACATCACCGGCGACCAGAACCTCGTCGACGAGGCCGTGAACGCTTCGCAGGGCGAGATGATGGCGCTCGATTATCACCGGGTGATGCCATTCAAGTCGACCGATGACGGGCCGCAGATGACGGTCGAAGCGTAAATACGACGAAGGTGCCCCTCCTGCTCGAAAGCAGGAGGGGCACCTTTGAGCCGTTGGCTCTACCTCCGTTTAAGCAGCGGATAGAGCCCTCGGGACAATCAGGCAGCTACCGGATTGCAGGCCGGGCCGTGGACTCTAGTCGCCGAGGACCCACAGCTGGTACCGAGTGTGGTACGCGCCGTCACGAACCGCCCGGCATTCGACATCCAGGAAGCGAGACGAAGCGATCCAGGCCTGATACTGACACTCAAACTTAGTGTTGTACGAGGAGTGAAGGTACGGATAACTGTCCGCTTGCACAGGTGCGTCCTGAACACTGACCGTTGCGGCGGTTGCCGGCACAGCACCCAAAAGTGAGAGTGAGACAGCAGCACCGAGAACCGTTGCGGCGAAGCTTGATTTACGCATAATCATGATTCCTCTCCGTGTTGTTCCTACCGAACTCTGGAAACTACGCGCAACGGACGCCGACAACAATGGGCAGAACTACCCTTGCCGTTCTGATCGCCCTCACTTAGGCAGGACGCGCTCAACCGAGCCCGAGCTCACCGAGCCCCGATCACAACGAACGTGCCCCTCCTGCTCGAAAGCAAGAGGGGCACCTGATGAAGTTGTTTCTACTTCGACAGTTCGAGGTAAGCAGTTCTCGTTCGAGAGACGCACATCCACACGACAGCGAGGAGATGGACTGTGACGACTGTTACCACGCCGGACCAGACCGGGTGCACCCCGACCCCCGGCGCGGGCTCTGTTGCCGCGGCAACGATCGCAACAATTGTCAGAACAAACGAGACGACGACCGCATAGAGGACGTTCCTGAACAGCTGGTCGATAAGTTCGGGCAGATTCCGTTTGCTCTGTACACGCGGGTCACGCACCACATTCAGCCGCAGCTGGAACACGAAAATCACCAGAGCGAAGAGGAACCCCGCGAGCACTGCAAACCCTGCGATGAGGTCGCCCAGCACTGTTAGTCGTACGCCGAGGAGTCCAACTCCCGTCCCTGCGATAAGCGGAAGAACGAGTTGCTGGACGATAACCGGCCAGATCAGCCGATTGCGCGTTCCCCGGAAGGTGGCTAGATGATCCCAACCGACGCCTTCGCGGCGAGGTCGACCGGTAGAGTCTTCGCTGCTTCGTCGTCCCACGGCGTGAGCTTCCATTGTTCGGTCCATGTGAGCCCCACTTCCTCGAAGTATTCTCGCACTTCGGTGACCGCGGCGTCTACGAACTCGGGCGTTGTCGGGCGGTCCTCATGATCATCGGCGATGAGGACCCGGATGGCGGGCACCCGTTCACGCTCGACACTGAACATCTTCTCGCGCCCGTCACGCGCCACCTTGACGAAGGTCTCGTCGATATCGACATCATCATTGAATGCGATGAAGCTCGACGCAGTGATGTCTCCCTTGCGGAGCCCTTTGAGCAGCGCTTTCGGCAGAAACTTGCTGCCCTTGTCAGGAAGGAGCGTCTGCTGTAGCCGACCCGTTGCGGTCGGCTGCGCATCGAGCCCGTCCTTGATATCTGTCGGAATGTCGTACGCGACGGCTCGAACCTCGAGCAGTTCTGCGCCCTCGACCCATGCGTCGGTCTCCAAGACCGTCTCGTCGCTGAATGCGAACGTGGAGAATGTGCGGGTTAGGTACTCACGAAACGCGCGCAGCACGGGCCGGATGCTCGTACTGTTCCCGACTCTCTCGATGACGAATACTCCGGTTTCCGCCCCGGGCGGGACGAAGAACAACAAGCGTGTTGGGATGGTAGGCGCCATCGTCGCAGTTCGGTGGTGCTCAACCTCGTGCGTTTCGGCGTCGAGCGTGACGCCGTCTTCACCGAAGTTGCCTGCCTCCACGGTGGCTACGACGTATCGCCCTGTCGCCTCTACCGCCGAGATCTTGAGGTATCGCCCACGTTGATAGTCGGACAGCTTCTTCGGGTCGGCCTCTTCGGCCCAGGCTTTGAACACGTATAGGAGGTCGAATCCATCGACGTTATCGAGCTTCGCGAAGTGCTGCTTGCGGTTCTTCCCAGGGCGAGCTGTGAACGACACGAGGCCGATGGTCCGTTTTGGCATTGTCTCTCCAGGTCAACGATAGAACGAGAGATAAGTCTGCCAGTAAGCGATCACGGCGGTATAACAATCGTGCCTTCGCGGCGCTCGAGAGCGCCAGCCGCGGGGTGCGAAGTGCTGTGCCGGTATTGCGCTGGAGCCGGTGCCCCGAGAAGATCGAGGCATGGAAGAGACGATGGTCATGATGTGGCGCACCGACAGCCCTGAACTGCCGACACGTCAATCAGCGCACTTCACGAAGCCGGTGTGGATGCACGACCCGAATTTCGTCGATACGCACGGCGACGGCTGGCGCACAGTGGGTTACCAGTTCGTCGGCCAGCACCCGTCAGGCGACCTCATCATCTCAGTCATGCTCGCTCGGGACATCCCCGTCGAAGGTGATGTATCCGGTCTCGTCGATCCGTGAACCGGTCCACGACGAAGTAGGCGCATTACGAGGCGCGGAGCCGAGGCCGATGCGCTTGAGCCAGGCATCGACGGCGGGGACCGCCATCACTCGCGAGAGCGCGGCGGAGATCGCTGCAGCACCCGCGATGAATGCCGCGGCCGCAGCAACCCACGACGCCGGCAGCACATCGGCGACAGCGTCGAGCACCTGAGGTGCGACGAGCACGAACACGGCGATTGCGCCGGCGATTCCGACGATCACCTGGACGGCGGTGCGTAGGACGCGCTGCGCCTTGAACCAAATTTCTCCCGAGACGGGCGTCGTCTTATCGATCATTGGGTCTCCTTCAAGGTGTTGGTGTCGGTCGACGAGTAGGTCGGCCAGGGTGGAATGTCGGCGGCGTCAACGCAGGGTGCGCCGAAGAGGATGCGGCGAAGGTGGGAGGCGTGCTCCTCGATGAGGCGGCGGCGCTGCGCTTCCTTGTCGGTGCGTTTCCACGCACGATCGACCTCGTCACGCCGCTTTCGTCCGGCACCGCTGAGTGCACCGACGCCGCGCTTGGTCAGCTCGAGGAGGATTCCCCCACCACCGGCGGCGGCGATTAGGGATGCGATGTCTGCTGCATCCATCAGTTACCCCCGGCGTGGTTCGTAGCTGTACTCCCGGATCAGGAGCCCCCGCAGGGTGAAGGGCGCGGAGGCGAGCAAGATGATGCCGATCTGTGTGAGTCGAGACGCGCCCAGGTCGAGGCCGCGAATGTGGAGGATGACGACGACCGCGAGGTAGATCGCGAGCCCGATGAAGATCGGGGCGATGCCGAGAAGCCTCTCGACCCACCACCAGCCCGGCAGGACCGTCACCGCCCCGACAACACCGCCGAAGATGAACAGCCCCGCCCAGAGCATCGTGGTCACCGTCCCGAGCGGCCCCTCGATCGATTGCGGAGGCTTCACGAGCGTGACGACGCCGACCGCGACCGTGACTGCGTAGATGACCAGGTAGGCGACCTTGAGATGCCGAGGCTCGGTGATCGACTCCCACACGCGTCGCGCTCGCACAATGACAGCACGCACGGTTACTTCCCCGCGACGTACGCCAGGCGTTCGACCTTCTGCGCCCGCGACCAGCTGCCGTGCCTCACGTAGCGGGTGCCGCCGGTGAGGTCGTCGAGGACATCGCCCGCGGCGTTCACGACGTTCTCCGGAATGGCGTGGTGGCGCAGGATCCGGTCGAACGACCAGCGTGCGACCTCCGTGTACCCAGGAAGGCCAGCGTCAGCCCAGGCTTTGTTCTCCCCGTCAGCGCCGTCGACGCCGTTGATGAACTCCGGGCCGACCTGATACAGCCGACCGTTGTCTTTGAGCTTCAGGTAGCGCATGTCGTCCTCCTCGGACTGGTTCGTGTCGTTGCTGATCTCGGTGCCGCCACCGCCAGCGCCCGTCGCGGATCCGCCCACGTGCTCAGCGAGCCACGTGTACGGATTCACTTGGCCGGTGTTTCCGGCGTGCCACTGGCCGGGGGTGATCTCGAGGTGGTGATGCTTCCGCCACGGCGCAGGGTTTCCCGCCCCGTCGAACAGGCCGGAGTAGCCCATGTCGATGAGCGGATCACCGGCACGCACCTGGTCACCAACGCTCACGCGCGCGGTCGCAGCGGCGGTGTGCAGCGACCGGGAGAAGAACCCGTCGTGCTGAACCCACACCATGTACCCGGCGACGCTCGACCAGCCGACACCGGAGTTCCAACCGACGTACACGACCGTGCCGTCAGCGATCGCGTGAATGGTGTCGTACCCGTAGAAGTCGGTTCCAAGATGCCAGGTCGAGGCATCACCGTATGCGCCGGACCCGCGCGGGCCGAAGCCCGACGAAATCGGTGGTGGGGTTGTGCGGCCATTCGGCCAGAGGATCGCCACAGCGGCCCTCCTTTCAGGGATGAGAAAGCCGCGTCGTAATCTGCGGCTGAAAATATCGGTACTCTGACGGCGTGAACCAGCAACCCAACATCCGGATCAAGCCCCTCGTGACGTTCTCGATCATCGCCATCGCAGTTGCCGTCCTCGTCTACGTAATCGGCGCGCTATGGATCGTCAACTCCTACGGGCCAGGGCCTGGCGAGGACGCCCCCAAGGGGATCGGCGCTGCCGTCGTGGTCGCGATCGTCACGCTTGTGAGCGGCATCTGTTCCGTCATCAGCGAGATCTTGACGGAAGGCTCTCCGGTGAAGAAATACTTCACAATCGGGGAAAAGCTCACCCGGCTGCTCGCCCTCGCCGTTGCAGCGTTCGCGGCGATCTTCGTCTTCGGCGGCCTCGTCTAGCAGGATCCCCAGGGGCCCTGCCGTTTCCGATGACCGGACCCGTTCGCCTGTCAGGCCTACGCTGCAGACGGCAGGAAGCTCGGCCAGTCTAGGAACGTGTGCCACGACACCTGCAACGGGTAGGCGCCGTGCGCGAGCGTGCCTTCGGAGAACGACGCGTACAATCCCGTCTTAGGGTTGAGGTAATCGATGTAAGCGCCTGCGTGAGCTGCTCGCGCTCGGCCGCGGCAAGGTGGTCGAGTGACATGCGTCCTCCTAGATGCAGAAGGTCCCGCCAATGACGGGGCTCAGTGGCGGGGCTGCCGGGGTGCGGGTCACCCGATCAGTGGGGCGTGCCGTGCCGTCATCGCGGCGAACTGCGCCTGGATCTGGTTGGCTGAGAGGGCTCGTTTGAAGATCTGGTGTTCGGCGAGACTGAAGTCGGACTCGCCCCACCCGCCGAGGTAGTGCTGGTACTCGAAGCCCGTTCCGGTCACTTCCGGAGTGGAGACCTGCACGTCTGCACCGATGTGCATCCGTGACGATGCCCCGTTGTAGACGACAGCGACCGGTGCCCATTCGCCGTCCCACACCACACGTGCACCCTTGCCGGCATTCGCGGCACCGAGATCATCCAGCCAGAGACGGTTCGCGCCGCGGTACACGTGGTATCGGCCGATGCGCCAGAACCGGTGCACCGAAGCCCCACCCACCGCGCGTAGCAGCGAGACCGTCGTGAACGGTTCCTGGAACGTGATCCCGTTCGTGAGGGAGTTCCCCGAAGAACCGAAGATCGTCGCGTACCGGCTGATGCCATCATCGACGATCCGCGGACCCAGCGTCCCGTCGGGCTGCTTGCTCATGTTCGACGACCCCGCCCGGTCCGTCAGGCCCGTGACCATCTGCCCGTTCTGTCCATACTCCGTCGCCGGCAGGTACCAGTGATCAGGCGCGACAGGCCCCGCGGCAGGGAGCCGGAGCGGCACGTCCGGGCCGAAGAACTCATCGAAGATGTACTCGACTGTGCGTGTCATGATGTGAGAATCCCCCAGTAGTTGTCGAAGATGTACCGCGCGAGCGCCTGGTTAGCGGCCGAGGTCGGATGATCAGAACTCGACAGCAGCGACGGTGGCGTCACGCCGTCATCGATCGCCGCCTGATCCGCGGCCGTCGGGGTAATGCCCGCCGCCGTGAGGGCAGGGCCCCGGTAGAACTGCGCCGCGGGTACGAAGTGCTCACCGAATGCCTCCCGGATCGCCTTGTTGCGGGCGTCCAGTGCGGTGCGGGCAGCGGTGCCGAGCTTCTCCTCGCTCCACGGCGGGATCTCGAGCACGAGGAACCGGTGCGGGTCCTTCTGGTGATTCACCATGTCCCGGATCAGATTGATGTTCGAGGTGGTGGAACTGTTCGGGTCGTTTCGTCCGGCCCAGTAGATGAACGCATCACCGCGACGCTCGTGAGCTTCGATCGGCACCCAGGCAGCACCGGACGGCGGCATCCACCCCTCACCCGACCCACCGAGCCGGTGGAAGGTGAAGTTGTTTGAGCCGTCGTTGATGAGCTCGCCGTACATCCCGGCCAGGTGGCCGATGCCGGAGGCGGTGCCGCCTTGGTAGTCCATGTAGACCCGCGTCGAGATCTCCGTCACCGCGACAGTCGCACCAGGTGCAACGGAGGACACGCCCAGCTTCACTGTCGCCGGGGCGCCACCCTGACGGGCAGCGATACCTGCGGCGCCCTGCGAGGTGACACCGCCGCCGCGGACCGTGAGTGCCTGCGGCAGTGCAGTGATAGGGCCTGTGAGGCCTCTCGCGAGCGAGTCGCCAAACACGTACACGCCCGTCGCGGCACCACTGCCACCATCGCCGGGCGTCGAACCTTCGCCGGAGAAGTTGCCCATCAGGCGCGCGTCCATGCCGATCGCCAGCGGGGAACGATAGGTGCGGTCTCGGTACACCATCGCCAGCCCGGCATATCCCTGCGAGACGGTCTCCTGCATCGCGCCGATCTTCACACCCCCACCCTTGACCAGAGACAACGGCGACCGGAACGCACGATCCCGGAACATCGCCGCGAGCGGGTCGATGTCGGCATAATGCGGGGCACCAGGGTTGTCGTGGAAGACGATGAGATCATCGCTGTCTCGCAGCGCTTCCTCGACGGCTTCCTCGACGGCGCGCACCATCTCCGGGTCGTTCGGGTCGATCCCGCCGGACGGGCCGGCCGGGCCTCGCACATTGACTTCGCGTTCCCAGACCATCTCAGTTCCTCCACTTTTTGATCCAGCCGAAGTCGGCACTGTCGGGGTTCGAGTCGAGCCACCGGGTGCCCTCACGGAACGTGGGCGGCGGAGTCGGGCCGATCCACATGATCTCGATCTGATCGTCCGTCGGCGGTAGATCACCGATGTCGCCGCCGGCGCCCGGTGCGAATGGCTCTTTCCAGAGCACCCAGTTCCTTGACCGACGCTCCGGGGGTTCTGTCTCCTGACCGGGCGGCAGCCGGTCGAGCCACAGCGTGTACCGCAGACCAGGAGCGTTATCGAGTTGCACCGTGAACTCACCCGTCGCCGGGTTCAGATTGCAAAGCACCTCGTCGTCGGTCATCACCGCCGCGCCGAACACCGTCGGCCGGGACGGCACCGCCCACAACCGCGATTGCTGCAGGGCGGGCATGAGCTTCCCTCCCGCATCGGTCAGCTTCCCTCTGATGGGTGCCAGAGCCATAGCGCCTCCTCGGCGAATCGATATTGTGTGGTCATGTGGGAAGTGATCGCCGCTGTCATAGCGACAGCGCTAGGTATCGTCGTGCTGCCATTCGCGACGTCCGTCGCATCGAATTGGCTCGATGACCACCGCGCTGATCGAAAAAGGCGGCGTGAGTTGTACGAAAAGCTCGAGGTGCTCCTAGCGCGAGGCACATCGATGGAGACCGCGAAGGAGAAGCAAGAAGTGAGGCCTCTGCTTTTCGCACAGATGGGGCCACGCGACCGCTTCATCCGCAAGGCGACGTGGAAGGCATTGACCTACGCGGCAACGGAAGAGGAAAACGACGTCCTCAGATGGTGGGTGTTCGGGCACAGCCGCGCCGCACGTAAGCTCGCGAAGAAGCTCGTCAACGCGTCGTCCACCAGCCGATCAGCGCAATCATCCCCACCGCCAACAGATAGATCAGAGGAATAAGGAGCAGATGAATCGGTTCCACGGCCTTCTCTCCTGTCGTTGTTGCCCGGTATCCTGGTTCGTATGAAGAAGGCAGGCTGGATCGCGACCATTGCCGCAGGCGTCGTCCTCGTCGGCGGTGGCGCATGGGGTGCCACAACACTCGCCGCCCAGCCCACCGGGGACTCGCAGATCTACATCGACAACGCAGCACCGGAGGCGAGCGCGACACCAGAGGTCACGCCGACACCGACCGTTGAACCGACACCAGAGGTCACCGAGTCGCCGGCGCTGAGCGCGGACGAGGATCTTTTTCTGTCCGGCGCGCGTGACGCCGCGATCGTTGACGGCCTAGACATCTCAGACGAAGAGCTGCTGGCCGGCGGTTACCGAGCATGCGACATGATCGCAGCCGCCGGCACCACCGAACTCGGGCATGAAGAGCGAGCGGTCCCGCTCACGAGCACAGCGGTTCACAATGGCTTCGCGAAGCTCGCGAGCGAGTACCTCTGCGGTTAGCCCGTCTGTGAGGCCATGAATTGACGCGGATCGATCGCCGTGCCGTTTACGTGCGTCTCCCAGTGCAGGTGTGCGCCGGTCGAGTTGCCCGTAGATCCGACAGCACCGATGCGAGCACCCCGCTCCACGGAGTCGCCCACCTGTAGCTGCGATAGCGCGGCCATGTGGAAGTAGTGCGTCGAGATGCCGTTTCCGTGATCGATGATCACGTAGTTGCCTCGGCCAGAGTCGAACCCGACGCTGGCTATCTGGCCGTCTCCCGCGGCGGGGATGGATGAACCATAGGGAACAGTGAAGTCCTGGCCTGCGTGGAGTCGCCACTGTCCCGAGACGGGGTTGATGCGCATGCCATAGAACCCGATCACAGGATCGGTAGCCGACTGGCTGAACGGCCACATGTAGGACCCTGCGATCGGTCCGGGCCCGGATCCACCCCCGCCTCCAACGCCCGCAGTCGCATAGACATGCTTCGTCTCGTCGTCTATGGCGAGGTACTTCGCGGCGCGTCCCGTGGGGATCGGACCGGCTCCGAGGATGCGCACGCCCGACGAATCGAGCAATATCGACCCGTTGCCGACACCTCCGGTGATCCCCGCTGAGACCTGGTCGTCCTGAACGGTCACATGCGCGTCGCCCGAGAACATCTCGATCTGATTGCCCGACGGAGACGAGTAGAGCTGCGCACCGTTGTCGAAGACGACTGCGCCGCCGCCCTCCGTGGGATCGATCGTCATCGAACCTGCTTGGATCGTCCCGTCGTCGCCGTTCAGCACGACCTGCGCGGAGCCGACGCCGACGGTCACACGGCCGCCCGAGCCGGGCGTGATGAGCACGTTGCCGACCTTTACCTGACCGTTGCCAAGGACTTCAAGGTCACCGGTGAGATCCACGTCGCCTGCGATGTCGCCGGGCCCGTTGAACTCCCACGGGCCATTCTGCGTCCATTTGCCCTCAGCGACCACATCGCCAGTGATCGCACCGTTGCCCGTGAACCGCCACGGTCCCGACCATGTGATCTGGCCGTCGCCGATGAGCTGGCCGATGATGCGGAGGATTCCGTACACGAACTGCGATCCGGTGGGATCCTCAGCGGTGCCAACCTCGAGGCCTTCCTCGCTCTTGACGCGCAGCGCGCCACGGTCAACGGCCGTGTTTTGGATCGCCGTGGACGCCATGAGGCGGCGCACGTCGCGTGTTTGTCGGCGGCGGGCGTCGTACGGGTCTGAGAGGTCACGAACCATACGGCTGCACCTCCATGGTGATCTTGTTCGCGTCACCGCCGGTGAGGGCGATGACGCGCATCGGGTAGCGGCCATCTGAGATGCGCACGGATCCGCGCACGTCGAGGTGCAGGATCCTGCCGAGACGGATCCGGGTGAGTGTGACGACGTCGTCGAGCATGATCGGGAACGACCACTGCTCGGTGGGTCTGCGGTTCTCCGCGAACTCGTTGTCCGCGACGCCCTGAAGCGTCACTGCTCGCTTCACGTCGGGTTCGTTGCGGACGACGTCAGCGACGGGGATTCCCTCAGCGGCGAAGTCACCCTGCCACGCGATCAGCGAGTCGGTGCCGGATCCGTTGCCGAGTGCGAGCACGCCAGTCACTTGCCGGGATGCGCTGCGCTTCACCTTCAGCTTCGGGATCGCAGTCTTCATCGTCGATGCGGGGAGATCCATTTCGCCGCTCGTGACTGGTTTCGCCACGCGCGTGCGGAACCGCACACCGGTGTCGGTGAGATACGGCTCGAGGAGGACCTCGTAGCCGGTGCGTTCGATGTCCTGGATGATGTCTTCGAGGTAGCGGAAGTCGAACCAGTCGACGTCGAGCACCCAGCCGCCACTACCGTCGCCTGGGGGATCGATCGGCATCTGCCAACCGTCCCAACCCATCGAGCGCTGCACGACGCGACGCACGTACCCGGATGCCGAGAGGCCCGTGGCTTTCAGATCCCCGGCGTGAATGTTGTTCACACCGGCGGTCATGCGCCACGTCCAGTACGTGCGGGCCTCGTACGTGTCGATCGTGAGTGTGCCGTTGGCCTCGTCCCAGTCGGAGTCGATGATGATGCCGACATGACCCACGGCCGTTCCGTCGTGGACGCCGATCATCCGAGCCCGCTCTTTAAGCAGGACATCCGTCACGGCGGGATCCGGTGAGATGCGCGCGAGCTTGATGACGAAGCGGCCGCGGCCCTGCCCGTTCAGGCGGCAGGGCCAAGACTTCGACACGACCGCAGCCGTGATGTCGAGGCAGTGGTCGCCCGTCATCGTCTCGTACACGGAGACCGTGAGCTTCATGGCACTCCTCAAATGTCAGTGTCGTGCACGGCCACGGTCAACGTCCCTGCGCCCGTTGTGGGAGCGAGGGACATTGAGACACCGGGCCCGGGTGGGATCTCCCACACCTCGCTGCGCGATGTGGCCTTCTCGAGCAGGGCACCGTTGCGGTACACCCAGCCGGTCGCGAAGTCGATGACGTCGGTGGACCCGGCGGATAGGGGAGCGGTCACGACGAACTGCTTCCCGCCTGGCCCGTTGATTCGGTAGCTCGTCATGGTTGTTGACGCGCGGACGGTGACCTTCGGCAGCGCCCCGTACCGTCCACGATGGAACACGTTCATGCTCGTGCCCGAGTACGTGCGCAGCTCGCCCCGCTTGAGAGGATCCACGCACCGCAGGTCGACCGACCATGTCGCCTCTGGTGCGAATCCGACCGTGTCGAATCGCACGTCGACGACCTCGGCCGTGAGTGTGAACCAGTCGCGCCCTGCCTCGACATGCACCGCCCGTTTTCCAGGACGGTGCATGCCGTTCAGGTGCCGACGGAGCGCCTCGAGCTCACTATGCGTGTTCGCTGACACGAACCCCGCCATGCGAGGGAACCGTGCCGGATAGTACGGTGCCGAGTCGTAAACACCCATGGCGGGGCGCTTCTCGTCGTCGAACTCCGCACGGAGGCTGTCGAGGAACCCGTCGAAGTCCCCGTCGTTCGGGCCAATGTGGAACCGGCCCTTGCCCCGGTATTGGTCGCCGTAGAATCGCAGCGAACCGATGGTGACGATCGCGCCGCTCATCCCTGACCTCCGAGATAGTCGTCATCCGACTGTCGGGATCCTTCGACCCTGATGTCGATGTAGTCGAGGATGTTGACCCCCGTCCGGTTCACAACCTCGAGTCGCGGAAGCCGCGCCGCCGCAGGTGTGCCCGCCGAAACGGATCCAGCCGCATGGTGCGATGCCCCCGAGGGGATGTACGTCCCGCCAAGAATCGCCGCCGTCTCAGCCATGAGCTGTTCCGACCGTGCTCGCTTCTCGAGCGCGTGTGGGATGTACGACTCCCCACCGGTTTCCGGCTCCGCCCAGACGCGATACGCGCCTGCGCGGGCCATCTGCGCCACATGCTGCTCACGGTGACCACCGTTCGCATACGACTCGATGACGTTCCCGCCGCTATTGGCGAAGACCTCACGGCCACCCTCCATCTGACCGCGGGTGCCGTCGTCCGACCACGTGACCGTGACCATCGCCTTGATGCGTGCGATGCGCTCTTCCTCAAGCTGTCGTAGAGCTTCCTCGGCCTCCGCCGTTTCGGCGAGGACCTTGATCTGCTTCTCCGACGGCATCCGGAGGATCTGGTCGGCGAGCGCTTCGGCTTCTTCTTGCGTCGCGCCGAGGTCTTGAGCGTTCTGGATGAACGCGTCCCGGCCGTCGCGGAGACGCTGGATATAGTCGTCGACGTTGCTGTCGAGAGCGAACTGCGCTTCTGCAGCCTCACGAGCACTTCCGGCCTGATCTTGCAGCAGAGCCATGTTGTCGCGTCCCGCCTCTGTCGCAAGGTCGAGCCCGCGCGCGTAACCTTCCTCGCCGGCGGCGATCTGCTCGACCTGGTCACGCACGGCATCGAGTGCCGCCTCGTAGTCCGAAGACGTTGTTATCGCGGTGTTGTTGGCGTCGTTCGCCTCGTCGAGCTTTTCGATGAGGGCGTTCAGCTGGTCGGTGACCGACTGCACCGCTTCGGACTCCTCGAGGTATTTCTCGGCAGAAGTCTTTGCGACCTCGCCGCCCTCCTTGTTGGCGTCCGATGCGGAACCCATCGCCGTCTCGAGCAGCGCAGCCTGGCGTTCCGCTTCCGACATTCCTTCGGTGAGGACGCCCTGCTCCGTAGCGGTGGTGGTGACCTGATCCTTGTAGTCAGGCATCAGCGACAGGAGCGCCCACAGCTGCTTGCGCGACCCGTCCGACTCGTCAGCGAACAGCTTGAACTGGCGCTGCGCTTCCACCATGTCCGTGGACGCAACCAACGAGATCTCTTCGCCCAGCTCACCCACGAGGGCGTTGAACTGGTAGACCTCGCTCGACCCTGAATCCATCGCGAGGTGCGCGCGCCCGTACCAGGTGTCCCACAGCCCAGCGGACTGATCGAGACGTTCGCCGAAGTTCTTGAGGTCCTCGTTCATGTCCCGGACGGTGAGCGGCTGCTTGCCATCCGCGAGAGTCTTCCACGCCGAAGCGGCTGACTCTGCGACCTTGAGAGACGACTGCATGTCGGCACTCGATGCGCCGACGTCGTCGATGATCCCCTTGAACCCTTGCAGGGCGAGGATCCCGGCTGCGATCCCGGCGGCCCACGGGCCCGTGAGGAACGACGCCATGCCCTTGAGCGCCCCCGTTGTACGGGGCAGTTGGGCGGTCAGCGTCGCGCGTGCCGCGTTGAACTCGATGATCTTCGGGACTGCGAGGAGCATCACGCCACCGAACAAGGCCACAGCGCCCGCGCCGAGCCCGAGCACGCCGATCATCTGCTGCACGGGCTCCGGCATTCCGGCGATGAAGCCGGTCACGGTGGAGACAGCGCCAGCCATGTCGGCGAGCATTGGGAGGAACACGCCACCGATGTCGATCGCGGCGTCCTTCACGCTGTTCCGCATGATCTGCAGCTGTGATGCCGTCGTCTCGTAGCGCTTGTTTGCCTCGGCGGTGAGCGCGTTGTTCGCTTCGAACTCAGCGTTACCCTGCGCCATTGCCTCGGTGAACAGGTCGCCCGCGGACGCGGCACGCAGCAGCGCGTCACGCATGCGAACTTCGGTGATCTCGAGGTCGGCGAGGATGCCGAGCGTCGACTGTCCCTGGGCTTCCGCGTTGCCGAGTCCCTTGACGAACAGCGACAGGGCTTCGGCCGGGGCCTTGCGCCACTGTGCGGAGAACTCTGCAGCCGATACGCCAGCGATTGACGCGAACTGGTCGAGTCGGTCGCCGCCTTCCTCGACGGATGCGGCGATGTCGATCATGACCTTCGAGACCGCAGAACCGCCAGCCTCCGCCTCGATACCTACCGAGGACAGGGCAGTGGCGAGACCGAGCACATCGCCCTCGGTGAGGCCGACCTGCTTGCCCGCACCGGCGAGACGCATCGACATGGCGACGATCTCGGCTTCGGTCGTGGCGTAGTTGTTGCCCAGCCCCACGACGGCGGAACCGAGCCGGTCGACGTCGGACTGCGAGGTGCCCATGATGTTGATGAACCGGGCCAGGGCGGTAGCGGCTTCGTCAGCGGAGAGATTCGTCGTCTCGCCGAGGTCGATCATCGTCTTCGTGAACGACACGACCGAGTCGGTCTGGACGCCCAACTGTCCTGCTGCCTCAGCGACGGCGGCGATCTCCTCGTGCGCGGCCGGGAGTTCCCCGGTCATGCCCCGCAGGCCTTCCTGCACGGCGTCGAGCTGCTCAGGAGTGCCGTCGACGGTCTTCGTCACACCGGCCCAGGCGGACTCCCAATCCATGGCAGCCTTCGCCGCAAGGCCGCTCGTGGCGACGAGGGCGGCACCGATACCGGTGAGTGCCCCGCCGACATCACGAGCGGCCCGCTGGCCCTCGTCCGAGAGGCCCGCGAGCTCCTTCCGGAACGACTGCGCCCCACGCTGCGACTTGTCCGCCGCCGAGCCGAACGCAGACGTGCCGTCCGCGGCCTTCTGTGTGGACTTCCCGAGACGGTCAGCGGCCTTGTCGGCCTCCGCCATATCCCGCTGGAAGACCTGTGCCCCTTGGGCTTGGATCCGGAAGATCAGTGCGCCGGCGTCGAACATCCGTCACCACCTCGTTCCTGAGCCAAGAGCTCTCGATGTGCGAGACGCGTTCGATCGCGGCGCGGATGAAATGCCAGGGGCGGGTATCGAGGGCGCGGTCGAGGTCGGCGATCAGCCCTTGCTGAGCAAGGTCGAGCTCGACCTGCCCGAACAGCTCCGGCCACACGAGCCGCCATAGGTGCGCGGCTGCGAGGCCGTCACTCTTCGGTTTCCGCGGTGCTTCTGCCGCGGCTAGGCGTCGCTCTTCGCGCCACCAGTCGGGGATGTCGTAGTCGGGGTAGACCCCAGACGAATTAGGCTCTCCAACGCCGAACTGGGCGATGTCTTCAACGGTGAGAGCCCCAAACGGGCGACGAGCGCCCATAGTGCTTTTACTCCGCCGGCGATGCCTTCACCGCCTTCGATGTAGGCGTTGATACCGGCGATGCTGAGGACCGTCTGCCAGAAGAATGCCGGCAGGAGGATGCTCTCGGCTTCCCCGAGGCGGAGTTCGTCGGATATGCGGTTGTAGACGGTGCGCTGCTCGTCGGGGAGCGGCACATACCGGCCCGCCTCGTCGTCCCAACGTCCGCCGTCGACAGCCATCATGAGGGCTGCCTCGACGTCGGTCGCGTTCGCGTTGCCGGCCGCGCCGTCGAGGTACGTGTCGGTGATCTGCTTCCCGATCCGGCCGGGGAGGGGACGCACGACGAACGTCGCCGCCCCCTCCACGGTCAGATGCAAGTCGCGGTCGACCTGCTGTGCTTTGAGCGTCATGGGATCCCTGCCTCCCTGCCGCTTACGCGCCGGTGCCGTCCTCGACGAACGTGTCGTCGATGGGCGAGATGGGCATGCGCGCGACGACGCCATCGTTGGTGAGGGTGAACGTGAGCACGTTCTTGTCGGCGTACCCGGTGTTCGCCGGGGCGACCGCGACGGAGAACTTGCCCTCGAATGCGGGCATACGCTCGTCGAGCGCGTCCTCCACGATCCGGAAGCTCCGCTTATTCGCTTCGCCCTCGCTGTAGGCGGCGTCGATGAGGTCGATGAGCCATGCCTGTGCGGCGACGATCTGGCCCGTATCCGGGTCACGGATGACCTCGGCGTCGAACGTCGGCCCGAAGTTGTAGCCGATGATGTCCTGCGACTGGCGACCCTTCGTGCCGTACACCTCGCGGGCGACGGTGATCGGTGTCGGGTTCGTGTTCAGGTTGTTGATGTCGCCCGTGGTGTTCACCCAGGCGGTTTCCTGCTGTACGAACAGCAGCTTCTGATGGGCGAGCGCGAGCGAACCAACGGAAGGCTTCGTCTCGTCGTAAATGGTGCGGTCAGCAGGCATGATTTCTCCTTGATCGGTTGGGGATGTCGGCGCACGCCGGCGACCCCTCGCGGCGGAGGGGCGGTAGGTGGGCGGCCTATCGGCGGCCGCGGAAGTGGTACGTGCAGGCGACCGCGGCGCGGCCCTGCGCATCGGGGTCGAAGTCCATCGCGGAGAACTCCCATGACCACGAGATGCCGAGCACGGTTGGCGTGTACTCCTGTTGGTCGAGGAGTGCCCGGAGGTCTGCCGCCCATGTGCGGGCGACGAGAGGGGAGCCGAGGCGGCGCGTGAAGATCTGCGTCCGGTACGTCATGTCCGCGCGCCCATCAGGCACGGGGCGGAGCGGGGTGAGGAGCGTGAACTCGTCCACCGTTGTCGGCATGACCCCGTCGAGGCGGATCCCGCGTTCGGGGATCGTGCCCGTCTTCTTGTACGCGGCGAGGTCAGCATCGTGGAGCAGCTGAGCGAGAGCTCGGTTCAGGATGATCTCGGGAGCGTCAGCCATCGCGACCCCCTAGCCGCTCGAGCGCCTCGCGCCAGATCCGCGCGATCCGCTCTTGTTGCTCCGCTGTAGGCCGGATCGGGACGTAGCATTCAGCGCTGGCGTCCCACTCCATGAACGGCTGATCACCCACCGCGCACCCGCTTCCGGGTGATGTCGCCGAGCTCGGCACGGTTCTCCACGATCGCGTTCTCCACCCACTTGCCTTGGGCTTGCGGGTTCGCGTCCGTCGAGAAGTTGTACTCGGGATGCTCGTGCAGGCGGGCGGCGTAGGGCGTGTCCACGACGATCGCTGCGCCGCCGTCCGGAGTCTGCGCCCGCTCCACCGTGTGAGCTCCTGCGAGCGTGCCCTGATCCCAGGGGGATCGGTCGACGGCAAGAGCCATGCCACGTTCGGCGGCGAGGTTCAGTCCGTCGACGAGGTCCGATATCACCTGTGCGCCGGCGCGGCCGAGGTTGTTCGTCATGCTGACGGTTGCCTTGATCGCCATGATGCTCCCTACTCGAGGTGGAGCTCCGCGTGACTGGGTGTGCCGCGGTACTCGGCGTAGTCGGAAGTGATGACCTCTGACGTGCGTTCCCGTGGCGTGCCTGCCCACACGGTCACGCGGGACCGGGGGAGCGTGTCGTGTTCCGGGAGGACGACCACTGTCGTCGACGAGGTGACCTCCTGGCCCGACGTCGGGGAACTCGAACGGCGGTCGACGACGAGGCGCGCGGACTGCTCCACGTACGCCGGCACATCGGTGACCGGGTCGCCCCAGATGTCGCCCTCCGCGCTCTCACCGATCAGCGGGCGGATCGTGACGCGCTGCGGGAGGTGACGATTCCGGAGCCTGACCATGACGCCCCCTACGTGTGTGCGACGAATGCGGTGATGAGGCCCGCGTTGCGGAGGATCGTGATCGCCTCCGCGGATGCCCGAGCCTCAGCGGGGGAGCGTTGGCCGCCCGCTGCAGTCGAGCCGAGCGATACAGAGAGGATCTTCGTGACGCCGCTGATCGCGTCAGCGCCCGTCACATCGCTGGTCTCGTCCCACCAGGTGACCTGAGCGCACGTCGCCTCGGTCATCGCTTCGGAGACGCCCGGATCGACCGGGTAGCCGTCGTCATCGGTCTCGTACCGGGCGAGACGCACGTACGACTCCACCTGAATCGACGCACGCCGCAGCAGGGCGTTGAGCTCCTTGTCCGTGACCGGTTCGTCGTTCTCATCGACGGGCTGCTCACCGCCCGTGAAGACGTAGTAGTCAGCGGCTGTCGCGTACGTGCGCATGATGTCCCTTCGTGGTGATCCCGGCGCGACGGACAGTGCCACGTCGCGCCGGGATCCGGTGCAGCTACTTCTTCGCGGCCTCGGCGGCGGCCTTGTCGGCTTCCGCCTTCTCCGCTTCGGCGGCAGCCTTGGCCTTCTCGGCGGCTTCCGCTTCGGCTTTCGCGTCAGCAGCAGCCTTGGCCGCAGCCTTCAACTCGGCCTCGGTCGGGGCCACGGTGTAGCCCTGGCGGGTGAAGTACGAGACCGCAGCCTCGTCCTTCGTGGTCCCGACACCGTCAGTGAACGCGACGCCCGCGACCTTGCCAGTGAAACCCTTCACGGGCGTTGTGATCTTCGGCATGATTACGCTCCTCGTACCTGGATGTTGCGGAACACGGACGCGGCCTTCGTCGCCTTGAGAGCAACGGAGACCGGGCCAAGCTCGACCTCGCCGCGCTTCACCGCACCTGCCTGGGTGAAGTCGGGCAGCCACGACTGGGCCAGCTGACCGCCGACCGTGGACACCGCGTGGAACCCGTCGAGGGCGACACGGAAGGCGTACAGGTCGGTCAGGTTGGTCTCCTCGACGGTGGCGACCGTGCGGGTCTCCGTCGGGATGATGAGGCTCGAGGAGCCTGCAACCTCACCAGCGTCGACCAGCACGATGTCGCCGTACTGCTCCCGCACGATCGGACGCCCGTTCGGGCCCATGAGGCCGTCGACGGGATTCTTCACGTACTGGCCGGCACGACGCACAGCAGCGCGGACGCGCGCCAGGCTGTCCTTGTTGCCGACGACGACCGTGGGGGTGCCGTCGAGCAGCCCCAGCCATTCGTCGAGCGCGTCGAGCGCCTTGTGCTCTGCGCGGTCGTTGGTGTCGAAGTCACCCCAGCGGGTGACCTCACCAGCACGGAACTCTGTCGACGAACCGACGAGAGCCTTGTCGAGGCCGTCGAAGCCGTTAGCGTCTGTCGCGGTGTCGCCGTTGATGACGAGGTCCTGGAACTTCGTCCGGGCCGCCTTGATCTTCTGCGACATGTTCAGCGCGATGCCACCGGAAGCGGCAGGGCCGACCTTCGCGACGACACGGTCGATCGCGAACGAACCACCCATCACGGCCAGATCGGTCGTGTAGTGCTGCGTGGTGACGTTCTGGTCGGTGTACTCGGTGTTGATCTCACGAGTCGCCGCGGTCGCCTCGGTGATCTGGCGACGGTACCCGAAGGTGAGAGTCGCACCGCCACCGGCAGGGTTCACGACGTCGTCGAAGATGAGGGCGTCGAGGATCGCGGATTCCTTGCGGAACTCGTCGATGACTGCGACGTCCAGGTCGGTCTGGGCATTGTTCTTGCCCTCAGCGAGAGTGATAGGCATGGGATCCTCCTGGGATCAGGACGACATTGCCGACTTCACGGCGCTGTCGAGAGTGATGGGTGTCTTGGGTGCGCCGCCGCCCTGGTGCCCGCCACCGCTTGTGCCGGGGAGAGTGACTGCGCGGTAGGCCGAGTTCTTATCGACCGCGTTCGTGATCGCCGTCTTGACCGCTTCCTCATCGGTGAGGTCGACGTCGGCGAAGGTCTTCATGAAGCTCGAGGAGTCGAGCAGCAGGTCGGGGCGCGCGCCGTGCTTCGGTGCGTTGAGCAGCAGAGCACGTTCGCGGGCGAGGGAGTCGCGCTCAGCGGCGAGGTCGTCGCGTTCCTTCTGCGCGGTCGCGAAGTCCGACGTTGCTTTTTCCGCCGCGAGACGGTGGGTCTTGTTCTCCTCGCGGAGCTCGCGCACGTACTCGTCTCGATCGCCCTTGTAGTTGATCGGTGGCTTCGGCTCGGCATGCTGGGCCGGGGGAGCCGGCTGCGCGGGCGGCTGAGGTGCGGGCGGTGCCGGTGGGGTCGCGGGCGGCTGCTCGCCGCTCTGCCCCGTCGTCGGGTTCGCGCCGTCCTCACCGTCAGCGAAGCGGATGCCGAGGATATCGAACCGGGTGAACGCGCGCGGCCCGTAGACCTTGTGCTGCTTGAACATGCGTGAGCCTCCTGCTCATCGGAACCCCGCACCCTGCGTACGGGGAAGATCAGGCCGTGCCGCCGTCGTGCAGGGCCAACGACGGCACGGGGTTAGTAGCCTCGATGCGTGGAAGCGCAACGAAACAAGCTGAATCGGGGCCTTGTCGCTCAACCGTGGAAGAAGAACGCGCGAGCGGAGTTCGATCGATGGTTCAACACCCCAGGCGAGAAGGATCCGGCCGACGTTCGGTTTGCCATTGCAGTGCGTGAGCATCGGGCTATGAGACTGGTAAACCAGGTGGCATGGCTTGTCGCCATGGCAACTTTCGGCATCGCAATCGCGGCTCTGTTCGCGGCGCTTGGTGCTCCGAATGGGGTGGCTGTGACTGTCTACTTCCTGTACGGGATCGTTGCTTTCACTGCCGCAGTGCAGCCTCTTCGAAGAGGGTCGCGCAACACTCGAGAGCTCGTGAAGCTCTATGGACTGCTGCACTCGCCGACGCCGCCGTCCAGCTCATGGTGGCGGCGAATCTTCCGCTGACTCGGTGATCCCGGCGGGGCAGGTCTACCTCGCACTGAAAGGAGAGCGCATCGTGGGCAGCCTTCGCGTGAGATGTCCGGAGCCGCGTTGACCCCGCCGGGAAGATTAGGTGCCCGAGAAACCGAGCTGTTCGCGGTACGAGTCGCGGCCTCGCCCGGTCTTACGGGTGAAGTCGCGCAGGTCGGCGTGTGCTTCACGCACATCGGCGCGCGCCGTCGCACGGTCGGTGTCCGTCATCGACGACACTTCGCGACGTTTCGCAGACCGCACGCGCCGCTCGAGCAACCGCTGCCGGGCACGTTCCTTCTCTGCTTCCTCGTCGTACGTCGTGTCGCCTTGCGGGATCGTCAGACCCGGCATGTACGGCACGAGACGACACCGGCAGTTCGGGTGACCCCAACCGGCGTTCCGTGCGTCCACGACAGTCCCGGCGACCTGCACCGCCACACCACCCTGCTGGGTAGCGTGCGGGAGAATCAGCGGGCCCGCCGGCGTGCCATCCGTGGACAGGACTGAGCCCGCCCATGCCGCGCACGATGAGCACGAGTCCAGGCCGCGCACGACCGTCACAAGGTGCACGCCCGACTGCTGCATGCGCCAGATGCCGGCATCCGTGAACGCCCGGTTCACCGTCGTACGGCCCGCCATTTCGGCGTACGCGCCGACCGTCCAGTTCCGGCCGCCACGATCCACGAACCCGGTGATGCCCTCAGCGAGGAACCGTTGCACCGTGTGTGCCTGCTGCACCCGCGCCGTCGACTCACCGAGCAGCGTGCCGGGGGAGTGGAGCGACACGATGCGCTGGTACGCGTCTTGCGGGTATCGGGTGAGGCGCTGGTTCAGCACCTCGAGGCGGGACTCGAGCGAGAACATCACCGACGCGACAGCCTGCGATGCTGTGCCCGTCACAGGGGGAACGCCGCGTGCGAGCCCGAGGCGAGCGGCCGCAGCCTGCTCGCCCTCGGTCGCCGCGAGCTCAAGGATCTGTCGTGCGAGGTCCTCCGACCGCAGCCGGTCGACGAGCTGCACGGCGCGCGCCTGCAACTCCCGCACCGACTCGGCACGCTGTGACGCAAGACGGGCAAGCGCGATGTTCTGCGCGCGTCGCTCCCGCAACGATAGGTCGGCAGGATTCCCGCTGATATGCGCCGCAAGGTGGAAGTCACGCTGCGCGCGCTTCGCGACCTCACGGATCAGATCATCCTCAACATCCCGATACCGGGACGCGAGCTCACGAGACAGATCCTCGATCAGCTCCTCAACGGACGCCCGATCCGGGTCGAGCTTGAACACTGCCATGTTCTGCCTCCCGCACCATCGCCCTGATGAGCCACACCGCGCACGCGACCGCTGTCGTGAGCCACAGGATCACGAAGACGGCAGCGATCATGAGCCACGTCATTCGTCCTCCTCGAGGCCGGTAAACGACGCCGGATCCGGAACCTCACGGTCCCCACGGATCCGCTCGACTTCCTCGGTGACCTGCTGGTCATCCCAGTCAGGGTTCGCGCGTCGCACCTTCTGCTCCGTCGAGATCGCGCCGGCTGAATCCAGCAGCGACAACGTCTGTGCCAGCTGCAGCGGATCCTCCTGCGACACGTCCGGGAAGGAGACGTCCGGCAGGTCGAACCGTTGCCCGCCCTTGCCAGGGAACAGCATCCCGTCGATCTCGAGCGCGACGGACGACTGCTGTGCGATCGCGGCACGGTCCCGAAGGATCTTCTTGTCCCGCGTGCGCTCCGACGCGGACTTGCGGTCCTGGATCTCCGCGGCCGTCATCTGCGCGCCACCGTCATAGTCGCCCCACGCGGACGGGGAGAATCCCGCCTTCCGCAGGATCTCCTTGTAGATGCCGCGCATCGTGCGCTCGTGCTCGTCGACACGAATCTCGAACTGCACGTGATCGATGCTCATCTTTGTCGGGTCGCCCGGCATGTTCAGGCCAGCGAACACCTCGCGGCCCATGTCGAACGATCCGCCCTGGCCGGGGCCGAGCGTGTCGAGTGCGGCTTCGGGGACGAGGATGCGGCCCGCGCCGAGACGCAGGTCACGGATCCACGACGAGAACGTCTCGTCGAGCGCGTCGAACATCTCGAGCAGCTGGTGGAAGTCGGAGCGGCCCGCGTGCGCGAGGACGCCCTTCTTCCGCCACTGCGTTGCGGTCATGTTCGGGTTCCACGACGCGGTGAGCCGGTCGACGCCCGTGACAATGACCGACTGATCGTTGACGAGGTCCGCGTAGTGCGCCGTCTCGGCGCGCTCTGCGAGCGGCACACGCCGCCCGAGGTTGTCCGCAGTCCCTTCAAACAGTGCGTGCTCGATCGCGCCAAGCATGTGATGCTCGAGGTGCCGCCAGTAGACGTTGTCCGACCGGTACTCGGTCCACAAGGTGAGTTCGCTGAGTCGCCCCGACCGGAACGTCGGAATGACGACATCCGCGGCGGACGCTTCCAGCCACGCATGATCGGCGACTGCCGTATCCCACCGGGTGACGAGGACCGTCGCGCCGAATGCGGACTTGAGCTCGCCCATCGTGGAGAACGTCTCGCGTGCCTCATCACCGTTCGCGATGAGATCCAGACGCGACTGCGACATCTCCGACAGGTTCGGGAGCGTGACCTCCATGCCCTCGGCGAACACCTGGTCCGACGCGAGCGTGGCAAGGTCAGCCGCAGCGGGCACGTGAATGCGGGTGCGGTTCTCAGCCCCAGGCACAGGACGGCCCCAGAACATGCGAGACGCGGCACCGACGAGCCCGCCCCGCATCTCCCGCCCGTGACGCACGTGCGTGGCACGCTGCCCCTCACGCTGGTAGATCTCGGCGAGACGCTTCGTGTCACCCACGTACCAGGCGTCATTCACCTCGTACTGCGCGTAGGCGACATCCCACGGTGCGGGCGGCCACGCGGTGTTCGGTGCGGGGATCGGCATGTGTTCCCCTTCCGAGGGTCAGGCTGCGAGGTGCTGCTGCCAATAGTTCTTCGTCGAGTGGGCCACGTATCGGCCACCGTCGAGGTAGTGGTCGTCTTCCTTGATGACCTCGTCGAGGCCCTTCTCGGACGCCTTCTCACTCCACCTGTATTCGGTGACTTCGGACTGCCAGCCCTTGCACCGGTCGGTGACGATGAGCTGGTCGTTGTCGAGTGCGTTGCCGATCGTGGCGATGCCTTCGAGGACACTGTTGTCGGCGGGCCACGGTGAGAGGCCGGTGCCGCGGAGGTCGTTGTGCAGCTGTGTGCGGAACGAGGCGGCGGCCGGGTCGAGGAAGATGAACCGGGGCTTGAGCATCGTCGGGAACGGTGTGTGTTCCTTCGGTAGCCAGGACCGGAATCGCTTCGACAGTTCGGCGTCGGTGAGGCGGATGCCGGACTCTTTCGAGTCGTAGCCCCACTCGTCCATCAGGATGAGGCGAGGCTTCGGCTTCCCGTCCATGTACTCGTCCGTGAGACCAAGCAGCAGGCCCGTGGTGGCGTTCGTTGTGCCGTAGTCCATGCCGATGCCGTACATGTCCTGCAACGGCGGCATGGCGTCCCACGGGATGACGTGACGGGCGGGATCCCACATCGGGTAGACAGCGCCAGCGGCGTTCGTCCACTCGCCCCGGATCATCCGGTCGAAGAACACACCACTGTACGAGGCGCGCATGTCGCGCTTGTACTCGTCCGACAGTGTCGGGTTGTCTTCCATCGTGAAATGGAAGGACACGAGGTTCTTCGCGTCGGCCTGCAGGATCCACTTTTTCCGGATCCAATGGTTCATCGACGCCGGGTTCATTGTGGCGAGTAGCCGGGCACCTTCGACGCGGAGACGCGACACGAGCATGTTCCAGAACTCTTCCGGCATCAGCGCCGCCTCGTCGACGTACGCGAGCCCGACCGTTGCACCCTGAATGCGGCCGACAGCCTTCGCATCGGACGCACCAACGAGCAGCACCTCGCGGCCGAGGATCGTCGCCGACGTCGCGCCCGGTGTGTAGTGAATCTGGCTCGAGATCCGTGACCCGAAGATGTTCACGTCCTGGAACGGAACGAAGATGTTCTGGTAGATCGTCTGCAGTGACCGTCCGACGATCAGGATCAGCCCGTTACGGGGCGCGACCCTCACTGCGAGGATGAACGCCCACAGGCTGATGATCGTCTTCCCTGCCGACACCGATCCGTACCAAAGCGCCAGCTTTCGCTTGGCCGCATCCACGAGGGACAGGATCTGAGCACGCGAAACGAGCCGCTCAATCTCCGACAGGTTCATCAGGCGACTCCGAACGGTACTTCTCAGCAGCCACCCGGAACCCGTCAGCGATCCGATCCAGCACACCGACCGCCTGATCCAGACCGCCGTTGTCCTTCTCCACGATCCGAGTCAGCTTGTCGAACGTGATCCCCGCCGTCGTGATGACGTTCCGCCGCACCTCCACAGGAGCCGACTCGAGCTTGTGCTCGTTGTAGTCGTTCTCCTTGCCGCCGAAACTGAACACCAAATACGGGTCATCGATCCGATCGAGCATGTCCTCAGACGCAGCGAGCATCTTCTCGGCGAGACGCGTACGCCCCGCCGCGAGATCGATCTGCCGAGCCTCAGTAGCGTGTTTGGTCTCTGACCGGTCAAAGGCGCGGTCACTTGCGCGGCAGATGTTGGTGACGGATCCGGCGCTGATGCCGAGGCGGCGGGCGATCTCGTTGCGCGAGTGGCCTTCGGCATGGAGGGCCAGAACCTGCTCGCGTTGCGCATCGCTGATAGTCGCCATCGGGATCACCTCGGTTGGGCCTCTTGCCCGTGGAAGGGGGTGCCGACGCGGGGTCGGGATGTCAGGGGTTGCTGAAAGAATCGATATACCCGGGAAGTGCCCGGGAAGAGGGGGGAAGCGATGGGCGCTGAATTGATCTGCGCAGGATGCCATGGGTCTGCAGAAGTTGTCGAGAATCCACCGCGGTACACATTGGCGCGGCTGAGCGCTAAATGTCGACAATGTGGACGAGAATGGCAAATCACCGAGCCGCCGACGGCGAATGGACGAGTCCAGTGAGGGGCCTCGTGACTGAAGTCTGGTGGCGGTTGGAAGACTTCCCGACTGCTACAGAATGGTCCGCAGTCTGGGGGGCAGCAACGCTTCTTGTCGCGTTTGGTGCGGCGTGGCTCGCACTTCGTCAACTGCGTCAGAACGCTGATGCAGCGCTCGAGGCGAGTCGTCCGTTCGTGATCGTGGACTTTCACTTCCGCGGCACAATCGTCATGTTCGAGATCCGCAACATCGGTCAGACGGCTGCGCGAGACGTCCGGTTCACGTGGGATCCGAATCCGGTTGGTGATCGGGACAACACGAACGAGGTGATCGATCGCCACCTGGTGAATGGAGGGATCCCATTCCTTGCTCCCGGCCGGACGATTCGCTATATTTTCGCGGACTTCACGAAGGAACTCGAACCGCGGCGCTTCGATGTGAAAGCCACGTACATGGGGCCAGCTAATAAGCACCAGTGGACCAGCGAGTCAGTGCTGGATCTCGACCAATGGGCGATGGCTGTCGCGGATGCGGATCACGAGAAGGACATGCGTCGCGAGGCGCGGAAGCAGACGAAGGCTGCTGAGACGCAGGCGAAAACGTTAGTGCAACTGAGGCGCGATATTGGACGAATTTCAGAGTGGCCCGACCGTCTCTCGGAGGTTGTTGCGGCGCAACAAGCTGTAGTACAACGAGCCCGAGTCGAGTCGGCAGATCCGTCCTCGCATGGGATCGAGAAGTGACTTGATAGTGGGACAACGCTCCTAATCGGAAGCTGCGAGGGGCTCTACCACCGGCGGAGCCCCTCGCTGCAGACTTCTCCACCATCTACGTTTCATCGTGCCATGAATGCGGAATTTGCATATTTGTTTTGGGGCGGCTCCCGCGTCACCTGCGTGTCGGCACACCACGCGGCCGGCCACGCTTACGAGCCTGCCCGAGTCGCACCGCCACCTTTGCGAGGACGTGCACTTTCCCGGCGATCATGCGTGACGCAATGATGTCCTGCTGCACCCATTCGTAGACGGTTCGTTCGGAGCGTTCGGCGAGTAGCGCGGCTTGCTCGACGGTCACCCATTCCTTCACGGTGTTCTCCTCTCAGGCATTGCTCTCCCTCCGGGCCTCGTGGTTCCTCGTAGCGAGGTGACCGGCCGTCTTCTCCAGAGCTTCGGCCCACGACCGGCACGGCCACGACAGCCCATTGAGTCGCGCTCGCCACGGGTAGGCAGAAGAGAACGGGTGTCGCTCCCGGTAGATGCGCGGCTTAGGCATTGGCCTCCCTCTCTGTGTCGATATCCGCCCTGCGGGGGACGCAGCGAGCGTGTGGGCGCCGTACGGTCGAAGGCATGGGTGAGGAGCAAGAGGAACCGCGTGACCAGTCCCACACCGGTCTCGGGGTCGGGCTGGCGCTCGGGTTGTCGATCGGCGCAGCGGCGGGGCTGATCCTTTTCGAGAATCTCTCAGTAGGGGTTGGGGTTGGTATGGCGCTCGGGGTGTCCATCGGTGTAGCGATCGACACGGCCCGCAACAAGGAGTGACCTGCGTTCGGCTTGGTGATCACGAGGTCTCCCTCCCGTTGATCTCCCCGCGATTGATACAAGCCGACGCCCACTCGCGACGCATTGGGCACAGGTGTTCGCCATCGTGGCCGCTCGGCAAGATGCACGGTCCGAATACGAGTGTCATCCCCGGCCCAGCGGTCGGCTTGTCGACGATCTCGCATCGAACTTCCGTGCTCTCCTCGTAGTCGGGGTCTGGCTCGCTCGTGTCTCCGTCGAAGATGCGATCCCATGCCACGCGGCAGTTCTCGCACCATGCGCTATCCCCGTCCATTTGCACGTCATCGCCGCAGTGCCCGCACTGGGGCGCGGGGACCACGAGACCCGGCAGCTCCGGCACGGTCTCCCACTCGCTCATGGCTTCTCCCTCTCGTTGGTCTCGGCATCCACGGCATAGTTGCCCTTCACATCGCCCCAGCGATCCAGTTCGACGATCTCGGCAAGGCGCGGGACTTCCTGACCGTCGATATCGAGCATCGGCTCCGCTTCGTCGAATACATCCACCTTCGCGAGCACATCCAGCGCGCGTACGCGCGAGCGAAACGGGCCAATCAGCTCGACGTTCATCGTGAGGTCAGGACGAACCACAACGGCCCACTGGCGTGTCATCAGCTCTTCCTCGCTTCTGGCCTGGGCTCGGCGTAGTCCCAGAGCATGTACTCGTACTCCCAGGTGGTCGTGGCGTCCCCGTCCGGGAAGTCATCGTCGAGCAACAGGTGTGCGTGCTCGTCGCCGCCGTACGAGTCGATGAGAGCTGAGGCGTCGATCCACGGCTTGATCCAGCACTCCTTGTGGCTCACGTATTCGCATCCGCACGGCCAGAAGTCGTGCTCGCCGTCACAGCCGGGGTACTGGTGGCATCGGGAATGTTCGTCGCCGGGGCAAATGAAACGCCCGTCCTCGATGCGGTGCTGCACCTCAGGGAATCCGGACAGGTTGGGCGCCTTGGGCTCCACCCTCCGTCGGGCTTCGAACCCCCGAAGGTGGGGCTCGCACGCGGGGCACCCGGACGTAAACCCACGCGTGATGTGGTTGTGGTCAGTCATCGGTCATTTCCTTTCGCATGGTGCGTGCTTCCATCCAGAGCACGCCGAGAATGAGGCCGCCGCTGGCTCCGAGGTGGAGCGCAGCGGCGGTGATGAACCATGCCCAGTCGGTCATGTTGTGACCTCGTGCACGGTTCCGTCCGGGTTGATCACCCAGGCGGTGCGGTCGACGCGGCCAAAGATGGCGTTGTCGCCGCTGCAAAGCGCGGGGATACCGCGGGGAAGGGACGCCGGTCCGGTTTCGTGGCAAGCGCACCAGCATCCGTCGTTGTGTTCGCACCCGACGTGGCGGCCCGCCCGGCATCGCTCCGACCGTGAGTCACGGGTTTGCGTGTCCCGCACCCGGTCGATTTCCTTCTCGCAGTGCATGCAGGTGATGACCTGCCATCCGTTGTGGTCGTGCACACGGTTCATGCCGATGGTGATCTCGCCGCAGTGCGGGCACGGCACTCGCACGACCTTCGCCGGTGTCGGTTCGACTTCGTAGGTGGCATACGCGGCGAACGCTGCGCGCGCGAACAGCAGCCCGTCACGCGCCCCGTCCTCGTCCGACAGCCACACCTCAGGGCGCCGGCCCCGCTGCGACGCCTTGTGACGGGCGCACTCGTCGATCGCTAGCTGCACGCCCGCCAGGGGGACGTAGCCGAGAGGCTGCCCGCCCCCGCCCTCGCTCGTCACAAGCCGCCCGCCGGACGCCTGTGCGAGCCCGAGCCACCGCGGCCAGCGGTCGACGGCGTCCTTCACCCACCCGTAATGCCTCTCGCACACGAGCCCGACCTCGGCAAGGCGCGGGTAGCAGCCGTGGCATTCGTCATCCGCGCACTCCTCGAGGTGCATGTGTTCCTGAGGGCGACAGGGCCGCACGTCCGGGACGTCACCGAGCGCGGCCGCACACAGGAGCGTCACGATTCGCCTTCCTCATCCATTGCTTGGGAAAGGAAGGAGAGGGCTTCCCTGGCGAGAGCTGCGTGCTCTTCTCGTTCCGCTTCTGCTTGAGGCTCGAGCTCGTCGACGCGCGCCTGCCACTTCTCGCGCCCCTCGCGCAGGCCGACGATCCGGGACGATAAGTCGCGGCCGCGTGGCGTGCGCCGTTGCTCACGGTTCATGCCGTCGAACTCCTCGATCTGCGTGATGAACTGCGCCAGCAGCATGCGTGCCGTCGTCAGCTGTGCCTCGGCCGGGCGACCCGGCTTCTCGAAGATGCCGTCCATGGTCAGAACGGCGTCTCGTCGGTACCGGGGATCGGCTGAGCCGCCCACTGATCAGCGGCCGGGGCGGGCGTCTGCGGGGCGCTCTGGGAGTCCCACGTGTTCCCGTCCCAACCTGGCGCGCTCGCCGCAGGTGCGGGCCGCTGAGCCGGGCTCGTGCCGCGTTCCGTGCGGGTCACGGCCGCCGTCGCGTATCGAAGCGACGGCCCGATCTCCTGCACGTCGAGCTCGACCGAGGTTCGCCGTTCGCCCTCACGCGTCTCGTAGTTCCGCTGACGGAGGTTGCCCTGCGCGACCACGCGCATGCCCTTCGTCAGCGACCCGGCGATGTGCTCCGCGAAGTCACGCCACGCACTGCAGCGCATGAACAGCGCTTCGCCGTCCTTCCACTGCCCGGACTGCTTATCGAACGTCTTCGGCGTGGACGCGATCGTGAAGTTCACGACCGGGATGCCGGACTGCGTGTATCGAAGCTCGGGGTCCGCGGTCAGATTCCCTACCTGAGTGATTACGGTTTCGCCAGCCATCAGTTCTCCTCCTCAGCGGCGCGTGCGGCAATCGCGGCCTCACGCTCTGCGCGGCGGGCCTCGCCCTCCGCTTTCTCATCGGCGATCTCCTGCGCGATGAACTCGACGTCGACGTACCCAGCGAGGATCATCCGCTCGGCCATCCGCGTGCGGGTGTCCTTCTGCGACTGAGGCGAGGCCTCGCGCAGCTTCTCGACTACGCGCTCCCGAACGGCCAGCCAGTCGGATGCTGCGATCTCTGTGTTCTTGCTCATGGTGTTCTCCTTGTGTGGACCGCCTCGAGTGCGATCTGTTCTGCCTTCGCGCGGCGGGCCTTCTCCGCCGCGGTCTTGAATGCGCGTGCCTCGGCGATGCGCTTGAACGTGAAGCCCTTCGTGCGGAGTTTCGCGAGCGCGCGATCCTCAGCGGTCTTCACCGACTTGTCGTAAACGGCGAGCACCGTTGTGAGCGATGCCTCGCGCCAGTAGTCGTCGCGGTTCATGCCGCCCACCCCGATTCGTAGATGTGCTTCTCGATCTCCCCGGGAGACTGCGTCAGGCACGACACGACGTACCGCTGCGGGTGCTTCACCTCGCCCTTCGCACGCCCCACGAGTTCGTTCGTCAGAGCAACCGCATGCGCGGCTTCGACGACACAGCCCGTGTGCTCGTGGATCGAAACGATCAGCGACGCGAGGTCTGTGATGCCGGCGCGAGACGCCATGCCCTTGACCACCGATGACATTGAGTCCGTCATCTCGCGTGCACGTTCCTGTAGTGACTGACTCTCTGAAACGTGAGTAGTTAGTCCCTCTGGACTCTGGACTCTGGACTCTGCTTTTCGTTCGGGGGCCGAGCCGCTAACCGACTCGGTAACCGACTGGGTTTCGGTTCGTTTCCTCGGTGGCCGCCCACCCTTCGTCCCGTTCTCACGGTTCCGCGCCCGACGAACCGCCACCGATTCGCGCGTCTCCTGGTGCTCCGCGTAGTCGCGCAGCACGTACGAATCGCCCTTATCGATGACCAGCGGCCGCTCTGGATGCGACGTCGTCAACTCCTTGAGCGCGCGTGACACCCACCGCTTACGCGCCACCCCTGCGGGGATCACCCCGTCGAGGTCGTGGCGACGTGAGTAACCGTTCATCTCGACGAAGGCCCTGAACGCGGCATCCGACAGCGGGGCGACCTTCGGGTGCTCGTCGAAGTCGATCGGAAACGTCATGAACAGGCGTTTGTCACGTGGCATCAGCGCCCCCTCTCGTATAGGGCTCTCGCCCGGTCGTTCCCGTCAGCGGTCGCTTTCCACTCGAGGTAGGCGTCGCCGTAGAACGCGAGCATCATATCCAGCGCGACCACGGGCGACACCTCGCGACGGCTGTCGCCCTCGAGAACGAACCACGCGTGCAGGTGCCGGTAGAAGACGGGGATTAGCTCGGGGTCAGCGTGGAGGCTGATCTTTACGCCCCACGCCTTCGCGGCCGCCTGCCAGTACGGATCCGACTCGATGAGACCGTTCGTGACGCTGTCGAGCCACAACAGCCGCGGCAGCTCGTGCTTGTTCCTCCGGCCGCCCATCCCGCCCGCACGATGCTGCGGGACGAGCGACTCGCCAGTGACCGCGGTCATGACGCACACGCGACCGTCACGAGCTTCGAGGGCCCGCAACGCGCGGGCCGGTGTCTGGTCAGCCACAGCGTTCTCCTTCCTCGTGACAGGCGCATGCACGGTTCCTCGCGCACACGCCTTGATGTGGTGTCCAGCAGCACCCACGGCGGCACGTCTCTCGGCGCTCGTGGGGTCGCGTGGGCGGGGCCATGCGACTGATGGATCTAGGCAGAGGCATCACAACGCTCCCGATAGAGTGCGGGCATGAACTACGTCGAGGTGCGGCAAGACAAGTCCGGTTTCCGCGTCACCGTTCCCGGAGCAAGCGACAAGCCTTGGGTTGGCGGGGAGGCTTTCGTCGGGGCGATAATCGCGCAGCTCGGTGTTCGCGCTATCGGCCCGTGGGAGGTGGCCCACGACCCAGACGGCACCCCGTACCAGCGGGCGGTGATCCTCTAACCGATGCTGACTCATGCTGTCCCCTCGCGTTTGATGAGGACTGCGAACGTCTCAGCCGTCATCGTCACGTACTGCTGATCTGGCGCGGTCACGCCGTGCCGCTTGTGCATGACGGCACCGATCACGGCACCGTCATTGATGCGCTCCGTTTCGGCCTCGCGCAGCCACGTGGGCAGGGCGAGCTTCGACGTGTTCTTGCACTCGATGACGACGCGGCCACCGCATGGGAGGCGGACGCCGGCGATGTCGCCCTTATCGGCCGCGCCCGTCTTCACGCGCCGGTCAACGTGATCGCTGCCGAGCCGAACGGCGAGCCAATCAGCTTGCGCACGCTCGAATCCCGAGCCCGCTTTCTTCGCTGATGTGCGCGAACGTCTGCGCGCGGGCATGCTTGTACTGCTCATTGCGTCTCCTGATGAATGAGTAAGGGGTCGATCCTGCTTGTGCCAGGACCGACCCCGGGTACGTCACGCGGTGATGCGCAGCGCGATAGTGAACGCCCGCGGCCACGACAGGCCACGGGCGATGATGTGAGGGCCGACCATCACGAAATATGACGTCGACCACGGGGCGCGGCGATCGGACATCACGTACGCGCGACGTCTCAACGCCCGACTCCGCCCACCTGATATGCAGTCATGTGCGCCTTGTTCAGGTTCAGCAGGCCGTAGAGCTTCGCGGTCAACGCCTTCTGCAGTTCCTCCGCGGCGTGGAGCGTTTCCTTCGCCGCGTCGAAGTCATGCCGCAGCTGGATCGTGGCGATATCCGCCTCGGCGCGCTTCTCCGTGACCGTGTCAGCCTTCGACCGAAGCACCGACTTCGCGCGCTCCTCGATCAACGCCCGCTCCGACGCGTACCGCGCCTGCCACAGGTCACGAATCACAGGGACGGCGTTCTCGAGGCGGTCGCCAAGATCACGGATCATCGCTTCCAGTTCGAGCGGCCCTAGCGGTTCGTGGTTGATGATCTCGCCCGTCGAGAGATTCGCGATCTCGGTCACGATGCCTCCTCAACGGGATCCGCCGCGGCCGCTTCGTCCTCGACAACCTCGGCATCGACCGTCTCCGTCTCACGAGCGAGCACGCCTGCGCGCGCCTGCCACGTGGCCCGGATCTTCGACCGAATCGTGTCGGGCTCCGACTTGAGCCGTTCAGCGATCTCGTCGAGCTCGGCGCGCGTCTCCGCGGCCGCGATGAGCGCGGGCCAGTCCTCGGAAGGTTCCGGCTCGGGATCCGCGACCGGGATGCCGCCGTCGGTCATCTCTTCGGTGGAGTAGAGGCCGAAGATGACGTCGGAGAATCCCTCGCGCGAGATCTCCGAGATCGCACGGTTGACGGGCATCGTTTCGGCGTACGCCTCCCACGGCTTGATGCCGCCCTTGCCCGATCTGGCGCGGACCTCGAACTTTCCCGCGGCGTTCTGCTTGTAGGAGTCGACCAGGCCCGCACGCATCGCACGCTCGATGTCCCACGTCACGATGAACGTCTCGCCAGTGTCTGCGCGGGTGCCTGTCACGGTCACCGAGTAGTCCCCGCCGGGGATGCTGCCGGTCTTGACGATCGCGAGCTTGTGACCGGCCTTTCGGATCAGCGCCGACATGAGCTTCGCGGACAGCGTCGCACGGCCCTCGACGACGTCAATGGACTGCAGCGCGGCCATGGGGTGGAGGCCGAGCATCGACCCGGTCTCCATGACGAGCAGGATCTTCCCGGGTGATGGCTTCCCGGCGTCGAACAGGCCGGACGGGATCAGCTGACCCGCGGCGGCGAGCGTGGACGCGTATTGCTGACGCTCGGTCAGCGACGCGGATTCGTATACAACTACGGCAGTCATCAGAAGGGACTCTCAATCTGCTGGGCCACCTCGAGGGCGGCGAGAACCTGGTGAGCGATCGGGACGATCAGCTCGGTAGCCGCGACGATTAGCCGGTCGTCGCGGTGAAAGATGAGCGTCTGCGGGTCACGGCGAAGCCGCCACCCGTCAGGCTCGGTAGGGTCGCGGACGACCTCGCCCCACACCCATGCCGCGAACGATGCTTCGGGCAGGCAGTGCAGTTGCCACGCGAGTTGCCGCACCTCGTACGGGGTAGGACCGGCCACGACCTTGTTGTGCTTCGTCTTCGTCTCGACGATCGCGAGCGTGCCGCCCACCTTGCGAGTGCCGTCGACGGTCGCCGCGAACCGTTCCTCGTCCGGGTGATGAACGAGCAACGAGTTCGGCTCAGCACCAGCCCACGCGAGCAGGACCGGCTCCCACCTGTTCCCGTTCTCCGTGGTCTCGTTGCCGGAGAAGGTGCGCGGTGCGAGGATCTGTCGGACGTAAGTCTCGACCGAAGACGCCTTCGCGAACTTCCCGGCCGTCGACGAGCCGATGACCTTGTCGTGCAGGTTCAGCCACGACTCACGGTCAGCAGAATCCGCAAGCGTGCGGTCGAGTACCGCGAGCGCACTCATGCTGCACCTCCTAAAGTGATAGGCATGACCAGCGCAGCCCAATTTCTCCACGATTTCTTTACTGCCGGCGCGGAAGCACAGAACGGGAGGGATTTTCGCCCGCTGTTCGACGCGGTCAGCGAATTAGAAGCAGAGCTAAAGGCCCTAGCCCTCACAGGCGGTAATGTGCGTAGCTTCCTGGAACTTCTGCCCCGCCTGAAAGCAGAGTTGCGCGATGTCTCAAACGCCGATCTGACGAAGATCCGCACGGTCATGCACAGCGGAACCCGCGGTGCGGACTTAGCCGCCGCCGAACTCGGTTTGCTCGATCTCGCGATCGAGCGCACCGCTATGGAGTCGCAGATGGATACGACTCGGGACGAGTCCATCCGGTCACTCCTGGCCGCCATCGAGAAGCTCGTTGTGCAAGATGAAAGCCTTGATCCCCAACTGCGCCTCTTCATGGCCCGCGCACTACAAGGCGTAAGGATCGCCCTCGATGAGTACGAGATCACTGGAGAGTTCAAACTACGAGAATCGCTACTCACCCTGTTTGGACTCCTGAGAACCGCTGAAGCCACCAGCGAGGAACCGAAACAATGGAAGGACGCATGGGATAAATACGGTGTCCCCGCTTCGGCTGGGCTCATCGCTTCGCTCCCTCAGCTTGCGCTGACGAGTGCGACGCTTCTTGCGGCTCTAGGATCCTGAGCGCGCCAAGCTTCAACCCCTCGTAAACGTTCAATGCACGTTCGTCCAGCACAACTCCGGTAGCAAGGGAGCAGCGTAGGTCGGTGAGCACCTGGATGACGACCCGACCGGCGAGAGTCTTACCCGCAATGTCGAGCTCCGACAGATCGAGCGCACTCACGCCGACACCGCCTCGGCGAGTACACCGTCGCGGACGGTGAACCCGATCTGGCGGGACTCGTCACGGTCACGCTCTACGAGTGCCGTGTAGCCGCGCTCCTCAGCGATCTGCGCGAGCGCGTCGAGCGACTCCGCGTCGAGCAAGTCGCCGTTACGGACGATGACGAGCTTGAGCTTCGGATCCCCGGCGGTCGCGATGCCGAACGCGGCACGCATCCGGTGCGCGCTATTCACCTGGCTAAACGGAACGCCCTCGAAGGTGACCCCCGTCTCGTCGACCGACAGGCCGGGGATCGGGAACTCCGCCTTAGCGAGGCCGTCGCGCTTCGTCTGCTCGATCTCCTCGAGGACTTCCTGCTCGACCTGGTAGCTGGCCTCAGCGTCCGCCAGGTCACGTGCGGTCGCATTGCGGGCGTGCTTTGCGCGCACCGCAACGTTGATCTCGTCCGCACGGGCAAGCTCGGCGCGCAACGCGTCGACGTCGTCATCCTGCGAGGGAACCTCGTTCGCGTCGCTCTCCACCTCGCGCAGCGCATCCTTCGCCGCTGCGAGAGCTTCCTCCGCGCGCCGGATCCGATCGTGCGCGTCCTCGACGTGTCGGTCGGCATCAGCCTGACGGCGATCGATGTCCTGCGCGGTCTGGATCCGCTCGAGCAGGTCGCCCGCGGACACTTCAGCGTCGGGAACGTCATCGGCCGGTGTAGGCATCGACGCGAGCGCACCCTGCAGCCGCTTCACCTCGCGCCCGACGTCGCGGCGGCGATCCTCCGCGCCCGCCTTCGCCCGAGCCAACTCGTCGATGTCGAACGGGAGGCTCACCTTCGCGAGCAGCTCCTCGCGCTGCGCCTTCTCCGGCAGGTTCAACCACGACACGGGATCGAAGATCGCGCCGCCCGTCAGCTGGGCGACGACCTCGGCAGGCTTGCCGTACCGCGCCCCATCGAGCGCCTCGACCGTCAGCGTCCCGGCGGTGCCGTTCTTCTTCCACACGCGCAGGATCCGCAGCTGCAGATCCTCGTCGAAGTACTCCGCGCGCGCTTCGTCAGCGCCCTCGCGGATTGGCTTCGGTGTGAGCTTTGCACCCCGCGGGTCGAACAGCTCCGTGATCGCGTCGATGAGCGACGACTTCCCGGCACCGTTGCCGCCAGCGATGACGACTAACGATCCATTGGGGGAGAGCTCGATCTCGCGAACACCCTTGTAGTTCTCTACTCGAAAGGTCTTGGACATGGTGACTCCTGTTTCGTGAGCGGCCAGACAGCCGCAGTGAACGTGGTGATGAGGATCGCGACGGCAAGATCAGCGCCGTTCACGACCAGGTCAGCTGCGGCCACACCAACGGGTGCCGCGAGAATGAGGGAGCCCGCCGCGATTAGGCGACGGGCTCGGGACAGGTCAGTCCTCGTGGATATCGACGTAGAGCGACTGCCGACACTTGGGGCAGAGGACGCTGACGCCGAACGGCTCGAGACTGTCCGGCTCTGCGAAGAACTCGAAGTCGCAATCGGCGCACTCGGCCTCGACCTCCCCGGCATTCGCGAAACGGTGCGTGGGCTCGTCGACGGGCGGTTCATGCATCGCCCCTCCCGGTGCGTGCCCACAGTTGCCGGCGGCGGCCGCGCGGGGGAGACGTGAACCCCGCGCGTTCGACGAGGCCCAACGTTTCGAGCTCCGACAGCGTCGACCGCATGCGCGATGCAGAGAACGGCAGCTCCCGAATGTCAGCGACGCCTTCAACCTGCAGCGCTGTGATCGGCTTGCCATGCGCGTCCATGATCGAGAGCGTCGCCTGCTGCGACGCCCACACGCTCGACGCGGAAGCGTCCGCCGCTTCATGCGACGAGACCGGATCCGACGCCCTCACACGAGGTGAGTCGCCGGGAAAGATCAGCGGGATCGTCATTACTCCTCCTCGGGGTCGGCGTCGGGCATGCAGGTGTGCGGGTTCGTGACGGCCGCGTAATGCGCGCTCTGAGCGGCATTCGCGGTGAGAACATCAGTGGTCATGCGTGCCTCCTTGAAAGTGGTGCGAACCTGCTTCGCCAGTCGGGCGAACGGCCCGCGCGGGATCAGGTCAGGAATCGACTGGGCGACGTGCGTCGTCGCCGGGATAGGTGATGTGTCCATGTGCCGCCGCCCGGACTCGAACCGGGTCGATGCCTTCACACTCGGCGGCCGCCTTCACTCGCCCGGCCTGCTCGTCCAGCGCTCCATCCGCGAATGCGTTCAGCGCCCGGCAGGCTCGTCCAGCGAGTCCCTCGGCAAAATCTCCCCACCCCAACAGCCGCGCATCCCATCAGCGCAGGCCCATCGATCGGGTGGTCTATGTCGTGCTCGTCTCCTGTGGAACCGGGCCTTAGGCGGCATCGGATTTCAGAGAGAGCTATGTAGTTGCGTGGCCCGAAAATGGGCGCACTCGTTACCGCCACCGTCGAAACGACGGCGGAAGATGAAGGGCTACGTCTCGGTCAGGCGGCCTGCAGCTCCTGCGAGATGTCGATCTCGCCGTCGAGTACGCACCTGACGTAGATCCGCAGCGCAGCGCGCATGCACTCGTCCATCCGACGCTGACGCTCCGTCATGTCAGTGGCATCCGTGGTCATGCCGCCACTGCCTCTGCGGGAGCCCCGACAACGAGAACCTCGCCGAGAGCGAGATCGAATGCCTGCGCGATGCCGACCGCGGCACGCAGGCTGGGCTCTTCGCCGGTACGGAGACGGGCGAGAGTCGCACGGCTGACACCGATCACACGGGCGAAAGCCTCATCACTGCGGATGCCCGAGTTGTCCTTGAGGCGGTCGAGAAGCCCTGGCCGAACCTTCACCGCTGAACCGTCTGTCTTAGTCATGTACCGATAGTTACACGGGTGTACCAAGCTGTCAAACAGGTGAGACAAGCTGTTCAAAGATGGAACAGTGGTGGTACGCTCGTGCACCATGACGACCACATATGAATGGCTCAAGTCGATCGGTGCAACCGAGTCCCTGCGCGAGATCGCGAGCAAGACTGGCCTCAGTCACGCGACACTCAGCCGTCAGATCAACGACGGTCGTTTCCTCATCGACACCACGATCAGGCTCGCCCGCGCCTACGGCGTCTCGCCAGTGACGGCGCTCGTGAAGTTCGGGTACCTCACGGCCGAAGAAGCAGACGTCGACAGAGTCGCGGCGACGCTCGAAATAGCCGAAGACAAGCAACTCGTAGCTGAAGTCGGGCGGCGACTCGGGATCACGGAGATCACTACGATCTTCGACCAGCCGATCAGCCAAGCCATCGAGACGACGAACATCCGCCACCTGCGACCAAATGTCGGAGGTGCCGAGGAAGCTGAGCACACGAACCAAGAGCACGCGCTCGCCGCATCAGACCGGGAAGACTGGCAGGGCGCTCAAGAACAGGAGAATGAATGACGCGTAGGATCACCGAGCTCATCGAGCAGCTCGGCGTCTACCTTGAATACACCGATGCACTCCCTCCGCAGAGGCTCGGCGCATACCTCGACGACGAGCGGCGCATCCTCATTCGCAGGGGCCTCACCACACCACTCGAGCAGGAGACCTTGCATCACGAGTACGCCCATGCCTGGCACCGTGACCGCAGCAGTCACCCAGCGATCGAGTGGCGTGCGTGGCGATTCGCCGCACAGCTCATCGTCGACCCCCTCGCGTATGCCGCCGTCGAGCGCGTGAGTACGTCGAGCCTGTACATCGCGCAGGAGCTGGGCACGACAGTCAAGATCATCGAGTCCTATCGGCTTGCGCTCGTTCGAGGCGAGCTCTACGCGGAAGCAGCATGAGAATGAACGCGAACGCTCCGATCGCACTCCGAGACACACGCCCCGGAAACCGCGCGGTCCTCTACCTTCGTCAGTCGAAGGAACGGGAAGACAGCGAGTCGATCGAAATCCAAGAGCACATCGGACGCGAATACTGCAAGCAACATGGATACAGCGTCGTCGCAGTGCACCTCGACCGCACTACCGGTCAGAAATGGGATAGTCGGCCCGGCGTGGTCGCCACGATGGACATGATTGAGCGCTCCGAAGCGGACGTCATCGTTCTCTGGAAGTGGTCACGTCTATCCCGGTCACGGCTTCACTGGGCAGTCGCATCTGACCGCGTCGACATCGCCGGCGGGCGTATCGAATCCGCCACCGAGCCGCTTGACACCACGACTGCGAGCGGCCGATTCGCACGGGGCCTGCTCACAGAGGTGGCCGCATTCCAGGCAGAACAGATCGGCGAAGTTTGGCGCGAAACGTTCGACCGTCGAATCCGCGAGGGACTGCCCGCGACCGGCCGCGCAAGATTCGGTTACACCCGACAGGACGACGGCACCTACGCGCTGAATCCCGCCGAGGCCCCAGACATCGCTGAACTGTACCGTCGCGCCATCGACGGCGTCGGCGCTGCTCGCCTCGCACGCTGGGCAAATGAGCGGGGGCACCGTACAACGCGCGGCGGGCTCTGGCTTCCGCATGGCCTCCGCGGATATCTCGATCACGGATTCGCGGCCGGCCTCATTTATCACGGAGGTAAGTTTCACCCCGGCAAGCATCCCGCGATCATCACAGCGGAAAACTGGGAAGCTTACCGCGGGCTGCGGAAGCTTGCCCCGCGCCGACCGCGTGGCAAGCTCGGCATGGTGAGCGGCCTTGCATGGTGCCACTGCGGAGCGAGAATGATGGCATCGAGCATTCGGAGCGACGGTAGTGGTAGTTACGGCTGCGCCAGACGCCAAAGAGGGGACTCATCGTGCCCGGCACCGGTCTACATCACTCGTGCACGCCTCGAGCAGTACGTCTCCGAGTGGATTGAGGGGCTCACGCCGCGAGTCGACCTCATCCGCGAGGAGCTCGCCGCTGTGCGTCGAGAGAATCCCATCGAGGACCGCGAAGCCATCGGGAGACTGATCGGCAAGCATGAGCAGCGACTTACCGCGCTCACTCTCAGGCTCATTGATGGCAAGATCTCGCAGACTGCATATGACGGAGCTACGTCACAGGTTGAACAGCAGATCGCAGAACTGCGCGCGCGTCTCCAGCTCGCCGAACCGCGACGGCAGGATGATCTTGTTGACCGCATCCCGGAGCTCACGGAGAAATGGCGGGACACCCCGCCGGAGGCACAAAACCGCATCGCGCACGCATTAATCGCGAAAGTCACGGTCTCGCCACCGTTCTACGGCGGGGACTGGCGTAGGCGGCTCACGCTGACACCCAACTGGGACATCAATCACGACTAAAAACAGTTCTCCACGGTGAACTGTGCCATGATCGGCCCCTTTCTGGTTGGTGTCACCACGTTAGGAGCGGGGGCGCACGGCGCGCAGGCCGAAAGGAGCGATCCTCAGATAACTCCGCGAGAAACGCGATTGTGAACGCGCTGACCCCGCCTCAGGAGCGGTGCGCGAGCGGGAACGCGACCTGGAAGGTCGAACCGCCGCCTGGCGTCTCGAAGACCGAGACGGCGCCGTTGAGCCGGTCGACGATCGAGGCGACGATCGCAAGGCCGAGGCCGGATCCGCCGGTCTCGCGGGTGCGCGACGTATCCGCGCGCCAGAAGCGCTCGAAGATCTTCTCGCGGATCTCCGCGGGGATCCCCTCGCCGTGATCGACCACCGCGATCCAACCCATCTGCCTGGCCACGTCGATGCCGACCTCGAGCTCGATCGGTGCGTCGGGCTCGCTGTAGCGCCTGGCGTTGCCGAGGAGGTTCGCGATGACCTGCTGGATCGGTTCCTCGGCCCCGCGCACGATCGGCGGCACGTCGACCGGCTTGCCCGTCTCGGCGCGAGAGAAGTCGATCTTCGGCGTCGCGGGCTTTCGGCGGCGGGCGCCGCGCGCCCCGACGCCCAGCACCCCGAGGAGGCCGGTCGTGGGTGCTGCCGGCCGCTCCTCCTCCTCAGCGTCGACGGGAACGCCGGCCGAGGCGCGCGAGGGGTCGAGGCCGATCGTGATCGGGCCCGTCAGCGCCTCGAACGTCGTGTCGTTGACCGCGACCTGTCGCGAGGGGTTCGCGGCGCGCAGGTCGAGCGCGGCATCGCGCGCCACGTTGCGCAGGTCGACGTCGGTGATCTCGATCTTCCGGCGCTCGTCGAGCCGCGCCAGCGAGAGCAGATCCTCGACGAGCGAGCTCATGCGCTTGGCTTCCTTCTCGATCCGCTCCATGGCGCGCGCCGTGTCCTCCGGCGTCTGCATCGCGCCCATGCGGTACAGCTCGGCATAGCCGCGCACGCTCACGAGCGGCGTGCGCAGCTCGTGACTGGCGTCGCCGATGAAACGGCGCATCTTCTCGACCGTCTCGTCGCGCTCGGAGAACGACTCGTCCACGCGATCGAGCATGGTGTTGATCGCGATCTTGAGCCGTCCGACCTCGGTGCGAGGCTCGA